>ENA-UOJL01003244-UOJL01003244.1-human-gut-metagenome-genome-assembly--contig:-P47-NODE-3244-length-11741-cov-12.497775_pt1 | contig 11741 bp, 12 predicted proteins | sample MGYA00242347_ERZ723894 | MGnify/ENA metagenome assembly ERZ723894
CATTTAAGAAAGTTACTGAGAAAATAATGACTGAATTTTCGGATTTGAATCTATGCCCAATTAACAACCGTCAGGGAATTGTAATCGATGGTGAAGGTTCAAAGGTTATTTGCAAAGACTAATTTGAAAATTCCGATTTGTCGGTTTGATTTACAGGCGGGATACACTGCCCCGCGCCCCAGCCGGATTTTCTGCATAAAAATTCCCCGCCTTCGTTACCGAAAGCGGGGAATTACTATTGAACCTTACTGGTTTGCCATTTCCTTCAGGGCGTCCTTGCGGCTGAAGTTGGCGCGGCCCTTTTCGTCGAAGCCCATGAACTTCACCCAGGTCATGTCGCCCAGGTTCAGCACGTCTTCTACCTTCTCCACGCGATGGTTTTCCAGCTTGGAGATGTGAACCATGCCGTCATGGCCGGGGGCAATCTCCACAAACGCGCCGATGGGCAGGATGCGCACGACCTTGCCGTAGTACAGCTTGCCAACCTCGGGAACGAAGCAGATGTCGTCCACCATCTTCTTGGCGGCGTAGGCGGCGGCGGAGTCAACGGCGGAGATGAACACACTGCCGTCGTCGTCGATGTCCACCTTGGCGCCGGTGTCGGCGCAGATCTTCTGGATGGTCTTGCCGCCGGAGCCGATGACCTCCCGGATCTTGTCCACGGGGATCTTCAGGGACAGCATCTTCGGGGCGTACTCACTGACCTCGGGACGGGGCGCGGGGATGGCCTTGAGCATGACCTCGGACAGGATCTCCAGACGCGCCTTGCGGCAGCGCTCCAGAGCGTCGGCGATGATCTCCATGGTCAGACCCCTGTTCTTCAGGTCCATCTGGATGGCGGTGATGCCCTCGGTGGTACCGGCGACCTTGAAGTCCATTTCGCCGTGGAAGTCCTCAACACCCTGAATGTCGGTGAAGGTTCTCCACTCGCCGGTCTCCTGATCGGAGATCAGGCCGCAGGAAATACCGGCCACGGGGCGCTTGATGGGCACGCCGGCGTCCATAAGAGCCAGAGTAGAGCCGCAGATAGAAGCCTGAGAGGTGGAGCCGTTGGAGGAAAGCACCTCGGACACCACACGGATGGCGTAGGGGAACTCCTCAACGCTGGGGATCACGGGCAGCAGAGCCTTCTCGGCCAGCGCGCCGTGGCCGATCTCCCGGCGGGAGGTGGAACGGGCGGCACGGGCTTCGCCGGTGGAGTAGGCGGGGAAGTTATAGTGATGGATATACCGCTTGGTATCCTCGGGGTAGATGGTGTCGATCTTCTGGGCGGCGGACAGGGTGTTCAGGGTGCAGACGGAAAGCACCTGGGTCTGACCGCGGGAGAACAGGCCGGAGCCGTGAACTCTGGGCAGCACGCCGACCTCGGCGTCCAGGGGACGGATTTCGTCCATACCGCGGCCGTCCACACGCTTGCCCTGAAGCAGCCACTTCTTGACGACCTTCTTCTGCATCTTATACAGGCAGACCTCGATATGGGTGTCAAAGTCCTCGTACTTCTCGCCGAACTTCTCCTGGAAGTCCAGCCGGGCGGCGGTCAGGCGCTCCTCCCGGACGTTCTTGTCGGGGGTGTCCAGGGCGTACTCGATCTTATCCAGGCCGTAGGCCATCAGATCGTCCAGCAGCTCGTGGTTGACGGCGGCCTTCTCGAAGGTGAACTTGGGCTTGCCGATCTCGGCGACGATGGAGTTGATGAACTTGACGATTTCCATGTTGGCCTCGTGGGCGACCCGGATGCACTCGTAGACGATGTTCTCGGGGGCTTCCTTGGCCTCGGTCTCGATCATGACCACCTTCTCGAAGGTGGAGGAGATGCACACGAAGCAGTCGGCGGCGTCCCGCTCGTCAGAGGAGGGATTGATGATATACTTGCCGTTCAGGTGGGCGACGTTGGTGGTGGCCACGGGGCCGTTCCAGGGAACGTCGGAGCAGGCAATGGCGATGGAAGCGCCCAGGGACGCCACGATCTCCACGGGGTTATCATAGTCGTTGGCAAGAACGGTGCAGGTCACGACGGTGTCGTTGCGCAGCTCCTCGTCAAAGAGGGGACGCATGGGGCGGTCGATAATGCGGCTGTTCAGGATGCCCCGCTCGGAGGGCTTGCCCTCCCGGCGGTTAAAGGAGCCGGGAATGCGGCCCACGGAATACATACGCTCCTCAAACTCGATGGTCAGGGGGAAGTAGTCGATTCCGGCCTTGGGGATGGGGTTGCAGGTGACGGTGGTGAGCACGACGGTGTCGCCGTAGCGGCAGATGCACTCGGCGTCGGCCAGCTCTGCGACCTTACCGGTTTCCACGGTAAAGGCACGGCCGCCGATTTCCGTCTCGAAAACGTGATGGTTGGGATACTGTTTGCGGGTGATCATTGGTTTACCTCCTAATTGTTTTATTTGTACGGGAGGTTTAGCACTTGAATCTGCGGTCGGATTCCGGCGGCACATTCAACTGCTAAAGCATCTCCCGTGTTTTAAGGATTGGCAGAGACACGAAGAAAAGGGGCGACGATGTCGCCCCTTCCAATCTCTTACTTACGGATACCCAGCTTGGCGATCACAGCACGGTAGCGGTTGATGTCCTTCTTGGCCAGATAGTCCAGCAGACTGCGGCGCTTACCGACCATCATCAGCAGACCACGGCGGGAGTGGTTGTCGTGCTTGTGGACGCGCAGATGCTCGGTCAGCTCGTTGATACGGGCAGTCAGGATGGCGATCTGAACCTCGGGGGAACCGGTGTCGCCCTCGTGGGTCGCGTTGTCCAGGATGACCTGGGTCTTCTTTTCCTTCTGAATCATGATTTTTCCACCTTTCAAATCGGTAGCCCGGGAGCCAAGTAGGGGCCGGTGAAGTGCCGCATGGGCGTTGTCCCACAACTGAGCAACGGGCGCAATAATTGTGTCTGGTCATAACCAGCTTTTCGAGTATATCACAAGTTTGCCCAAAAGTAAAGGAAAAGTTTCACTTTCTCGGGCAGAATTATTTCAATGCGCTTTGTGCAGTTTTTCCTTAGAATAGTCCCGGACGTGCATGATCTCGTCCCCGGCGAGAGCCTTTTTCATGTTGCCGATGTGCATCACGTCCAGCACCGCTCCGGCGCAGATGGCCGTGAGGATTTTCGCCGGTGCTTCGCCGAAAAGGTACATCAGCAGGGGCAGGGCGATGCCCACCGTTATGGGGAAGATCACCGTGCAGTCGAAGATCCACATGACCGCCCATCCGGCGCACAGCACGATGGGTACATACTTTAACCCGCAGTAAATGACAAGACCCCCGAAGGCCGCCAGACCCTTGCCGCCCCGGAAGCGGTGAAACACCGGGAAGCAGTGGCCGATCATGGCGCCGATGCAGGCCAGCATCCCCGCGGTGCTGAGCCCGGGGAACAGATACTGCGCCAGCTTGCCGGATAGGAAGGACTTCATCAGGTCAAAAAGCATGACGAAAATTCCCGCGCCCCAGCCGAGAACCAGCATGGTATTGGTAGCGCCCAGGTTTCCGGTGCCGGATTTGCGCACGTCGGTCTTCTTCACCCTGCCCACCAGAGAGGACGGGCTGAGGGAACCGGCAAAATATCCCAGAGCAATGCTGAGAACTGCGTCCATAAAAACCTCACTTTCCAGGGAAACGCCTTACAGCGGAGACTGCTTGATCTTTGCGTAGCGGCGGGGGTACTGCTTCGGGGTGGGGGCGATTTTCCGCAGGACAATGACCGCGTGGGACGCCCCGTCAACGGAAAATTCCTTCACCGATTCCAGCCGCAACCCCAGCTTCTGGATGGCGGATGTACATTCGGCTAGCTCCTCCCGGGCGGCGGAGCCTTTCATGGCCAGCACCGCGCCGCCGACCTTCACATAGGGAGCGGTCAGCTCCAGCAGGATGTTCAGCCGGGCGACAGCCCGGGAGACGGCGTAGTCGTAGCGTTCACGCCCTTCCGCCGCTGCTTCCTCCGCCCGGGCGGTGACGCATTGGGCGCGGACACCCAATTGGGGGAGAATTTCTTCCAGCCAGTTCATCCGCTTGCCAAGACTGTCCAGCAGGGTTATCTGCGCCTCCGGGCAGGCAATGGCCAGCGGCACACCGGGAAATCCCGCGCCGCAGCCCACGTCGATGATTTTTTTCCCCCGCAGATCGGCGGCGGTGAGCACCGTCAGGCTGTCCAGCAAATGGAGCTTTGCCACCTGATCCGGCTGGGTGATGGCGGTGAGGTTCATGACCTCGTTCTGCTTGATAACCGCCGCGCCAAAATCGCAGAGGGTCTGACGCACGTCTTCCGGCAGGTCAAGCCCCAGCTCGGGCAGACCCGCGTCCAAAGTTTCTCTCATCATGGCCGTCACCTTGCGTTGACGATGCCGCTCAAATCCACCTGGGTCTCGTCGTAGGGGTCGAAGGGGGATTCTTCTACGGTGATGGAGGGCAGCACCACGGTCTGGATGTGCCAGTTCACCAGCAGGTCGCAGACCTCGCCGTAGGAGGCGACGCCGCTTTCGTCGCCGCTGACCTTAAGATAGGTGTCGTTGGCGGCGTCGGCAAAATTCGTGGCGGCGGTGCTTTTCCGGGAATTGAAGAAGCTGTTGTAGGTGGCCATGTCGAATTTCAGATTGTCGTTGACCCCGGCGCTCACCCGGGCGGCGGCCGCTGCGGCGGACTGGTTATTGACGCTGCTCAGGGCGCTGTAGCAGTAGCGGAAGGCCATAAAATAGGCGCTGTACTGGAATTCCGGGTCGGAATGAACGGAAGCGGCCAGGAACGCGGCAAAATTGGCGTCCCGTTCCGGGGCGATGCACATGCGGTGGGCCATTTCGTGGCACATGGTGAAGGGCAGGGACACGCCGGGGATCTGGGGATTGACGCAGGCCTCGCCGGTCAGGCCGAAGGTGACGCCGGTGATGCCCATGGAGGAATACATATCCGCCCAGCCCAGCTTTTTCACGGGCAGGGTGGAGCCGGCGAAAATGGGGTAGAAGTAGTCGTAGGTCAGCGTCTGGAAGCCTTCCCCGGCCTTGTCCGCCAGTGCGTCAAAGTCCGCGAAGGCCACATTGCCGCTGGCATCCCGGCTGACTTGCAGGGCGAGGGCATTGGCCTTGTCCCGGTAGAACTCGGTGGCTTCGGTCAGCTCCTCCAGATTGTAGCTGCCCACATCCAGCCGCATATCATCGGCCAGAGGGCCGGAGTAGTAATTCAGTCCCCAGAACATGGTGTGGAGCATGTAAACACCGGCAAAAACCGCGATGACCCACCCCGCCCACTGAATGGGGTTCCATTTCAGCACGATCATCAGCACGATGCTGGCGAGGATCAGCACGCCCAGCGCCACAGCCAGCAGCTGCCAGACGGGGAAGTCCACGCCGCCTGCCCACTGGGCAAGAATGGACTCCGAGGTGCGGATGACGTAGGGGTACACCATATCCACCAGGGTAGAAAACCGTTCACCGAACCGCATCAGCACCCAGGTGATGGCGCCGAAGATGGCGGCGGTGAGGTAGCCGAACCAATATTTCAAAGGAAACGCCTCCTTTAGACAGCGAAAAACAGAATGCATGCAACGCACACGTATAGATTTTAATAGTATAACACAAAACCTGCCGATTGTCTGCACCTAATTTTGAATTTTTTATAAACCCGGTCGAACGGGGGTGCAGAACCCTCTCAGTCACCTGCGGTGACAGCTCTCCCAAAGGGAGAGCCAAGGGGGTGTACCCCGTTGCATGAAAAAAGGAGCGTATCTGCACCGATTGACGTACTGCGCAAGTTCCTCTTGCCTCTCCTTTTGGGAGAGGTGGCCGAGCGCAGCGAGGACGGAGAGGGTACGCGGGGGTGTACCCCACAAAAAATTTGTAGGAATAATTTTTCCAACATTGGCAAACAATACCACCGGAAATCATTTTTTGGAGGTATTGCCATGTTCCGAAATCGATTGTTGGCTCTGCTGCTGGCGGTGTGCTGCGTTGCGGGGCTATCCTGCGCCGCAGCCGCTGCCCAGGTGGACTGCGACGGCGTCTACTGCTTCTCCGCGGAGGATTTTTCCGGGGAGACCCCCATTGCGGGTATCTGCATCACCAGCCTGCCCGGTAAAAAAGTGGGCAGCGTGATGCTGGGCAGCCGCGTTCTCGTCCCCGGGGACGTCCTCACCGCCGAGCAGGCGGCGCAGATGACCTTTTCTCCCCGGCTGACCGAGCAGGACGAAACCGCCGAGGTGGGGTATCTGCCCATCTACCCGGACGGTGTGGAGGCGTCCGCCGCCATGACCATCGGCATCCGGGGCAAGGAAAACAAGCCCCCCGTGGCGGAGGACTCCGCCCTGGAAACCTACAAGAATCTCGCCGCTGACGGCAAATTGAAGGTCGCCGACCCGGAGGGGGAGGACATGATCTGCACCGTCGTCCGCCAGCCCAAGCGAGGCACCGTGACCCTCCGGCCGGACGGAAGCTTCACCTACACGCCCAAAAAGAACAAGGTGGGCATCGATTCCTTCACGTTTACCGCGTCCGACGCCTCCGGGAAGATCTCCCGGGAGGCCACCGTCACCATCACCATCCTCAAGCCCGCCGACGCGACCCAGTACACCGACACGGTGGGCAGGGACTGCCGGTTTTCCGCGGAGTGGATGAAGAACACCGGGATTTTCTCCGGGGAAAACGTGGCGGGGAATCCCTGCTTCAGCCCGGACAAACCGGTGAGCCGGGGCGAGTTCGTCACCATGCTGGTCAGGACGCTGAACATCCCCGTGGACGAGGAACTGACCGGCGCGGGGTTCACCGACGAAATCCCTCAGTGGCTCCAGCCCTATCTTGCCGCCGCAGTGCGTTCCGGCCTGACGGCTGGGCTGCCCGATCAGCAGACCTTCGGCGCGGAGGAAATGATTACCGGCGGGGAAGTGAGCGTCATGCTGAAAAACGCCCTGGCGCTGACGGTGGACACCCCGGAGGAGGCGGCGGAAACCTCGGCAGAGGAATCGGAAATCTCCGCCTGGGCGCAGGACGCTCTGACAGCCGCCGCCCAAAACGGCTTCAATCTGGAAGCCGACGTCCCCCTGACCCGGGAAGCAGCTGCGGAGATCCTCTACCGTGCCTGGCAGATGGAAAATGAAATGATCGCAAAGGCATAAAAACAAACGCCCCGGGCTGAAGCCCGGGGCGATGTTACTATACGTCGCGGAAAATTCTCAGTCAACCTTGACCACGATCTTCGGAATCCGGGCGATCAGCTGCGCCGCGATGGCTGTGAGGATCAGCTCGGGAACCATGTAGAAGCCGTTGTACACAATGGAATAGACCCAGCCCAGCGCGACGGGGCTGAGGCTTTCCACCAGCTTCGCGCCCCAGGCGGGGAAGCCGTCCTGGGTGAAGAACCAATCCGCCCAGCCGGAGAACAGCAGGTATCCGGACAGAATGTGAGACAGATACCGCGCACCCAGCGCCACAAGGGAGCCGCACATCAGGCTGGTGCCGGGATTCTTGATCTTGTCACGGAACACGCCGCCCAGACCCATCATGGTGTAGGCAAGCAGATAGTCCAACAGGCACATGAGAATGGCCTTGAAGATCATGGTGCCGTCGCCGAAGTAGCCGGGCTGGAAGGCGGCGCTTACGGTCTTTGCCCCCAGCGCCATTTCCAGCAGCGCGTAGCAGAAGCCGGAGACGAAGCCCCACTTCACGCCGTAGCGGTAGGAGATCAGCACCACCGGGAGCATGGCCACCAGCGTCACCTGACCGCCGAAGGGCATTTCGGGGATGAAGGCCTTGGAGATCAGCTCCAGCACGATGGCCAGCGCCAGCAGCATGGCGCTTTCCGTCAGTCTTTTGGTTTTCATTTTGGGAACCTCCGAAAAAATAAGTATCGCATTGCAAACCGTCCAGGTGCAACGCGATACTGAATCGTATCCCATATGTGCATCTTTCCCTCCGACGGTATTAGCCGTATCAGGTTCACGGGTCAGGGCGCACACGCCCACTCTCAGCCGGTACTTCCGGCCCCCCGAAGACTTTAGGCAACACCGCACAATTGCGTCTGCGGGTCACAGCGAATCTTTTGCGCCAGCTCGGCAGTTTCCAAACCGGGAAATACATCCAGTATTCCTCCGGTTTGGAAACTTTGATCTGGCACAAAATCTTCTGCTGTGCCTCCTTGCCGAATTGCGCGGTGCTGCCTTATTTGTTTTGCGATCTGAGCATAGTATAGCAAAAAACCGGAAGAAGTCAAGGGCAGAAAACGCGAAAACCGGCACCCGAAGGATGCCGGTTTCAGGATATCACGCCATATCCAGCGCCAGAGCTTTGCCGCCGAGAATGTGGAAATGCAGGTGCGGCACGGTCTGACCCGCGTCGGCGCCGCAGTTGCTGACCACCCGGTAGCCACCCGTCAGCCCCTCCGCCGCCGCGATTTTGGGGATGACCTCAAAAATGTGGGCGACCACGGCGCTGTTTTCTTCTGTGACGCCGTTGCAGCCGGAAATATGCGTCTTGGGGATCACCAGAATGTGGGTCGGCGCTTGGGGATGGATGTCCCGGAAGGCGAAGACCTGGTCATCCTCGTAAACCTTGGCAGAGGGGATATCCCCTGCGATGATTTTGCAGAACAGACAATCGGACATTGTTATTTTCCTCCTTACAGACCAAAGACATGGATGCCCGCCATGCTGGCGGCTCCCATGATGATTCCCGCGATAATGACGCCCAGAGAAACGGACAGCGCCGTGGTTTTGATGCCCATGTCCAGGAAACTGGCCGCTAGGGTTCCCGTCCACGCGCCGGTGCCGGGAATGGGAATGCCGACGAACAGCATCAGCGCCAGGAACAATCCGCCCCGTCCGGCCTTTTTCATCAGCCTGTGACCGGCGGCTTCGCCCTTTTCCAGGCAGTAGGAAAAGAATTTCCCGATATATTTTTTATCCGCGCCCCAGTGCAGCACCTTCCGGGCAAAGAAATAGATCAGCGGCACCGGCAGCATATTGCCCACGACGCACACCGCAAGAGACGTCCAGTAGTCCAGATCCATGCCCACGGCCATGACGATACTGCCCCGCAGCTCCACCAGCGGCACCATGGACACGAAGAAAATCATAAGATATTTGGTAACCATTCCATCACCCTAATGTGAATTTTCCCTATTATACCATAATATATCCGTGTTTGCAACGGAAAACGGTGCGGACAGCTTAAGTTTTGATTAAAAAATGCAAAATCCGCGGCTCATCACCGCGGATTTTGCAACAAGAAAAGAGGAGAGGAAAAAATGAAAAAGATGAAGATTGGTAGCAAATTTATATACTGCCCCATGTGCCTTGCGGCGGGGCTAACGTTGTCTTGATCTTTATGGCTTCATTATACCGGTAAAATATTAACGATTAAAGTGGGAAAATATTAAGCTCGTATGAAGTTCTGTAACAAGTTTTCGGGCGGCGGGAAAATGCGATTCTCGTAAATGAGAAAATAATTATTGACATTCGATAATTTATGTGGTACACTCCAGGAAAACGGAGGTGTCTTTATGAATTCACAGCTTTCTGCGAAATTTACCCTTTGGTGCAGCCGGGCGCTGTTCATTCTCATCTGCCTGCTGATTTTCGCCATGCCGGGGCTGCTGCGGTGGTATCAGAACCTGCGGCCGCTGGGACGGTACGGCGCGGCGGCGATCATGATCGGGTTTTACTGCTGCGTCCCTGCGGTGCTGTATGCCCTTTCCTGCATGGAGCGGCTGGTGCGGAATATTCTGGCGCAGGACGTGTTCGTCACCCGGAACGTCCGGTTCTTGCGGCGCATCCGCTGGTGCTGCGCGGCGGTGAGCGGCATCTGCCTGCCTGCCGCGTTCTTCTACCCGCCCCTGTTTTTCATGACGACGATCATGGCGTTTCTGGCGCTGGCGGTGAGCGTGGTGAAGAACGTCATGGCCGCCGCAGTGGAAATCCGGGAAGAAAACGATCTGACGGTGTGAGGCGGCGTATGGCGATTATTGTGAATCTGGATATGATGCTGGCCAAGCGGAAGATGACGTCTCTGGAGCTGGCGAACCGGGTGGGCATGACCCCCGCCAACCTGTCCATACTGAAAACCGGCAAGGCCAAGGCCGTGCGCATGAGCACCATGGACGCCATCTGCCGGGAGCTGCAATGCCAGCCGGGTGATCTGTTCGAGTTCGTGCAGGACGACGACCCCTGGAAGCGATGAGAAGGGAGATATTATGGAAGAACGGACACTGCCCCGGTATCCTGCGGGAAAACGGGAGCTGATTTTTGGACTTTTGGTGCTGCTTTTCGGCACGTTTACGTGGAACAGCATTCTTTACGGCGGTTTTTGTCTGGGCTTTGCCCTGGGGGCGGTGGCTCTGACGGGGTGCAGCCTTTGGTATCTGCTGCGCTGCGGCTTCCGGCCGGGGAAATATGAGGCGGCGCTGCTGATTCTGGCGGCGGTGATCTTCGCCGGGTTCGCCCGGTCGTCGGACAGCGGTATCAAAATGGAAATGCTCCTCATGGCGCTGTTTGCCGTGAACCTCGGCTTCTGCCGGATGGCGGGGCAGAGCTGCCGGGAACCCGGCGGCATCGCGTCGGCGCTGGACGCTCCCCGGGCGATATTCACGCTGGGCGTGGGCAGCATGAGCGCCGCCGCCCGGGGGCTGAACGACGCCCGGAAAAACGCCGGTACGGCGGGAAAACGGGGCGGCGCGGCGATTCTGGGCGTATTGATTGCCCTGCCGGTGGCGGCGGTGCTGATTTTCCTGCTGATGCGTGCCGACGCGGCGTTTGAGGGGCTGATGGATATGCTCCCCGACACCGACTGGTCGGAGCCGGTGATTTCCCTGCTTTTCGGCGTGTTCGCCGGATGGATTCTGTATTCCCGGGGCGTGGGTCTGAAATACGGGGAGAAAAACGGGAAGGAAGGGAAGCGCTTCCAGGGATTCAGTGCCATCACCGTGAACATATTGCTTGGGACGGTGTGCCTGATTTACGCCGTGTACCTGCTGAGCCAGCTGGCGTACCTGGGCGGCGGCTTCGCGGGCATCCTGCCCGATGGGTACACGCTGGCGGAGTATGCCCGCCGGGGATTTTTTGAGATGGCGTGGCTGAGTTTTATCAATCTGGGACTGATGTGCCTTGCCATGGCTCTGGTGGAAAAGAAGACCGGCGTCCCGGCGCTGACCAAAGGGCTGTGCCTGTTCCTGGGACTGGCGGCGCTGTTTCTCATCGCCGCGGCCAGCGCGAAAATGCTGCTCTACATCGGCGGCTACGGCCTGACGAGAAAGCGGGTACTGACGGAGGTTTTCATGCTCTGGCTGGGGGTCACGACAATTCTCGTGTCCGTGTGGCTGCTTAAGCCCCGGTTCCCCTACATGAAGGGCGCGGTGATCTGCGCGCTGATTCTGGGGTGCGTCACCTTCTGGGGGGATGTGGATACGTTTGTCGCCCGGTACAACGTCCGCGCCTACCAGTCGGGGCGGCTGGAGACCATCGACATGGGGCATATGGGCTGCCTGGGAGACGGTGCGCTGCCCTATATCAAAGAGCTGACCCGGGACGGTGACCCGGAAATTGCTTCCGCAGCGGAGGACATTCTGGAAAACAGCTATTGCAGCATTTCGGATTTCCGGAGCTGGACATATACCGCGTCCGCCGCCCGGAAGGCTGTGGATTGACAAAGAACGCCCCTTGCCCCTCCCCTTGGGATAGGTGGCCGAGCAAAGCGAGGACGGAGAGGGGAAACCAGGGCGCGCTGCCCTCTCCGTCACCTGCGGTGACAGCTCTCCCGGAGGGAGCGC
>ENA-UOJL01003250-UOJL01003250.1-human-gut-metagenome-genome-assembly--contig:-P47-NODE-3250-length-11731-cov-5.240408_pt1 | contig 11731 bp, 7 predicted proteins | sample MGYA00242347_ERZ723894 | MGnify/ENA metagenome assembly ERZ723894
AATTCCTGCGATTTTTTCACAAAATAATATGGAACTGCCGGTGCAATCGTCAGAAAAACCGCAATTACGGGATTGACCGTTGACAGCAATACGGCGAATAAAAGGAAACCGCCAATTGCCTGAAATAGATAAAATAAATCATCTACAACGGCGGTTAAAACTCTTTTTCCTCCCCATGTCTGCGTACAGCGGACAGACTCATACGCCAGATCCTGAAACTCCTTTTCCTCGGTCAGCCGGTATCTTGCCCCAACCTGAACGCGGTTGATATCCAAGGCGGTTTTCTGGCTGACAGCCTGGTACGCGAGCGCCTTTTTCCGATTCAGCACTTCGATGACCAGCTCACTGATCCCAATCAAAGCGACGACCGGAAGCACCCGCGTCCAGATCTGCGTACCGACATTTTCCCCCGTCAGTAAATCGACAATCCAGCCCGGCAGATACGTCGCTGCAAACTGCGTCAATAACGTCAGCAGCGCGACAAAAAAATTGACCCACAAGACGCTCTTTTTGTATTTTAGAAAAATGACGAGCGTGCTTTTTATGTTTTCCCTTGTGGAATAGATTATTCTCTTATTATCCATTTTACATTATCCGATTGCAAAATTCTTTCCACTTTAACGATACCACTCCGCCTGGCTTTCGTACAGCTTCTGATACACCGGGCACGTTTGGGACAGTTCTTCATGACTTCCTGTTCCGGCAATTTTATGATTTTTGTCCATGACGATGACCTGATCCATCAGGCGGCAGATTCCGATTCGGTGCGTAATAATCAGCACAGTTTTATCCTTCAATTGTTCCAGGATTTCAGCCACTGCCTCTGCCTCGTGGGATGGGTCAAGATACGCGGTCGGTTCATCCAGCACATAGAATTCCGCGTCCTTATGCAAACAACGATATAATGCTACGCGCTGCCATTGTCCGCCAGACAGCTCCTGCCCGCCATATTCTTTTCCGAGGAACCAGTTTTCCAGCGAAAAATTCTCCGGGTGCACACTGTCTGCATCGTCAAAGCCGATGTTCTCCGCAACCGTCAGGCAGTATCGCCCAAACTCGTGCGGCATCACGGAAATATTGCTGTAGTCGCAGTCTCGCTCCGCGTTCACCAAAACTTTGTCGTAGCTAATGCTGCCGCTCTTTAAAGGATACAGGCCCAGTAGGCATTTTATGAGAGTGGTCTTGCCTGCGCCGTTTTCACCAACCAGAGCAACTTTTTGCCCACGGCGAATTTCGAAGGATACGCCATCTAAAACGTTGCGTCCCTGCTCCCCATCGTAAGTAAACACCACATCCGTTCCCACAATCCGGTCATTGAGTGTCAGCACTGCACTCTTTTTCTTCCTGCTGCCCCCTGTGATGTTGAAGTAGCACTCCGTATACGGCAGACTTTTCTGCAGATTCCAGCTGCGTTCCCCAAGCTCCGACAGCGCCTCCTGAATCGCCGGGAGCAGCGACAGCGCACCTGCCAGTGCGCCCGCCAGGATTTTCTGCTCCAGACATGCCGCCGAGAGCAGTCCAAAGCATGCAAGCAGCCCTACGACACGCAAAAGCTGCGCCCACATCAGACGATCGATCGCCGTCTTTTTGATGCGCCATTCCCGAAAAAGCAGGTGCACGCTCTTTTCCCGCCAGAGCTCAATGAGCCAATTGCCGGTCTGGAACACCTTGATTTCCTTTGCCGCCTCTTTTCGGAAAAATGATGCCCACAAATCCTCTTTTTCCCGCTCCAGCGTCACGGTTTTCTCTTTTTCCGTCTGTTCCGCTTTCACCGCTTTTTTCCGAATCAGCATTTCCGGAAGGAAAAACAGCACCAGAATCACCGGAATCATCATGTTCCAGCTGCCAGCGACAAAAAACGAGCTGACCAGCGCGACGATCGTGCCTGCAAGCATCACTGTCTGCATAAAACAGCCAGGAATCCGCTCATCCTCGATACACTCCCGTGCCCGATAAATTGCGTCCAGCTTTTCCTTCTTTTCCAGATCAAAATATTCGATCCGAACCATCGCATCCGCCAGCCTGCGGTTTAGCTCGTCCGAAACCTTTTCAAATACAAAAGTGTTCATCGCAATCGCATACGCGAAGCCTGCCAGCTGCAGCAACACAAAAAAACTGACATACACTACAATGTATACAATATAAACCTGTTCTTTTAACAAAACCGCATTGGTCAGCTTTTCCAGCAAAAGTCCCGTAACAGCTCCCGATAACGAGGACAAAAACAGGTACGCCATCACATAAACCGCCGCAACCGGCACAGCGCTTACGACCGCTTTGACAGACAGACCGACCATGCGGTAGTCCCTGAATTTATTTTTCTTTTCCATATCTATAACCCTTTTTCAGGCATGCACTTTTCGACATATCTTAGCTTTCCCGGTGTGCGCCCAACGTAGATTTACCGATACCACTCACTCTGCGCATCGTACAGCTGCCTGTAATATGCATTATTTTCCATCAGCTCTTCGTGGCTTCCAAGCCCGACGATTCCCCCGTCCCGCATGACCGCAATCAGATCGACGGTCTTTGCCAGCGCCAGCCGGTGCGTTACGATAATGACGCCGCGATCCTTCATGACATTCATCATATCCTCGTACAGCTTCGATTCCCCGATCGGGTCCATCGACGCCGTCGGCTCGTCCAGAAGAAACATTTTTGCATCGGACAGAAGCACTCTCGCCAACGCGATTTTCTGCCATTGTCCATCCGATAAATCCGTGGAATTTTCCCCGTATTTTCCAATTTTATAATCCAGTTTATCTTTCAGAGTTTCCAGACCGACCATTTCCAGCGCAGCGATATAATCTGCCGTCGTCTTTTCGCCGTTCTGGCACATGGAAAGATTCTCTTTTACCGATAACGGATAACGGTAAAAATCCTGAAATGCCGCCGCAAACAGCCGTTTTCTTTCCTTCGGCGTTCTGTCTTTTACGGGCCTTCCATCGACAAGAATGCTTCCCTGTTTCGGCTCATAAAGTCCCAAAAGCAGCTTGATAAACGTTGACTTTCCCGCGCCGTTTTCGCCCATCAGCGCCACATGCCTGTCGGACGGAATCCGCACATTCAGATTGCGAAACACCTCTTTTCCATCATATGAAAAAGAGACATTTTCAAACAAAATTTCATTCTCCATGCTGCAGTCCCTCCAGCTTTTTCAGATAGCCCAGCTTCTGAACCTCTTCTCCGCATTCGACGTATTCCTCCGAAAAATCGCCGGACAGTCCGCTCACCATATCAATCATCTTCACACATGCCAAAAATACGCCTGCCGACAGCGCGCCCTGATACACCTGTAAGCCTGTAAAGGCAAAAATCCAGATCGTCCAGAGGCTCAGAAACAGGCAGGAAATCCCATAATACTTCTGCGTGTGCAGACTGATTTCGAGTCTTTTTTTATACACCTTATCCATGTGCTGTTCGATCCGTTTCATAAAGAAATTCTTTGTCTGCATGATTTTGATTTCATACAGATACTTTTTATCATAAAAGAGATTCAGGTAATATTTCATTCGTCTCTCTTCCGGAATCCGCTCATTTTCCAGCGCGTCGCTCGTTACCATGATTTTGTAGTCAAAATAGAAAATCAACACGATCAAAACGACGCTAACGCCTACACCGCCACCGGACAGATACAACAAATATCCGAATACGGCAATCAGCTGCAGCAAAATTCCAATAACTTTCGAAAACGAATAAAACGCCTTCCAGAAATGCTCATAAGGCTTGTCCGAGATTTTCTCCACGAGATCGTACATCGTCTCACTCTCAAAGTGCGGATAATCCAATGAATGAACAGTCTCAGCGATATGCGTTCCCAGCGCAAGCGTCACTTTTTTCTCAAGACCAAACTGCAGCCGTTCTTTTCCGTTCTGAATCAACACCTGAAAAAGAAAATAAATTCCCAAGAACAAAACGCCTTGCCAGATTCCACTGCCAAGGCTGTTCTGTAAAAAGCTGTCCACCACGCTCTGCAGCAAAATCAGCTGCAGAAACGAGATCAGACAGGACATAATTTCCGCCGCAAGATACGCCGCCGACTCCCCCGGCGCGTAGTGAAATATCGTATGGAGCATGTAAGAAAACTGCTTCATGATACCTTCCCCCTCTGTTAAACAACGTAATTCTCCGCCTGTGCTTTCCACATCCGGCTGTAAAGTCCGCCTGCCGCAAGCAGTTCCTCATGCGTCCCTGTCTCCGCAATCCGTCCTTTTTCCATCACCAAAATCCGGTCAGCCAGGCGTGCAGAAGCGAGCCGGTGTGTTACGATCACCGCTGTTTTTCCCTTTACCATCTGTAAAAATTTCTCATACACAGCGCTTTCTTCCACCGGGTCGATCGCCGCAGTCGGTTCGTCCAGCACAATCAGGTCATGCTCCCGGTACTGTCCCCTCGCAATCGCCACCTGCTGCCAGAGCCCTCCGGACAAGTCGATTCCCTCAAACTCCCGCGACAGCATCAGTTCGCTGCACTGCGCAACTGCTTCCGGCTTTAAGCCCGTTCGCTCCAGCAGCGGTTTTACCGGCGCATTCTTTTTCGGGTCGCTGATCGTCACATTGTCCTGCAGCGTCATCTGGTATCTCATGTAATTCTGGAACACGGCAGAGCGCCCGATACAGCCGTCCTGCGTGGTTCCCTGTTCCGCGCCGCACGGCTGCGTCACTGCTCCATCCTCCACTGTCACAGCCCCTTGTGTCGGTGGGTACAGCCCCAGAATCAGTTTTGCCAACGTCGATTTTCCCGCTCCGTTCTCCCCGACAATCGCCAGGTGCTCTTTTTCCGGAATCGTCAGGTTCAAATGCTCAATCGAAGGCTCCTTTGCGCTGGGATAGGTAAAGGAAACATCCGAAAACTGCATCGCCTTCCCCATCCGCGGCACGTCCTTCCAACTCCTGTCCGGATCTTTTTCCAGGAATGCCACATAGTTCTCCACAGCAGGCAGACTGCCTACTGCACTTCCAAGAAATCCACAGACCAGTGCAAATACCATGTCAAATAACGAATTTAACGCATAGTATACTGCCGCAAATGCACCGACCGAAATGCTTCCCTTTAAAACGCTCACCACTAAAATCAGCACAGCGCCCAGATATCCGATCATCCCGACCGTCTGGTTGATGGCGTCCAGTCCATTCGCCTTTGTACGGACTGCCGCCTCTTTTCCACACAGCTGCTTCTGTTCGGTTTTCATCTTCCCAAAGAAAAACGGCACAGCGCGCAACACCCTCGTCTCTTTGATAAACGCGAGGTCTGTCAGGCACTTCCGGTAGCCCTGATATTTCCGTCTGACCGGCGCTGCCGTATCCTCATAGCTGTAGAAAATATTCCGCTGCATGTACAGTGTCACGATGGACGGCACAAACGAAATCACGATACATAACAGCAACACCGGGTTCAGGGATGCCGCATAAATCGCAAAAAATACCAGATACGGCGGAACCATGTCGATGATGCCGATCATATGGAACATGAAAATATTCGCATCGTCCCGCCCAGCCTGCGCCTTCTGGATTTCATCCAGCGACTCGTTCTGCTCGAATGCCAGCGGGAAAAGCTTCGAAATCTTGTCGTTAAATTCATAACGATACGTTTCGTCACAGATTTCCAGAAATTCCGTCAGCGCATAGTTAAACAGCGTATTCAACAGCTGGTAGCCGATAATCCCGCATACATAAAAAGCGGTCGCAGCGATCAGCGCTGCCTCAAACCGTCCCTTTCCAACAGAAGCGATCAGCTCATTCACAAAATTCGAAAGCAGCAAGGTATTTGCGCCCATCACGACTGACTGCGAAATGCCCAGCACATTGATCAGGATAAACCGCAGCGGCGCTGCATGAAACGCCATCGGAAACATGACACGCACGGTATGGAAAAAGCTTCTTTTTTTCACAGATACCACCTCCTCTGCGTTTCGTACATTTCGCAATAGATGCCGTTTTTCGCCATCAGGTCTTCATGGGATCCCTGCTCCATCGCCTTTCCGTCCTCAATCGCGATAATCCAGTCGCAAAGGGACGTTGCACCCAGCCGGTGCGTAATCATAATCGTTGTCGTATCCTGGTACAGCTTCAAAAACTTCTGGTAAATCTGCTGCTCCCGTACCGGGTCGATCGCCGCAGTCGGCTCATCCAGGATTTTCAGCTCCGCATCCTGATAATACAGGCGCGCCATCGCGATCCGCTGCCACTCACCGCCGGACACGTCCACGCCGTCCTCTGCGATTTTTCCAAGTACCGTGTCCATGCCCTGCGGCAGCTTTTCCAGCACATTGTCCAGTTCGGAGGTTTCCGCCGCTTTGGCAATTTTTGTCCGCTGCCCTGCATCCGCGCCGGGCGCGATATTGTCCGCTACCGAGACCGGATACTTCGCATAATCCTGGAACAGCACGCCGAACAGCTTCCAGATCTGCTCCCTCGAAAACGTCTCGATCTTTTCCCCATTTAACAAAATCTCACCGGAATCCGGCTCATACAAGCGTAAAATCAGCTTTACAATCGTCGATTTGCCGCAGCCGTTGCGCCCGACAAACGCGTAGTGGTGCCCTTTTTCGATCCGAAAGCACATATCCTTTAACACCATCGCTTCGGTGTTCGGATAATGGAACGAAACATGGGAAAATTCCAGCGACTCAAACGAAAGCACTGCGCTACTGTCCGGTTTTTCCTCATATTCCGGCAGCTCCAAAATACGTTTCATGTCGCCCAACAGCTGTCTGCCCTGCTCCATCTCCTTGAGCATTCCCGGCAACTGCCAGGTCAGGTTCTGCGCCATTGCCATAAAGGACGCCACCAGCGAAACGAAAACACCGACGGAAGTATTGCCCTGCACAACCGGGAAAATCAGCGCAAAGATCACCAGAATCGACAGCGCGATCGCCAGAAATCCGCCCATGTTCATGCCGATGAACCACCAGCGTCTCGCTTTCCGCTCCCGCAGCCTTGCGGTCTGTCTTTCTCTTAAGAAAATCCCGTTGACCCAATCGCCAAACCCGAACAGAACTCGTTCATTTGCCGCGTCGCGGTTCCCCAGAATTTCTTCCGCGTAAGCCGCTTTCCGCTTTCCAAGCGTGACCTCTTTTTTCGCCTCATACTGCTTCTGCCCGCCTTTTACTGCAAAGAACCCGAAGCCGACCAGCAGCACCACGATGACCGGCGAAATCCAGACCGGAGCCTGCGTAATCAGCCACACGACCAGACAGCCGTTGGAAATCAGGAAGCAGACCATCGAAAAGCCGCTTTCCAGGACTCCGTTTAGCACTTCCTCCGGGTCCTTCGATACCCGCTCCAGCGCGTCCTGAATCTCCGTATTCTCCAGAAATCCATACGGAATCCGCGAAATTTTCCCGATCATCCGCTCGTCCAGATACGGAAAGAGCACTTTCCGCTGGTGAATCCGCATCCAGGTATCCAGATTTCCGCCAAGTCGCTGGCACAGGATCAAAGCTCCCAACAGGCAGGCGTCGCGGATCGCCTCCTCCATCCGCTGATTTAACACCAGGTCGATAAACCGCGCGCTGACCAGCATTGTCAGAAACGGCAGCAATGCAGATACGATTTTTTCAAGGAATCTTCCAATTACCAGAAGCTTCCCCGGAGCATGCCGAAGCGACATGCCAGTTTCCCCTTGTTTCATTTGTGCAGTCCCCCTTACTAAAACAGGCAATTTAGCCCCTCCTGTTTTGTTATCTTATTCTACCAGCTTCATAGACATTTTAGAGTTCTTTTATTGCTTTTTCCCGGGGCATTTTTCCAAAGGTCAGATACCAACACCAATCTGAAATGCCTCTTAAAAAAAGTTTTAATAAACTGTCAATTTAACTGCGCCAGGAACAGCTTCGCATATTTTCCTTGCTTTTCCATCAGCTCCTGATGCGTGCCTTGTTCTATGATCGAACCGTTTTCCATATAAAAAATTCTATCACAGGCAGTGATCGACGCCAGTCGGTGCGAAATCATCAGGATTGTTTTGTCTTTCAGATAAGAAAAGACGAGATCATAAAATTCTTTTTCGAAGCGGATATCCATCGCTGCAGTCGGCTCATCCATAATCAGGATATCATGATTTTCATAGAAAACGCGTGCAAGCGCAATCCGCTGCCGCTCTCCGCCGGAAAAATCGATTCCGTCCGCGCAGAATTCTTTCGAAATAATTCCATCCAGCCGATCTGCTGCTTTGGGAATCCTTGCACAAATCAGAGCGTCCCGGACTTTTTCCAGATCGGGATTCTGATTCATCGAAACATTTTCTGCAACCGATGTGGCATACAGGTTGAAATCCTGGAACAGCGTCGAATAAGCGCTTCTGTAAGTGCGGATATTCATCTTCTCCGCAGGCGCTCCATTATATAAAATCTCCCCGCTGCTGCAGTCATAGAGCCGGAGCAGGAGCTTTACCAGCGTCGTCTTGCCAGATCCGTTTTCGCCTACAAACGCGACCTTTTCCCCTTTTTTAATTTCAAGCCGAACGTTCTTTAACCCAAACTTGTTATTTTCATACTGAAAGCAAATATCCTGCACCTGAAGCGTTTCAAATGGCGCTGCAGATTGTCCCGGTTCTTTCTTTTCAATTTCAGGTTCCATGTTTTCAACTGTCCGGAACCGTTCGATCAGCGTTCCGTTTTCTGCAAATACAGCGATCTGCGCAGAAAGGCTTTCCAGGCTGAACTGAATCTGATTGCAGGCATTGAGCACCGCGACAAAACCGGAAGCTGTCATGGTATTCCAAACGAGTGTTTTGACTGCCAGATACAACGATGCGAAAAAGTCAATCAAAAGGCAGGAACCGCCAATCGTTTCCAGCGCCGTCAGCCGTCCGATTTTTCCGCCCTGTTTTCGGATCAGAACAGCTTTTTCCTCTGTATTTTTACGATATCGTTCCAAAACCGTCTGTTTCATTCCGGATGACCGAATGTCCTTTGCATACTCCGGCAGATAGAGCACACGTTTGAGCATCGAGGCTTCTTTTTCCTTTAATTTTACCGCCGTATCATACGATACCCGTCCGGATACCATTTTTTGATTCATCCAGAAGCTGAAACCGAACGACACAGCAGCCACAACCGGTACAATCCAGTCCGCCCCGATCACGGAAACACAGGTCAGGGCAAGCGTCAGGACAGATTCCAGCAGGTCCAGAAAATTTCCGACGACCTGAACTGCCCTTTTTGAGCACTCTTCTCCCGCCAGCGTAATCGCGCTGTAATAGCTTTCCGTATCATAGCTTTGCAAATCAACCGTCCGCATTTTTTCGAACAATTCCCGCTGCAGAGACTGTACCAGCTTTTCCTGACACACCGGCTGATAGCGATTCTCGAAAAAACTCTGGACCGCATAAGTGACTCCTACGATCAAAAACGAGATTCCGATAAACGTCAGAATAAATGCCAGCGTTTTTTTCTGCTCCATACAGGAAATGATATATGCCAGAAAAATAACCCGTAAAAAGGAAGTCCGCACACTGACGACAACTCTCATCAGTGCCGACAGCACGACAAATCCCGGTTCTGCTGACATGGCTTTCCCGAACAAATAAAAATTATTCCGGACGATCGTTTTCCGTTTTTGCCGACTCGATTTCCTCCTGCCCATACAGCTTTTGCTGTAGCTGATACATTTCATAATAATGCCCCTTCTTCTCCATCAGCTCACAATGATTCCCCTCTTCTACAATCGTTCCTTTATCAAATACCAGAATACGATCCGCGAGCTGCGTCGTAAACAGTCTGTGCGAAATAAACAAAATCGTCCGCTCCGGCGATGCCAGCGTCTGCATGACATACCGGTTGATTTTCCGTTCCGTCAAAGGGTCCAGCGCGCTCGTCGGTTCATCCAGAATTACGAACGGATACCGGTTCGCAATAATCCGCGCCAGCATCAGCTGTTGGCTTTCCCCACCGGACAGCACCAGTCCGTCATCCGCAAATTCCCGGGAAATCGACTGATCCAGGTTTCTGATTTTTTTGCGTACTTCCAGCTGGTTTACCGCATTCTGAATTTCTTCCTCCGACAGTTCTTCCCCAACCCGGATATTATCCCGGACAGACATCGGAAACAAATGAAAATCCTGATGGATTACCCCGAAAAACTTTGTCAGATCTGCTTTTGTATACTGACTGATCTCGATTCCGTTTAATAAAATCTCTCCCTCTTTTCCAACAAATAACCCGGATAAAAGGTTGGTAAACGTCGTCTTTCCTGCACCATTTTCTCCGACAACCGCGATGACTTCTCCGTTTCGGATCGTTACGTTTACATCGTGCAGGGCACGCTTTGCATCCGTTCCTTTCTGATAAGAATATCCGACATCCACAAAAGAAAGCTCAAATCCATTGGAGCAGTCCAGATGCCTGTCTCCTGTTTCCGTTTTCTGATAGGTTTCGCAGTATTCCTGATATTCCCGGATATAAAGCGACGCTTCCTTGATCGCAATCAGCTCGTCAAAGAACCATTCCAGATCCCAGCCAAACGTCGTAATCGACTGCGCAATTCCGATAAAATCACCGATCAAAAGCATATGTCCGGTCAAAATCCGCACGACAACATAAGCGATCGGCAGCATAATTACCAGTCCATCGCTGATCAGCAGTTCGACAAAGTTCAAAAATCCGATCTTTTTTCCAAACTTTCTGCAGATCGCTATCGTCTCTGATACGCCCGCTTCATAAATACTCTGGACAATCTGGAAAACCGAGGTCGTCCGCAGTTCTTTTGCATACTGAGGCAGATAAAATACCCGCTTCGCATATTCTTTTTTTCGCGTCGGAAAGGTCAGCGCCTGGTTGAATGCATGCCTGTACTTTGCGCCCTTTGCCCCGACCACATAGGAATAAAACAGCGGCAGAACCGACAGCACGATCGCAAACCAGTCCACCTTCCCGATATAGAACCAAATCAGTACGAACGCTTCTACCAATCCGAACAACGTTCCGATCGAATTCCAGACCTGCAGAATATTTTTTGCCGTATTGTCCAAAAGACGCTGATATAAATTCAGAAATTCCGGCTGGCAATACTGATCATATGGCACATCCGCCGCCCTGTCCGAAATCGTCTCATACAGATACTGTTCGAGCTTTGTCTGAAACACAGGGGTATAAACATTTTTGAAATACTGGTCGCCAAAATGAAACGCAACATTGATCGCCAACATGCCAAGCAATACCCACAAAACAGCAGTCAGATTCCGGTCAGTCTCAACGTGTACCAGAATCAGACGCAGGAAATAAACGCCGTAAAAGACGTTTAATAACTGTTTGAGCAGGTTATAGATGATGCAGATAAATGTGCTCTTTTTATCTATTTTGAAAATGGTGCGGAAATAGGTTTGAAACATCTGTATAATTATTCACTCCTAAACATTATTCAAAATGTACTAAGACTGCATTGTTTTTTCCTGAAAGTCAGATACTAAAACCTCAAGGAATTTTATTTATACCTTTCTTATTATTAATAAACATATCACATTACTTCAATATTTTTAGTACAGGTTCTTATCAAATCATATATTCTTTCATAATTTTCACTTTCTATATTTTTTATTAATTTAGAATAGTTTTCATTACATCCCCAGTAAAACTCCTATAATCCTGTCTTGCTTCAAATACATCCATGTAACGTAATACAATATATTTTAATCCGTATTTTTTATAATACGATGAATTTTCTATTTCAATAATACATTATTTTTTATATTCTTTATATAAATTTTATTTTTTTCCTGCGGCAATAAATTA
>ENA-UOJL01003256-UOJL01003256.1-human-gut-metagenome-genome-assembly--contig:-P47-NODE-3256-length-11724-cov-205.969149_pt1 | contig 11724 bp, 10 predicted proteins | sample MGYA00242347_ERZ723894 | MGnify/ENA metagenome assembly ERZ723894
ATGCAGCGGGCCTTGGTTGTTTTAGATGATATTTTTTATTGCTCTGTAGGGAACGTTCAAGACCGTTCCCTACAAATTGGGCAGAGTTTCTGCCCTCTTTTCATACTATACAAATACAAAACCAAAATAACCGCCCGCCTGCCGGAATGTCATATCCCAAACAGACGGGCGGTTATCTAAATTTGTCTTATCATTTCGGGTGCTTTTGTCTCGCTATCCCGCAACCTTACTGCGCGTGGTTGATGGGTTCCACGATGGCGTGTACCACAAAGCGCTGGTTGTTGGAAGCATAGGCGGAGCGGCAGGTGGAAAGCGTCAGAATATGGCTGCCGCTGGGAACATCCACGCCGGTATCATACAGCGAAAGTTCTTTCAGATACCGCAAAAAGGCATCGTAATCTTCGCCCTCACTGTAATCCAGCGCATAGCACGGGTCGTCCGATTTGGCATCGTGTGCCGAGAAGATGCGGCACTGGTAGTCGCCATCCGGCGTGTACAGGGTAAACGTTGGGTTTGCGCTGTAAAAATCCTGCTTGCGGTAAGCATCCAGCTTGCCGAACATGGCGCCGTTATGGATGTTGTGGCCATGGATCACATGGCACAGACCGTCCGCCCAGCTGGTGAAATCCCACGAAGGGCGGATCAGACAGCCATCGTTGCTGCTTCCGCCGGAAAAGCTGCGGCGCAGGTAATAGTTGGAATCTTCGTTCTGCACCACCGGCAGCGAAAGTTCCAGCCCCGGCACACTGAGCCATGCGGTAACGTCCGGGTTCTGCTCTTTCAACACGGTAAAGTCCAGGCGGGAAGCCGGGGCGTTATCGCCGCCGGTGCTGGTATCCATCCAGACAAGCTGGGTGCGCAGGGTCTGGTATTCTTCATCACTTTTCTGGTAGCTTGTCCACTGCCAGAAGAACAACAGCAGGAACACCACCGCGGCAGCCAGCAGCACCGGTACAATAAACTTGGAAAGCTGCGCTGCCGTTACGCCATCCGTACTGCGCCGACGGCGCGGCTTGGGGTCTTTCTCCGGCGGCTCACGGTACATGGTGTACTGCTTTCTGCTGGATTTGTGGTGGGTACTGCTGCCTGTGGAGCGGCGGGGCTGCCCGCTATAAGAGGGATTTTGTCTGCTCATGCTTACCCCCTGTCGGAATGCGAGGCATCATCGCCGTTTTCTTTCTTTTTGCGCACCACGGTCACACCAACAGCCGCGCCAATACATACAACTGCCAGCGCCAGGAAGATCCACATCACCGGGCTGTCACCGGTGGGCAGGCCGTACTGACCGTTTGCAAAAGCCGGAACATTCGGCGGGGCCGTGGGGCTAATCTTGGGGGTATCCCCATCGCCATTGGGTATTGCGTTACCCGGCGTATTCGGGTCATCGCCGGGTTTACCCGGGGTCGGACCACCATCCGGGTTGGGCGTTTTGTCCGGGTTCTCCGAAGGATTGCTCGGTGTCGGCGTTGCGCTCGGCTGGTCCACCATCTTGACCAGGTGGTAGCCACAGTTGGGGATGGTGCCGTCACCGTTAAAGTAGAACTCTACATCCGCAGCTTGAGCATAGCCCTCTGGGGCGCTTTTCTCGTGCATGATGTAAGTATGGCCTGCCACCAGCACCTCGCCGGTGTTGCCGGTCATCACCAGCTTTTCCGGTTCTGTACCGGAAACCCAGCTGTGAACCAGCTTGCCGGTGTTCTTATCCGTCAGCGTCATGGAAGCCCCTGCCAGAGAGTTGCCGTTGGGGTCCACCTTGGAAAGCTTGACTTCCAGCGGCTGGTCAATAACAGTCAATGTCTGGCCATCCAGCTTGCCGGATTTGGAAGTTACGGCAACGGTAAAATCCGAATTGATGGTAAAGGTAATATCGCTGGTCATGGCATAGCCTGCCGGAGCGTAAGTTTCGCGCAGCAGGTAGTTGCCGGGCGAAAGCTGCATCTCGTGCGGAGTGCTTTCGGTCTTCCAGCTGTCGATCTCGCTCTGGGTGCCATCGGAGCCTACGCTGTAAACCACCAGTTTTGCGCCGGGCAGTTCATCGCTGCCGGTGGCGGACTTTTTGCTCACGATCAGCTTTTGCCGCTTGGCGTTGGTAAAGGTAACGGTTTTGCCGTCATCGCTGGTGGTCATGGTGGAAACATAGCCATCCAGGCCGGTCATATCCTCGCTGATGTTGCAGTTGGTCATGCCCTGGCGGATATCAAAGTAAGCGGTGCCATCCCCCGTGATGGTACGGGTGGCGCTGCGCTGCTGGCCATCCTGGGTATAGGTCAACACAATTCTGGCCGGGCCGTGGTTGCTGTCATCGGTAATCCACTTTTTCTTGACCGTGATGCGGCCATAGCTGCTGATGTTGCCGGAGTAACTGTTTTCCACATGTTCCTTGACCATAACGTACACGATCCAGCTGGTACGAGAACCAAAAAAACAGTTAGGTACCGGGATGGTAATGCTGTCCATCGTGCGGGAAAGGGTTGTGGTAATGGTAAAGTAGCCGTTCTCAGCATAGGTATCATTGCCGATGCCGTGCGGGAAGTAAACATACAGATAGCGGTTGTTTTCGCCGCCCTGATAGAAGCTGACGTTGCCATCCGTATACTCGATATTATAGTTGCCGGGGCAGGCATCCAGCAGCCAGCCGATATCCATACGCAGGTAGCTGTTGCCCTTGGTGGTGTTTTCTTTCATCAGGCTGGAGTCATCCAGGATTGCCTGGCTGCCCGCTGCCACCGTTGTGCCATCCAGCATGGTTGTATCATGGGTATAGGTCACATAGGTCGAATTGGACTCATCCACCAGTGTGGCATCGTTCGGGTCATAAGCGCGGCCCTGCAAACCGAACAGCACGTTGAAGGAGATGGTATCGCCAACCTGCATGGTCAGCGGGGTTCCCTGCTGGCGCATCTGGTCCAGCTGGTTCAGGGTATAGTCCACACCATTGACCGTAACGGTAACACGCTTGACGTAATTCATCAAGTCCACACATCCATTGACCGATGCATCATAATTGGGATAATAGTAATCATCCTGTGCCGCATGGGCACCTGTTGCAAAGGCAAGCACCAACAAAATCAGCAACAGGCAGTACCGCACGCCGTTCCGTAAGTATCCCATCTTCTGGTTCAACGTTTTCAACCTCAATCACCTGACATCCTTGTTTTTACAGACGCTACAATGTATTTTATCATTTTATAACGTCTGCTCGTTTTATCTTGTTCCTTTAACCATGTAGTTTATTTTATCATATCCTTGTGTGGCTTTCAACCTGCAAAGCTTCCAAATTTACACTTTTTTGTCACAGATTCCTTGGGTGCATCTGCTCTTTGTTTCCCGCGGCAGGCAACAAATGTCCGGCATTTTTGCTGTGTTCACGCCGGATTGCGTCAGCTTTTGTGAAGTATCCTCACATACAGCAAATAGCAAAGGCCGGCGGCTCCGTTTTTTGGGCAGCCACCGGCGTATTCAAAATCTACGATGCAGAAAATGGCCTAATTTTGAGCAGCGAGGTTGTTTCCACCAACGGGCAGGGCCATGGTGCGCTGGTAGGCTTCCTGGTTCAGCATCAGGTCAATGTGGTTTTATGCGGCGGGATTGGTGCCGGTGCCCAGGCCGCCCTTGCGCAGGCTGGCATCCAGCTGTTTGGCGGTATTTCCGGCAGTGCGGATGCCGCTGCCGCAGATTATCTGGCTGGTCGGCTTGTTTTGACCCCAACGCCCACTGCAATCATCATGCCCACGAAGCAGAGCACGCCTGCGGCTCCCATTCCTGCCACGAGGACAAAAGCGGCTGTTCCGGGAGCTGCCACTGACCAAAAGAGTTAAAAAGTGCCGCGTCCCGAGAGAAAAATCGAGATGCAGCACTCATTTGTATCTTCATTTTTGATTGTTGAAGAAAACCAAAAATCCGAACCCTCTCCCCTGTCGAGAAAAGGTTCGGATTTTTATTATTCAGTGCGGATAACAGGACTTGAACCTGCACGTCGTAGACACTGGACCCTAAAACCAGCGCGTCTGCCAATTCCGCCATATCCGCTCAAAATACCTTTGTATTTTAGCAGGTATCACGCTTTTTGTCAATGCAGGCAGACGGGTCATATTAGGTTTCGTATCAGGTCAGGCTTTGCAGGTATGCCTGCGGGCCGGACTGGTATAGGTCGCCGCCATGGGCATCCAGCAGAACGGTAAGGGGCATATCCACCACTTCCAGGCGGCGGACAGCCTCGCACCCAAGGTCCGGCCAGGCGATGATCTCGCAGCTTTTTACGCTGCCAGCCATCAGGGCACCTGCCCCGCCAATGGCTGCCAGGTACACAGCACCGTTGCGCACAACGGCGGCCTTTACGGCTTCATCCCGCTTGCCCTTGCCGATCATACAGGCAAGGCCCAGGTCCAGCAGGCGCGGGGTAAACTTATCCATGCGGCCGGATGTCGTGGGACCCGCCGCACCAATAGCACAGCCGGGGCGCTCCGGTGTGGGGCCGACATAATAGATGGCCGCGCCTTTGATATCGAACGGCAGCGGTTCCCCACGGTCCAGCGCTTCGTTCATACGGGCGTGGGCGGCATCGCGGGCGGTATATACGGTGCCGGTCAGCAGCACGGTATCCCCCGCGTGCAGCGGGGCAAGCTCCTGCCGTGTAAGCGGCGTTGTTAAACGTACCTGCATATAAAAATTACCCTTCCTGCTGCACGCGCGCGCGGCGGTGCTGCTCCCTGACTTCCTCATGGTGGCGGTTTACAATTTCCATTTCAGTTTGCAAAATCTGCCCCGGCGCCGGGTCCGGCTGCAGCTTGGGCGGCTGGTCGTCATCCAAGGAGATATCGATTTTACTGCCCGGTTTATGCTGAGCCGGTTCCCCCAGTGGGATATCAATTTGCGGTTTGTTTGCCAATTTGATCTCTTCCTTAAAAATTTGTGTCTTGGGCAACACCGCACAATTCCCGCCTGACGGCTTAAGCACCGTTCCGGCGGCTGCGGCACGGCATCTGCGTTGCCAAAATGCTCGATAAGATATCCAGTATTATCTGCGCTTTTGGCTTAGCATCTGCCGCACCTCGCTCGCCGTATCGGCACTTAGAATTATGCGGTATTGCCCTTACACCTCAGCGCTGGCGCGGCGGGTAACGTGGCAGCTTACGTTGACTGCCACCGGCAGGCAGGCCACATGGGTGGGCAGCTGTTCAATGCAGACGCCCAGACAGGTGGTTGCACCGCCAAAGCCCTGCGGGCCAAAGCCGGTTGCATTGATGGCATCCAACAGCTCTTTTTCCAGCGCGGCATAATAGGGGTCCGCGTTGGGCTGATCCAGCGGGCGCAGCAGTGCCTTTTTGGCCAGAGCTGCGCATTTATCAAAGCTGCCGCCAATGCCAATGCCCAGCACAATGGGCGGGCAGGGGTTGGCCCCCGCCTGCTTGACGGTTTCCATCACAAAGTCTTTTACGCCCTGCACGCCATCGGCAGGTTTGAGCATGGTCAGGCGGCTCATATTCTCGCTGCCTGCGCCCTTGGGGGCTACGGTAATTTTGCAGACATCCCCCGGCACAAGATGTACCGTTAAAAACGCCGGGGTGTTATCCCCCGTGTTCACGCGCTGCAAGGGGTCCGCGGTGATGGACTTGCGCAGGTAGGCTTTCTCATAGCCGCGGCGCACGCCCTCGTTCACAGCTTCGTCCAGATTGCCGTTGATATGCACATCCTGGCCCAGCTCGATGAACACACAGGCCATGCCGGTATCCTGGCAGATCGGCAGGTCTTTTTCTGCAGCAACACAAAGGTTTTGCTGCAGCAGTTCCAGCGTCTGGCGAGCCAACGGCCAGGGTTCGGCGGCATGGGCGTTATCCAGCGCCTGCTTCACATCCGGCGGCAGCTGGGTGTTGGCGCGGATGCACAGTTCTTCCACCGCATCGGTAATGGCGACGGCGTTTACTTCCCGGATGCTCATACCCGCGCCACGCCGCTTTCCCGTGCAGCTTGCGCCACAGCGTCAGCCACAGCCGGTGCCACACGCGGGTCAAAGGCCTTGGGCAGAATGTTTTCCTCGTTCAGCTCGTCCTCCGGGATCAGGCCGGCGATGGCCTTCGCGGCGGCCATCTTCATCTGGGGGTTGATGTCCCGTGCGCGGACGGAAAGTGCGCCCTTGAAGATGCCGGGGAACGCCAGAACATTGTTGACCTGGTTGGGGAAATCGCTGCGGCCGGTGCCGATGACCCGCACACCGGCTGCCTTGGCGGCGTCGGGCATGATCTCCGGGTTGGGGTTGGCCATGGCGAACACAATGGCATCCGGTGCCATGGTGGCGGCCATCTCGGTGGTCAGCGCACCGGCAACGGAGGTGCCGATAAAGACATCTGCACCGCGCACGGCATCGGCCAGGGTGCCGGTCAGGTGTTCGGGGTTGGTCACGGTTGCCAGCCATTCCTTATGGTCGGCAAGGCCCGCCGGGCGGCCGGGGTACAGGATACCGTGTTCATCCACAGCAACAATGTTTTTGGCACCGGCAACCTGCAGCATCTTGATGATGGCCGTACCGGCAGCGCCGGGGCCGTTCTGCACGATCTTGACATCTTCCAGCCGCTTGCCAACCACCTTGAGGGCGTTGAGCACGCCGGCCAGCACGATAATCGCGGTGCCGTGCTGGTCGTCATGGAATACAGGGATATCCAGGTCGCGCTCCAACTCCGCTTCAATATCAAAGCACTCCGGGCTGCGGATATCCTCCAGGTTGATGCCGCCAAAAGTCGGAGCGATGGCCTTGACAGCGGCAATAACTTCCTCGCGGGTGGAAGCATTCAGGCAGATGGGGAACGCATCGACACCACCGAACTCCTTAAACAGAACGCACTTGCCTTCCATGACCGGCAGACCAGCTTCGGGGCCGATGTTGCCCAGGCCCAGCACTGCAGTACCGTTTGTGACAACTGCCACGGTGCGGCCCTTGAAGGTGTATTTATACACATCGTCCGGGTTCGCCTTGATCTGGCGGCAGGGCTCCGCAACGCCGGGGGTGTAGGCAGTGGACAGGGCGTCACGGTCCTTGACTTCAAACAGGCTGTTGACCGTCAGCTTGCCGGGGTATTTTGCATGCATTTCAAGTGCGGCGGCATTGTAATCCATGGTAGTTGCTCCTTTGTTCGTATTCCTGTATTGATTTTGTTTTTATTTCAGTTTTGCATAAATCGGTTCCAGTTGGATCACGCAGAAATGGTCCGGCCAGCGGTCCGATACCGCTTTGCGCAAAGCAGCCGGGATTTTGTTGGCGCGGTGGTCCTTGGCGGCCAGCCAGTCTGCGGGAACGGCACAATCAAAAATCACATTGGTATGGGTGGGGCCGGGCACAATGCGCAGGTCATGGATATCCGCTTCCGGCGCAATTTCAGCCAGCTGTTCTTTCAAGAATTTCCGCAGTTCGTTGATATGCGGGTCATCCGTCACAACAGGGTCAAAGTGGATCGTGACCAGCAGATGGTCATGCACCTGAAAATCCCGCTCGATAGAGTCGATCAGGTCATGGCTTTTCATCACATCACTATCGGCGGAAAGCTCAATATGGAAGCTGACCAGCTTGCTGCCGGGCCCGTAATCATGCACCATCAAATCATGGATGCCCAGCACACCGGGGTAACTCAGGGCTTTTTTCTCAATGTAATCGATCAGTTCCGGGTCAGGGGCCGCGCCCAGCAGCGGGCTGATGGTATCCCGCACCAGGCCGACGCCGCTCCACAGGATAAACAGCGCCACGCCAACACCCATCAGGCCATCAATGCGGTCAATGCCAGTCAGGTGAGCCAGAATGGTAGCGGCCAGAACCGCGGCAGTGGTAACCACATCGTTGCGGGCATCCGCCGCAGTGGCCATGAGCGTTTCGGACTTGATGCGGCTGCCAACGCTGCGGTTGAAGCTGCTCATCCACAGTTTGACCAGGATGGACACCACCAGCACCGCTATGGTCAGCGCGCTAAGGGTGACCGGCGTGGGGTGCAGCACCTTGAGGAAGCTTTCTTTCAGCAGCTCAATGCCGATGACCAGTATCATGACCGAAACCGCCAGCCCCGCCAGGTATTCGTACCGTGCATGGCCGTAAGGGTGCTCATCATCGGCAGGTTTTGACCCCAGGCGGAAGCCCACCAGGCTGACCACGTTGGAGCTTGCATCGGACAGGTTGTTCAATGCGTCCGCCGCAATGGCCATACTGCCAAACAGGGTGCCCACCGTAAACTTGCCCGCAAACAGCAGCACATTGCACACAATCCCCACCATGCAGGCCAGGTTGCCGTAAGCAGTGCGCACAGTGCGGTCCTGAATATTGGCCGGATCACGGATAAAAAGTCTGATCAGAAGTTTTGTCAAGAATTGCTCTTCCCTTCCCCTACAGATATGGATATTCGGAATTGAAGTTTCCTGCTGGGGCGTTGTATCCGACAAAACCCACAGACAGATAATTTACAAAAATGGCGGACCGATGGGGGTCCGCCATTTATCATTTCAGGTTCAAGCAGCGTTCCTGCTGACCATCTTATGCAGATCAGTCACGAATGATGCAGGCATCGCGCTCGGGGCCAACGGAGATATACTTGATCTTGCAGCCAACGGCCTTTTCCAGATATTCCACATAGCCGCGGGCAGCTTCCGGCAGGTCCTCGTACTTGCGCACGGAGGTGATATCGCAGTGCCAGCCCGGCAGCTTGACGACAACCGGCTGTGCATCGTCCAAAGTCTTGCCGGTCGGGAAGCGGTCGGTCACAGTGCCGTCAGCCAGTTTGTACTGGGCAACAACGGGAACTTCTTCCATATAATCCAGAACGTCAAACAGGGTCAGGGCCAGCTCGTCACAGCCCTGGCACTGAACGCCGTAACGGGAAGCAACCACATCAAACGGGCCAACGCGGCGCGGGCGGCCGGTGGCAGCGCCGTATTCATGGCCGGCTTCACGCAGCAGGTGCTTTTCTTCCTCGGTCATAGCCAGCTCGGTGGTAAAGGGGCCGTCGCCCACGCAGGAAGAATAAGCCTTCATGATACCGATGGACTTGTTCAGCTTGCGGCCGGGGATGCCAGCGCCGATGGGTGCATAAGCGCCGATGGTGTTGGAGGAAGTGGTGTAGGGATAAATGCCGTAGTCGATATCACGCAGGGCTCCCAGCTGGGCCTCAAACATGATCTTCTTGCCGGCATCGTCAGCATCTGCCAGGTACTGGCCGACATCGCAGATGTAAGCGCTGAACACTTCCTGGAAGTGCTTGCACCAGTTCCACATATCGTCCACGCTGACAGGCTTCTGGTTATAAATGTTGACCATGGTCAGGTTCTTGGATTCCACCAGGGTTTCCAGGCGCTTGCGCACACTGGCATCCATGTGGACCAAATCGCCCATGCGCAGGGTTTTCTTCATGTACTTATCACCATAGGTGTAAGCAATGCCGCGCTTGGTGGAACCAAACTGTGCGCCCGTTTTGGCAAGGCGGGCCTCCTCCAGGCCATCCTGCTCCACATGGAACGGCATGGTGATGGTAGCACGGTCAGAAATTTTCAGGTTGTCCGGGGTAATCTTAACACCCTGTTCGCGCAGGGCAGCGATCTCTTTTTCGAGATGTTCCGGGTCAATGACCATACCGCCGCCCATAACACAGACAATGCTGGGGTGCAGGATGCCGGAGGGCACCAGGTTCAGTACGAACTTGCCGCACTCGTTTTTGACGGTGTGGCCGGCGTTGTCGCCGCCCTGGTAACGGGCAACGATGTCATAATCGCGGCAGAGCAGGTCCACCATACGGCCCTTGCCCTCGTCGCCCCAGTTGATACCGGTAATTGCAGTAAGCATGAAAAATAACCTCGCTTTGGCAAAATGTACAGCCTTTTCCGTTCAGTCTGCCGGGTGGCTGACTGATTTCTTGTAGCCGGGATTCGCCGCCAGCTATATTATAGCAAACCTGCTTGCAAATTCCAATACCCCGGCACAATTTTGTGCAAACCACACAGCCCCGCGCCAGCCGGGCCGCCACTTTGAACAGGGGATCAGTGGCGCACCTGCAGCTTGCGGCGGGTTCCGTCCGGCTCAATCACCGTGGTGTGCTCCAGCTGGTCAATCATGGATGCGCGGATATCGGCCAGGTATTCCTGCCGCAGGGCGTCACGCTCCGCAAGTTCGGCTTCCGTCAGGCCAGAAGTTTTTGCTTTATGAGCCAGCGCATTGATGCGCGCGATTTTTTCTTTTTCCATAGGGTTCTGTTCCTTTCCTTATATAAGGATATCCGGGCAACAGGTCTGCCGCCCATGGCAGAGCATTGGGTGCTCTGCCACGGGTATTATAACACACCCGCTTCCCTTTTGTGAATGCAGGGCTGTACTTTTTGCAAAAAAGCTGTATAATAAAAAAGTATCCGCTTTTGACGGGGGTATTTTTTCCCTGCTGCGGTACGCGATGTATTTTTTCAAAAAAGACAGGAGACAACCCATGAAAAACACCAACCTGACCCGCGCTGCTGCCAGCCTGCTGGCATGCGGCATGGTTTTTGGCCTGACTGCCTGCAGTTCCAGCGCATCCTCCAGCGAAGCAACCGCCGAGAGCGCAGCTTCCAGCGAAGCTGCCAGTGAAAGCACTGTTCCTGACGACGCTACCGCAGAAAGCGCCGCCGATGATTATTCTTATCTGGCTGATTTTTCTTTCAGTGATGCCTATGACGAGAACGGCTACCTGAAAGGCATCACCGCGCTGGATTACGTCACGCTGCCGGATACTGAGAGCTTTACCCTTTCGGACGATGCCACCACCGTGAGCGACAGTGATATTGACGATTACATTTCCAACAACATTCTTTCCAACTATAAGACCACCAACGAGATCACCAACCGCGCCGCCGAAAACGGTGACACTGTGAACATTGACTTTGCCGGTTCCATTGACGGCGTTGCCTTTGACGGCGGCACCGGCAGCGATTATGATCTGACCCTGGGCAGCGGCACCTTTATTGACGGCTTCGAGGATCAGATCGTTGGCCACATGCCCGGCGAAACCTTTGATGTGAATGTCACCTTCCCGGATGACTACCAGGCCACCAACCTGGCCGGCAAGGACGCAGTGTTCGCCACCACGCTGAACTACATTAACGAAGATGTGACCCCCGACCTGACTGATGATTGGGTCAGCAGCAACCTGGCCGAGTCCATGGGCATGAACAATGTGGCTGAGCTGAAAACTTTTGTCAGCAACAGCCTGCTGTTCAATCAGGAAGCCAATGAGCTGTACGGCCAGCTGTACGATGCTGCCGAAGTCAATACCGATACCCTGCCCGAAGATGTGCAGCAGTATTTCACCAATACCGTGCTGTACCAGCCGTACCTGTACGCCCAGATGCGCGGCGTTTCGCTGGAGACCATGCTGAGCCAGGCCGGTTACAGCAGTGTGGATGAATACCTGGAAAACAGCGAAAGCTCCAAGCAGAGCATGATCAAGCAGATCCTGATCATGCAGGCTTTGGCGGAGAAGAACAACATTGTATGCGATACCGACATTCTGAACGCTGAGTTCTCCCGCTACTTTGGCTCCACCGATATGACCAGCTATGTGAACGCTTACGGCGAAAACTACGTGAAAACCAACATTCTGCATGACATTGTAATGCAGAACCAGATCGACAACGTTGTCTAAGCTGCCCAAGCTGTTTGGCTACCCCCTGACCATTAAGGCAACACCGCACAATTCCCGCCTGACGGCTTAAGCACCGCTCCGGCGGC
>ENA-UOJL01003258-UOJL01003258.1-human-gut-metagenome-genome-assembly--contig:-P47-NODE-3258-length-11705-cov-8.992618_pt1 | contig 11705 bp, 8 predicted proteins | sample MGYA00242347_ERZ723894 | MGnify/ENA metagenome assembly ERZ723894
CTGGTAGTTTCAGTGCCCATACCGTTACGCACTCAACGAGCGAAAGCGCCCACAAGACGCAAAGCATTTCTTCTAAATTACGGAAACTGAAAAAATTAAGCGAACATCTGTCACAAACAAAGACAAACCCTGAAAAGAAATAGAAAAGGTTGCATTCTCCCCCGACTAATGATAAAATACCATATTGAGACAGTAACGTCTCTTGTTAGGATGTATGGCATGTAGCAGCGAGAAAATGCTAAAAAAATAATTGGAGAGTGACAAAATGGGATTATTTAGTAAGGTTATGGGAACACATAGTGAGCGTGAAGTGAGACGTGTGCTTCCGATTGTTGACAAAATTGAATCACTTGAACCAGAAATGGAGAAGTTATCTGATGAAGAACTTCGTGGCAAAACGGCGGAGTTTAAGAAACGTTTAGCAGATAAAGAAACTTTGGATGACATTTTACCGGAAGCGTATGCGGTTGTACGTGAGGCTTCTAAGAGAACTATCGGATTGAGACATTTTCGTGTGCAATTGATTGGCGGTGTCATTTTACATCAGGGACGTATTACAGAGATGCGTACCGGTGAAGGTAAAACGCTCGTATCTACTCTCCCGGCTTATCTGAATGCGCTCGAAGGAAAAGGTGTTCATATCGTAACAGTAAACGACTATCTGGCAAAGCGTGATGCGGAGTGGATGGGTCAGATTCATGAATTTCTTGGTCTGACAGTCGGTGTTATTTTGAACAGCATGGACAATGACGAGAGAAGAGAAGCATATAACTGTGATATTACATATGCGACAAATAACGAACTGGGATTTGATTATCTGCGTGATAACATGGTTATTTACAAAGAGCAGTTAGTACAGCGAGATTTACACTATGCCATTGTCGATGAGGTTGACTCGGTATTGATTGACGAGGCGAGAACACCACTTATTATTTCCGGTTCCAGCGGAAAATCGACAAAGATTTACGAGGCGTGTGATAATTTAGTGCGCCAGTTGAAAAAAGGTACTGAAAAAGAATTGTCCAAGATGGACATTATCATGAAAGAAGATAATAACGAAACCGGTGACTATGTTGCAAACGAAAAGGAAAAGACAGTAAATCTTACCGAGCAGGGTATCAAAAAGGTAGAGCGTTTCTTCCATTTGGAAAACTTAGCCGACCCGGAAAACTTAGAGATTCAGCACTGCGTAAACTTATCACTTCGTGCACATGCGTTGATGCACCTTGATAAGGATTATGTGGTAAAAGATGACCAGGTACTTATCGTAGACGAATTTACCGGACGTATCATGCCGGGAAGACGTTATTCGGACGGTTTACATCAGGCAATTGAAGCAAAAGAGCATGTAAAAGTGAAGAGAGAGAGTAAAACTCTTGCCACAATTACATTCCAGAACTTCTTTAACAAATATGATAAGAAATGTGGTATGACCGGTACCGCTCTCACAGAGGAAAAAGAGTTCCGTGAGATTTACGGCATGGACGTTGTTGAAGTGCCGACAAACCTGCCGGTAAAACGTATTGACCACAACGATTCCGTATATAAAACAAAACGCGAGAAATTGAATGCAATTGTTGAAGATATTGTGGCAAGTCATGAAAAAGGACAGCCGGTACTTGTTGGTACGATTACGATTGACGCTTCGGAAGAATTGTCACAGTTGTTGAAAAAACGTGGAATTCCACATAAAGTATTGAATGCAAAGTTCCATGAACTTGAGGCAGAGATTATCGCAGATGCCGGTCAGATTGGAGCAGTTACGATTGCGACAAACATGGCTGGACGTGGTACGGATATTAAACTGGGCGAGGGCGTAACCGAACTTGGCGGTTTGAAAATTATTGGTACGGAACGTCATGAATCCCGCCGAATTGATAATCAGCTGCGTGGTCGTGCCGGACGTCAGGGAGACCCTGGTGAATCGAAATTCTACATTTCATTGGAAGATGATTTGATGCGTTTGTTCGGTTCCCAGAATCTGATGCAGATGTTTAATTCGCTTGGTATGCCGGAAGGCGAGCAGATTCAGCACAAGATGCTGAATAAAGCGATTGAGCGTGCACAGAAGAAGATTGAGAGCAACAACTACGGAATCCGTAAAAATCTGTTGGAATATGACCAGATTAATAACGAGCAGCGTGAGATTATTTATGCAGAGCGCCGCAAGGTGCTCGATGGCGATGACATGCGTGATACCATTATCAGCATGATTGATGAACTGGTTGAAAAATATGTCAATATGGTAATTGGCGATGACCAGGGACCTTCCGAGTGGAATTTGAAGGAGTTGAATGAAATTCTCATTCCGATGATTCCGGTTAAACCGGTTACTGGAGAGGGTTGCGGTTCAAAACAGGAATTGATTCAGAATTTGAAAGAAGAGGCTCTTCGTCTGTATGAGACAAAAGAAGCAGAATTTCCGGAGCCGGAGCAGATTCGTGAGATTGAGCGTGTCGTTATTTTAAAAGTGACGGATAGCCGCTGGATGGATCACATAGACGATATGGATCAGCTTCGTCAGGGAATCGGACTTCAGGCATTTGGACAGAGAGACCCGGTTGTCGAGTATCGTTTACAGGGCTATGATATGTTCAACGATATGACGGAGTCCATTCGTGAAGAGACGGTTAAGATGCTGATGCATGTCCGCATTGAGCAGAAGGTTGAGCGTGAGCAGGTTGCTGAAGTGACAGGAACCAATAAAGATGATTCGGCAAATGCACCGATTGTCCGTAAATCGGAAAAAATCAGCCGAAATGCACCGTGCCCATGTGGTTCCGGGAAAAAATACAAATATTGCTGTGGCAGATAAGCAGTGAATGACTGCGTTTGCATAAAAAAATTAAGGTGGTGATTTTGTGGTTGAATTGGATAACATCCGAATCGAACTGAGCAGTTTTGAAAAACCACTTCTGGAAGTAAGGGATTCACTTTAACTTAGCAGAGAAAAAGTTAAGGATTGAAGAACTTGAGAGAAATATGGAAGCACCTGACTTTTGGGACGATGCCGAGAAGGCAAGTGCGGATATGAAGGAATTAAAGGACTTAAAGAGTATTGTTGAACGTGCCGATGCACTCAGCATGGCGTATGACGATATTATGACGCTGATTGAGATGGGGAATGAAGAGGCGGATGAGTCACTGGTTCCGGAAGTTGAAAATGAGTTTGTGCAATTCCAGAAGGAATTTGAAGATTTACGAATTACAACAATGCTTACCGGTGAGCATGATGCCGAGAATGCGATTCTTACCCTGCATGCAGGAGCCGGTGGCACAGAGAGCTGCGATTGGGCAAGTATGTTGTGCCGTATGTATGAGAAATGGGCAGACAAACGCGGCTTTACCGTAGAAGTTTTAGACTCACTGGATGGTGATGAGGCAGGACTGAAATCCGTCACATTGGAAATTCAAGGAGATAATGCTTATGGTTATTTAAAGAGTGAGCACGGCGTTCATCGTCTGGTGCGTATCTCACCGTTTAATGCGGCGGGAAAACGACAGACTTCGTTTGTGTCGTGTGACGTCATGCCGGATATTAAGCAGGATATTGATATTGAAATCGCAGATGATGATATCCGAATTGACACGTACCGTTCGAGCGGTGCCGGTGGACAGCATATCAACAAAACGTCATCGGCAATCCGAATTACCCATTTTCCAACGGGTATTGTGGTACAATGTCAGAATGAGCGTTCACAGCATATGAATAAGGATAAAGCGATGCAGATGCTCAAAGCGAAACTTTTGATTTTGCGTGAACAGGAAAATCTTGCAAAAGAATCCGATATCCGTGGTGAAGTCAAAGAAATTGGCTGGGGCAGTCAGATTCGCTCTTATGTTATGCAGCCGTACACGATGGTAAAAGACCATCGGACCAATGCAGAGACCGGAAATGTTTCTGCGGTATTAGATGGTGATATTGACATGTTTATGAATGCCTATTTGAAATGGATTAACAGTTAGAAGGGGATAAGGTATGAAAGAAGTCGTTACATTTTTTTTGAGTGGCAAAGAATACGGAGCAGATGTTTCCGAGATACAGGGAATTGAAAATTACGTGGAATACGCAAAGGAGCCCGGGCTTTCCGATGGCTTTTTAGGCATTGTTTCAATCCGTGATGAGTGGGTTCCTTTGCTAAATCTGAAAAAGAAACTGGTTCTGCCGCTGGTGCCCGTAACAGGGGAGACCAAGTATCTGGTGTTTCAGCTGCCACAGGGGAAAGCAGCCGTTTTAGTGGATGGTGTTGCGAATATTATTCAGGCGGATGGCGATGAAATACAGGATTTCCCGGCACTTGTGCACACGAAAAAGACGGCGTATGCCGACTTTGTGGTAAACCACAAGGGACGGTTGATTCTTAGTATTAATCCGGGAAGCCTTCTCACAAAAGAAGAGTGGCAGGAAGTTGATAAAGTGCTGAAAAGCAAAAGTGAAGAGTCTAACGAAGAGTAAGACTTTTGATTTGGAAATGGAGGAAAAAATGATTCGAATTGCAGTGTTAGGTTATGGAACGGTTGGTTCCGGTGTTGTTAAGGTGATTCAGACAAATGCAAAAATTATTGCAAAGAGAGCCGGACAGGAAGTTGAAGTGAAATATGTATTAGACCTTCGTGATTTCCCGGACGACCCGATTCAGTCCAAAGTAGTACATGATTTTAATGTTATCTTAGAAGACCCGGAAGTGGATATTGTTGTAGAGACCATGGGCGGAACGAAACCGGCTTATGAATTTGTGAAAAAATCTTTGTTAGCCGGAAAAAGTGTATGTACATCCAATAAAGAATTAGTGGCTGCTTATGGAGCAGAGCTTGTGCACATCGCAAAGAGCAAGACGGTAAACTTCTTGTTTGAGGCGAGTGTCGGCGGTGGTATTCCGATTATCAGACCGTTAAACCAGAGTCTGACTGCTGACCGAATCGAGCAGATTAATGGTATTTTAAATGGAACGACAAACTATATCCTTACGAAGATGGCACAGGAAGGTTCTGATTTTGCCAACGTTTTGAAAGAGGCACAGGAACTTGGCTATGCAGAAAAAGACCCGACCGCAGATGTGGAAGGATATGATGCCTGCCGTAAGATTGCGATTTTGACTTCTTTAGCATACGGACAGCAGGTGGATTACGAGGATATTTATACCGAAGGAATTACCAAAATTACGGCAGAAGATTTCAAATATGCAAAAGCCCTTGGCGCTGCTATTAAAATCTTTGGCACAAGCCGTAAAGAAGGAAATAAATTGTATGCAATGGTTGCACCACAGATGATTCAGGCAGACAATCCGCTGTACGCAGTAAATGATGTGTTTAATGCAATCTGTGTGACAGGAAACATGCTTGGTGATGTTATGTTTTATGGTAAAGGTGCCGGAAAAGAGGCAACAGCAAGCGCAGTTGTATCGGATGTGGTTGATGCAGTAAAACATATGAATGTCAATGTGATGACAATCTGGGAAGATGAAAAACAGGAAGTTGCTCCGATGGATGAAATGAAAAACCGTTTCTTCGTCCGCATCGGCGCAAGTGAAAAAGCAAAAGCAGAAGATTTGTTTGAAGAGGTTACACCGGTAGATGGTGGAATTGCAGATGAATTTGGCTTTTTGACAGGAACCATGACTGAAAAAGAATTTAACGAAACCATTTCTCAGTTTGATACATTTATTACGAGAATTCGTGTTGGATTCTAACAAAAGAGAGACTCACTGAGAAGGAGGAAACTATGGTATCAACAGGACAAATGATGGGCTATGTGATGGCAATTTTGCTGCCACTGATTGCCGTTTTGATTCCTTTTTATATCTTATGGAAACAGTCCAGTAAAGTGGAGCGTGGAATGCTCGGAGCCATTGGTTACGGAATCATGGGATATTTCTGGCAGGAAATTATCTACAGTTTCTTAGGACTTCTTGCACTTACGAAAATGCGTGATGTTTTAAATGCGACCGGTGGAAATGCGGTTGTGGTTGCTTTTGTAGAAGCGCTTGCCGGCAGTATTTTTGTTGCAGCAGGATTGTACTGGGGTGTTTATTTGACAAACACCAAGCAGCGTTCTTTATACCGCTCAACAACGGTAGGACTTGGTTTTGGTCTTGGAGCTGCGCTTCTTACTTACGGATTCCAGCTTTATTATGCGATACGGATTAACGTAGGAGCATTTACCGGGACGGATATGGCAAAAGCGAGTATTTTATCGACATCTACCGCATCGTTATATCTGGACGCCGTCCGCAACATTTTAGTAGTACTTGTTTACATGGGTGTTGCCTTTTTGGTTGGAAAGAATTACTTGGAAAAGAAGAGACTTGCCGCATGGCTTACGCCAATCATTGTGTATGTATTTATCCGGTTTACCGACGTGATTTTAAATACTTATGCACCGGCACTTGTCGCTAAGATTGTGTATATGGTTGTGCTCGCATTCGTTGCCGCCGTATCTGTGTGGATGGTAAGAAACTGGTATCAATCAGAGAAACAAGTAAAAAAACAGTTTTAGAATTAGCTAAATAATAACTATTCAGGACTTCTCCATCTATCAAGTTGAGATTTAAAATTAGCTAAATAATAAAAAAATTTAAAAAGAAGAAACGACAAATCAGCGAGAAATATAATTCGCATTGCGAATTCCCGATTTCGAGTCGATTTGCCGTTTCTTCTTTTTGTATATTTTGTTATTTTTTTGTAATGTTTCCTATGACGCTCAAAATCTGGTCCGGCTCAAAAGGCTTCTGAACAAATTCGTTTGCGCCTAATTTAATGGCATCCACCATTTTGTTTTTCTGTCCGGCAGCAGTAACCATTACTGCGTGTGCATTTTCATCATAAGCAATGATTTTCTCCAATGCACCAAGACCGTCCAAAACCGGCATCGTGATATCCAGTGTTACAATATCCGGTTTTAATTCAATATACTTTTCAAATCCAATCTGACCATTCTCTGCTTCCCCGATGACTTCGTGTCCATTCTCGACAAGAATGTTGCGAAGCATACGACGTGACGTACGGGAATCGTCAACAATCAATATTTTTGCCATAGTTCCAATCTCCTTTATCTAGCCTAATTTTACAATAAGGTCTGAATGTTTGCCGTCAATGTAAACCGGCAATACATAGAACTCGCCTTCTCCATCAATGGATGAATCAAATTTAAATTCCGGCGGCTGCATATCGATGGTTGTATCCTGATAACTTAATTCAGTAGCATACAGTCCGTTGACACAGTTTGTAAATTCACAAACCGAATCCAAAGCGTCTTCATCGACCGCATCAAAAGTTTCTTTTGCGTAACCGTCGGCAAGCGCTAAAATGCTGTCATCATCACAGGTGAAACCAAGAAAACCATTATAATCACCGGTTGTATGCTGGTAAGCAATATACTTTGCACTGTGAGAGGTGACAAACTGTCCCTTCTCGATGCGTATGTAAGAACTTATAAAACGTACAATGTTTCTTAATGTAAGACCAATCAACGACTGGTAACGAGAATCTTTCGCATCAACAAATGCAGGAATCATACCTTCGATATTACCATCCTGAATCGCTTTTAAAATTTCATCGGAGAAACCATTCTCCTTTTGAAATGCATCAAGAGCTGTCTCAATTTCATCACGGCTCATAATGCCGTTTTCTTCCAGCCCCTGAATGAAAATCAGGTACGGATTTCCCTGGCGACCAAGCAGATAATTCACATCTGCTTCCGTTAAGTAACCCTTCTCCACAGCCAAATCACCAAAACGTTTGTCTGTCTGCATTTGCAAATAATTCAATTCATTCGCTTGATTGCGAGTTAATAACCCCTCGTTCTCTGCAATTAACCCCAGTTTGACGCGATTGTCTTTAATGTATTTCATGCAGGAGGAAAATTGCTCAGCGGTGATTTTCTGGTTATCTAATAAATATTGACCAAAAAACTGACTAAACATAAAAATCTCCTTTCAATTGTTGTAAAATTATTATACAATAGAACGCAGAAAAGTTCAATGAAGAAATGTAGAGAAAGGAAGTGTTTGTCGTATGGCAGGTTCAATATGGGGAGAAGTGTTTCGCGTGTCGACATGGGGAGAATCTCATGGCGAGGGAGTAGGAGTTGTTGTCGATGGTGCGCCGGCTGGCATTTCCCTTTCCGAAGAAGATATACAAAAATGTCTCGACAGAAGAAAACCGGGCGAGACGAAATATTCGACGCCCCGCAAAGAAGGCGATAAGGTAAAAATCATGTCCGGTGTATTTGAAGGAAAGACAACCGGAACGCCGATTTCTATGGTTGTCGTGAACACCTCGCAGAAATCCGGTGATTACTCCAATATTGCAAATGTATTTCGTCCGGGCCATGCGGATTTTACGTTTGATGCCAAGTACGGATTCCGCGATTACAGAGGCGGTGGACGTTCCTCCGGGCGAGAGACCATTGGCCGCGTGGCAGCCGGTGCTATTGCCATGAAAATTTTAAGCCAGCTTGGAGTTACCGTAACTGCCTACACAAAGCAGATTGGACCATTTGTATGCGAGGAAGAAAAGATGTCTTTGGATAACATTGAAAAGAGTCCACTGCGCATGCCGGATTTGGAAAAGTCTTCTCTTGCTGAAGATTATCTGGCAGAAAAAATAGAGGCACATGATTCCGTTGGTGGTATGATTGAATGTGTAATCAGCGGCATGCCAGCAGGAATCGGAGAGCCGGTTTTTGGCAAGTTAGATGCTATGCTGTCAGCAGCGATTTTCTCCATTGGTGCGGTAAAAGGTGTTGAAATCGGCGCCGGTTTTGCCGTTGCTGATAAATGTGGTTCCGAAAATAATGACGGTTTCTATATGGGAGCGGACGGCAAGGTGAAAAAACATACGAATTTTGCCGGTGGAATTTTAGGCGGCATGAGCGACGGTGATGATATTGTGCTTCGCGCCGCATTCAAGCCAACGCCTTCGATTTTCCAGCCGCAGGAAACCGTAAACCGCGATGGCGAAAACGTAGAAATCGAGATTAAAGGCCGCCATGACCCGGTGATTATGCCTCGTGCGGTTGTTGTGGTAGAATCCATGGCAGCCATTACGCTTGTTGACCGGCTTTTCGTCGGAATGACCGCGCGCATGGATAAGATTCGTGAATTTTATAAAGGCGAATAAGTAGAATTTGGGGATGGGATGACTGCTATTTCAAAAAATGCAAAATAAGTCAACGATATTTGCAAGAAAGTTGACCTAAAAACAAGTTTTTGCCAAATAAGTCATCTCAATCGTACCTTGGGGGTGACTGGTTTTTCAATATTGTGGATTCAAGTCAACGAAAAAGGGCGAAAAGGTTGACCTAGTTGAGAAAAAGCTTAAAAGCAGTCAATGGGCGCGGCGAAAAAGGTTGACCTTGTTAAGAAAAAGCTTAAAAGCAGTCAACGAAGACAGCAAAAAAGGTTGACTGTTAGAGCGAAATTTGAATTTTCAGTCAGTTATCTGGTGGATTTATGATGAAATAGTTCGAGGAATAGGAGGCGGGTATGGATGAGTGAGTTAAAATGGGTGTTTTTAGATGTAGGTTCAACACTGGTTGATGAATCGGATGTTTATGAAAGCAGATGCAGTTATGTGATAAGTGAGAAGGGCTTGGAACGTGATGAATTTATGGAAAAAGTGCATCAGGCGGCAAAAGTAAGTCCTACACCGATAAAACAGGCGGCACAGGCTTACGGAGTCACTTTGCCGGAATGGGACAGTAGTTTAGAAAAGCTTTATTTAGGAACAGAAGATGTGCTAAAAGCTTTATCAGGCAAATATAAATTGGGCATTATTGCAAATCAATTAGCGGGGACAAAAAAGAGATTACATAATTGGGGAGTTTTGCATTATTTTGATGTTGTCACAGCTTCCGCAGAAGCGGGGTATGAAAAGCCGGATTTGAGAATCTTTAGGTTGGCGCTTGAGCAGGCTGGCTGTAATCCACAAAATGCAATAATGGTCGGAGACAGACTTGAAAATGATATTGCTCCGGCAAGACAGCTCGGTATGAAAACGATCTGGGTACGTCAGGGATTTGCAAAATATCAGAGCGTTGAAAAAGAATGCGAAAAACCAGATTATATCATAGAAAATATAGGCGAAATTGTGAAAGTGCTTATGGGTAGGACATAGTAAAATATGGCTTATTGAAGGAATGGAAGGCGTCAACTATACTGACCCGTGGAAGAAAAATTTGATAAAACGAGGACTGGCTACCATAATGTATTTGGTTCTTGCTTTTGCGGTGGCAGGACTTATTGTATTGATAGGGGTGATATAAAATGAACCAATTAAAAAAGAAATATGCAGCCTCCATAATGGGCTTGGTCATCGGAGATGCCCTGGGAGTTCCGGTGGAGTTTGTGTCCCGTGACGAATTGAAAGAAAATCCGGTAACGGACATGATAGGATATGGAACACATAATCAGCCGGCCGGTACATGGTCAGATGATTCCAGTATGGCAGTTGCCACGATGGAGTGGCTGGGAGAGATAGAAACACAACAGCCGGATTACAAACGGTTGATGGACAAATTTAGTAATTGGATTTTATATGGTGATTACACACCGTATCAGGAAAATTTTGACTGTGGTATCTCTACCTGCAAAGCAATTATGAATTACGGCAGAGGAACAGAACCTCTATTGTGTGGAGAAAAGGGAGAGTTTAATAATGGAAATGGCTCGCTGATGCGGATACTTCCGGCAGCGCTTTATTATAGTGCAGCTCTTGCCGGTGATGAAATGAGCGGGGCTGAAATCATTTACAATTTGTCTGCCTTAACCCACGCACATATGAGAAGCAAATTGGGATGTTTGATTTATTCTAAGGTAATAGCGGATATGGTTTATAGCACCGGAGATAAATTTGATACAGTGGAGTCAAGCATCCATAAATGCAAGCAATATTTAGATTCCCTATTCGATAAAAATGTATCCAAAGAAATGCAGCACTATTCACGTTTGTGGGATTTGCAGAAATTTAAAATGTTAGAGGAAAATGAGATAAAAAGCAGTGGCTATGTAGTTGACACTTTGGAGGCTGCTCTGTGGTGCTTCCTAAATACAACGAGTTACAAAGAGTGTGTGTTAAAGGCAGTGAATCTGGGGGATGATACCGATACGGTAGGTGCTGTAGCAGGAGGATTAGCAGGACTTTATTATGGGATGGACGCTCTTTCAAAGGATTGGCTGGCAGTTATTCCGAAAAAAGAGTGGATTATGGAACTTGCAGAAAAAATGTAATTTTTCGACAAACTATACATATCCGGATTCGGACGGTGCCTTTGTCTGCCCGGTGCTTACGAAAGAATCATACAGCGGAGCAAAGACCAAAAACCGCATGGTAAGCACGATGGCGGCAAACGGTGTGGATTATGCCGGCATATCCGAGCAGAAAAGTGTAAACGGCGGCGCATACCGGACACTTACCAAAACGGATTTTACCTACGATGAACACGGCAACGAAACACGGGGCAGAGTTTATCCTTCCTACGATACGGACGGCGAAAAAGAAGTAATTCAGAATGACTACACCTTCAATGCACTGGGCCAGCAGACCCAGACTAAGGTCACGCTTACTTCTGCGAAAAACCCATCCGATAACCGGAGCTATGTGGAAGAAAAGACAACGTATGATTCTTTTGGCAATGAGCTTTCCTACACCGATGAAAACGGAGAAACCGTGGCAAACTTTTACATGACCGGAAAAGGCAGTGAACT
>ENA-UOJL01003266-UOJL01003266.1-human-gut-metagenome-genome-assembly--contig:-P47-NODE-3266-length-11673-cov-6.907041_pt1 | contig 11673 bp, 10 predicted proteins | sample MGYA00242347_ERZ723894 | MGnify/ENA metagenome assembly ERZ723894
GTCAAATCAAAGTGAGGAAAATCCTTATGACTATTTTCAATGTCTTTTCTCTGCTGGGCGGCCTGGCCCTGTTCCTGTTCGGCATGGACATCATGGGCAAGGCGCTGGAAAAGCAGGCCGGCGGCCAGCTGCAGAAGATCCTGAGCAAGCTGACCGACAGCCCGCTCAAAGGTTTCTTTCTGGGTCTGTGCGTAACGGCCATCATCCAGAGCTCCAGCGCCACCACCGTCATGGTGGTCGGTTTTGTCAACAGCGGCATCATGGAGCTGCATCAGGCCATCGGCGTGATCATGGGCAGCAATGTGGGCACCACTGTCACCAGCTGGATCCTGAGCCTTTCCGGCCTGCAGGGCGACAGCCTCCTCATCAATCTGCTCAAACCCACTTCTTTCAGTCCTTTGCTTGCATTTATCGGCATTTTGCTGTATATGTGTAAGAGTGAGAAGAAAAAAGGTGTGGGCACCATCCTCATCGGCTTTGCCGTGCTGATGACCGGCATGACCACCATGTCCAACGCAGTGCTGCCGCTGCAGGGCGAAGAGTGGTTCACCAGCCTGTTCGTCCGCTTCTCCAACCCCATCCTTGGTGTGCTGGTGGGCGCACTGGTCACCGGCATCATCCAGAGTTCCAGCGCCAGTGTGGGCATTCTGCAGGCACTGAGCGCCACCGGCGTGATCACCTACGGCAGTGCCATCCCAATCATCATGGGCCAGAACATCGGCACCTGTGTCACAGCGCTGATCTCCTCGGTGGGTGCCACCAAGAATGCCCGCCGGGCCGCCATGGTGCACCTGTACTTCAACATCATCGGCGTGACCATCTTCCTGTTTGGTTTCTACGGTCTGAACGCCGTGTGCCACTTTGCCTTTGTGGATTCCACCATTGAAGCCTGGGGCATCGCCGTGGTGCACTCCGCCTTCAACATCCTGGCCACCCTCATCCTGCTGCCTTTTGCCAACGGGCTGGAAAAGCTGGCCATCCTCACCATCCCGGATTCCCCGGAAAAAGAGAGCTTTGCCCTGCTGGATGAGCGTCTGCTGAACACCCCGGCTGTGGCCGTGGAGCGCGCCCGCAGCGCCACCGCCGACATGGCAGAGCTGGCCCGCGTGGGCGTGGTGCAGGCCATGAGCCTGACCCACCAGTGGAACGACGAGCTGGCCCAGAAGGTGCGTGACGAGGAAAGCACCGTGGACCGTTATGAGGACGCTCTGGGCACCTACCTTGTCAAGCTGTCCGGCCGCGAGCTGAGCCACACCGACAGCCAGAGCGTGAATACCCTGCTACACACCATCAGCGATTTCGAGCGCATCAGTGACCACTCGGTCAACCTGCTGGAATCCGCGGAGGAAATGCACCAGAAGAACATTGAATTTTCCAAGGACGCACAAGAGGAGCTGCAGGTGCTGGAAGATGCCGTGCAGGATATCCTGAGCCGCACCACCGACGCCTTCCGCAAGGGAGACCTGCACCTGGCCAGCAAGGTAGAGCCGCTGGAAGCTGTGGTCAACGAGCTGGTGCGTGCCATCAAGGCACACCACATCGCCCGCCTGCAGACCGGCAGCTGCTCCATTGAGTACGGCTTTGTGCTGGACGATCTGCTGACCAACTACGAGCGTGTGTGCGACCACTGCAGCAATGTGGCTGTTGCCCAGATCGAGGTAGCACAGGACAGTTTTGACACCCACGCTTACCTCAACGATCTGCGCCATGGCAAAGATACCAAGGAGAGCGAAGAATTTCATCGTCGACTGGACAAATACCGGGAGCGGTATCTCTTCCCGGACAATCAATCTGCGGAGGAATTTGACAAATGATCTATATCGTAGAAGATGATGACGCCATCCGTGAGCTGGAGCAGTATGCCCTGCAGTCCAACGGTTATGAAGTGGCCAGCTTTGCCAGTTCCGAACCGTTCTGGCAGGCCATGCGCACCGAAGCCCCGGAGCTTGTGATCCTGGACGTGATGCTGCCCGGCGAGGATGGGTTCTCCATCCTGAAAAAGCTGCGCAACACCCCTTCCCTGCACCGGCTGCCCATCATCATGGTCACGGCCAAATCCAGCGAGCTGGACACCGTGCGCGGGCTGGACTGCGGTGCCGACGACTACATTTCCAAGCCGTTCGGCATCATGGAGTTCCTCAGCCGGGTGCGTGCTTCTCTGCGCCGGGCGGCTCCGGAGGAACGGCCCAATGTGCTCAGCTTCCATGAGATCCTGCTGGACAATGCACGTCACAGCGTGACGGTGAACAACCAGCCTGTCGAACTGACCTACAAAGAATACAGCCTGCTGCGCCTTCTGCTGGAGAACACCAACCTTGTGGTGACCCGCGAGACGATTTTGCAGGTGGTGTGGGGCACCGACATTTCGGTGGAAAGCCGCACCGTGGACATGCACATCCGCACCCTGCGCAAAAAGCTGGGCGATGCCGGACACTACATTGGCACCATCCGCAAGGTGGGCTACAAGCTGGCCGATGACGAGGAGGCTGGAGACGAATGAAGCCGCACAGCATGGAAGAAAAAATCAGCTACCGGCTGTTCCTCATGGGCTTTCTGGGGCTGCTGTTCACCGCAGCACTGTGCATCTTTGTCTTTCACCGGGCTTTTACCGCCCAGGCCTGGGATGACCTGGAAAAAGAGAGCGATCTCATCCGTGCCGGGTATGACCTGACCAGCGAGCCGCAGCAGCTTTCTTTCTTTGTGACCGGCGACCTGCGCATTACGCTGATCTCCCCGGACGGCGACGTGATCTTTGAGTCTGCCACCGATCAGCCCATGGAGAACCATCTTACCCGTCCGGAGATCGTGCAGGCGCTGCAGGGCAGCATCGGCAAGGACATCCGTGATTCCCAGACCATGGGATATGAGACCTATTATTATGCCGTGCAGCTGCCCGGCGGCAACATCCTGCGCGTGGCGCAGGACGCCGAAACAGTGTGGTCGGTCTACGACGGAGCCCTGCCGGCCATCGTGCTGAGCTGCGTTGCCCTGATGTTGGCTGCCGCGATCCTGTCCACCCTGCTCACCCGCGCCCTTGTGCAGCCGGTGCTGAACATGACCGAGGATCTGGACCACATTCAGGATAAGGTCCCGTACAAGGAACTGATCCCCTTTGCCGAGAGCATCCATGCCGACCGCATCCTGCGGGAAAACAACGAGAAGATGCGGCAGGATTTCACCGCCAATGTGAGCCACGAGCTCAAGACCCCGCTGACCAGCATTTCCGGGTATGCGGAACTGATCGAGACCGGCATCGCCAAGCCGGAGGATGTGCCCGGTTTTGCCCAGAAGATCCATGGCGAAGCCAGCCGGATGATCCAGCTGGTGAACGATATCCTGCAGCTGTCCAGCCTGGACAACGCCTCCGAGACCTCCTCCATGCCGGAAATGGAGGTCGTGGACCTGCTGGACGTGGTCAAGGAGTGTGTGGAGCGTCAGAAGCTGAACGCCCGCCACGCCTACATCACCCTGACCTATCTGGGCGAGAGCGCACCGGTGCGGGGCAACCGCAATCTGCTGGATGAATTGTGCCAGAACCTGTGTGACAACGCCATCCGCTACAACCGCCCCGGCGGCAAGGTGCAGATCGTGACAGCATGCACCCGGGACGGCCATTGCAGCCTGACCGTGACCGACAACGGCATCGGCATCCCGCGCGAGTCGCAGAGCAGTGTGTTCGAGCGCTTCTACCGGGTGGACAAGAGCCGCAGCAAGGCCACCGGCGGCACCGGTCTGGGGCTGGCCATCGTCAAGCACATTGCCCTCATCCACGGGGCCCGCATCAAGCTGGAAAGTCAGGTGGACGTCGGCACGACCATCACGGTCACCTTCCCCACGGCATCCTGATTTTTCAAGCACCCAGAAATACAACGTCTGCCTGCAGCTGCGGGCAGGCGTTTTTTGTTGGGTCAAACCCGTCGGGAGAGCCTGTGCGCAGCAGACTGTGCTCCCGCAGATGCAGCAGGTCTGTCCCCTGCTGCCAGCAGGAACGTACCACCCCAAGGCAAAGCTCTTCCAACTGTTGACACTGTGCCGCATCCGGCTGCGGCGTGCCGTAGGCCGTCTGGCAGTCCAGACGCAGGGTGGCCGTCTGCTTCCGGAGAGCAACTGAGACGGTGCACCGCCGGATGGTTACACGCTTTCCTTGCAGCCAGAAGGTTCGTTTGCCCGGTGTGCCCGTCAGCAGAAGAAACGCCTCTGTCTCGTTTTCTGTCAGGCGCTGCACCGCACCGCTCCCGGTGCGGAAGGCCCCGCTGCCAGAAACCATCACTTTCCCTTCCTGTGCTTCGGGCAAGCAAAGCACAGGAAGCAGCATGCTTTCCTCGTGTGCATACAGCCGGGGCATTGCCGCCGAGCCCGCTTTGAGTTTGTCCAGCAGTTTGTCGGGCAGCGTCTCCGTTTTTCCGCACGACTGCAAGAGTGTTTCCAGATCAAATTCCGTGCAGGAAAGTCGAGCCGCTGTGCGCCCGCAGCCGCGTTCCAGCACAAGTGCTTCGTATGCAGAGAGCACGCCGTCGTCCGTCTGCACCGGGAAGAGCAAATAGTCACACAGGCGATAATCTGCCGTCTGCGGCAAAGTTCCTTCGGCAGCGGCAAGGGCTGTTTCCAATGTCTGCCCTCGGCCATCGGCGATGCGCAGTGCGGCTGAGGCATCGGCTGCGTCGGCTGCCGCTTCCGGTGACTGATACAAAAGCCCCACCGACCAGGTCTGTTTCTTCTGTTCCAGATAAACCGCCCGTATCATACTTTTTTCAGTGGTCTCACAGCGCAGGAACAGCAGGCACCAACCGACAAGCACCGCATAAAGCAGAATTCGGGCCCACCGCTGCTTCATTGCCGCACTTCCTTTCGCTTTTGTATGGCGTACTCCTGCCCTAGCATCCGGATGGCCGTGCACAGCACCCCGATGCGAAAAATCGCGCAGGTCAGCCAGACCAGCAGCAGCGCCGCGTCCAGTCGGGAAAATGTCCCGGTGCTCCATGCACGCAGCAATTCCCGCGCCGGGTATGTCCGACCGAACACCAGTGCCATGCCAAGCGTTGCCGCCGTTTGTACAAGGGCTGTGAGAATGGGCAGGCAGACACCACGCCGCTCCTCCCGGCCGCAGAGCAGCGGTACCGCAAAGTATTCCGCATAGACCGGAACGGTGAATGCCGTGCTCTGCGGCGCAGCCTGCGCAAACAGCCCGGCCCAGTGCATCTGCCGGGCCAGCCCCAGCAGACACACCGCGCTTCCCACCGCCACAAACCACCACAACACCTGCGCCGGGGCACCCCATGCGCGGGCAGGCATCTGCCAGCCCGCCCAGAGCAGCAGCGGCAAAAACCCCAGCAATGCCAGCGAAGAAAACTCTTCCCGGCAGACTTGCAGAGCCTTCCAGAATGTTCCGGCCAGTTCCACCGCCAGCCAGACCTGCAGGCAAAATGCAGCTGCCCAGGCGGCAGGCTTTGGCGGGCCGGACTGCCAGAACCGACTGGCCAAAGCAGAAAGTATCATCAGCAGTACTGCAGCCAGCACCTCCTGCCAGAGGAGTGCCCGGGGCGAACTGCATACCGGCAGACGCTCTGCCGCCGCCGCGGCAAAGATGCTGAGGGTCACTGCCGGCAATGAAAATTTGTCCTGCGTTTTATTCATGCGCGGGGCCTCCGTTTTTGCCAGATGTTGAACCCCTTGCGGGACAGGTGCCGATAGTTGCGCCGGATGACGCCGTCCTCGGCCAGCGGGCTTTGCGGGAACGGATGCTGTGCAAGATACGGCACCCCCAATATCCCGGTGCCGGACAGGCTGAGCAGCAGCACAAAAAAAGCCCCGGCCAGTCCCACCGGCCCGGCAAGCCCCGCAGCCACCACTACGCCGATGCGCAGCAGGGTGGCCGGTTCGTACAAAGCGGGCGTGACGAACACCGCAATGGACGTAATGCTGGCCACAAAGATGACCGGGGTGCTCATCAGGCCGGTGGCAATGGCGGCATCGCCCAGAATGAGGGCGGCCACCAGACTGACCGAATGCCCCAGCGACTGCGGCATCCGCAGCCCGGCCTCCCGGATAACTTCCAGCAGCAGGATGACCAGCAGCATTTCTGCAAACAAGGGCAGCGGCGTAGCCTTTTCGGCGGCTTCGATCTTATACAGCAATTGGGGCGGGATCAGCTCCGGCAGATAGACCGCCAGACAAACGAACGCCCCCGGCAGAAAGACCGTGAGGTAAAAGGAAGCATAGTTCAGTACCCGCAAGAAGGAGGCGAACACGGCAGTGGACGCGTAGTCGTCCAAGCATTCAAAGTTTTCACAGAAGAGCGCCGGCAGCACCATGGCCGACGGGCTGCCGTTGACCAGCACTACAATGCGGCCCTCACATAGTTTGGCCGAAGCCGCCGCCGGGCGCTGGGTGTAGCTGACCGGAGTGAACAGCCGTGCCCGGCTGGGCAGAAGCCACGGTACAAAATAGCTGCTGTCCAGCAGCAGCTCCGGCTTTGCAGCGGCAAGGGTCTGCCGTACCTGGCGCACCATGGCAGGGTCTGCTTTGCCCCTGCAGTAGCAAATAGCGTACTCTGTCCCTGCGGCGGTGTCGGCCTGCGCCACCTCCAACACCAGATCATCGGTGCGGACCAGACGGCGCAGCAGGCTCAGGTTCACCCGCAGCAGGTCGGCAAAACCCTCCCGCGAGCCGCGCAGGTTGCCCTCTCCTTCCGGTTCGTCCACCGAGCGGTACTTGAGGGCCTGCACCGAAAAAGCAATGCCTTTCGCGCAGCCATCCAGCAGCAGCACAGCCATGCCTGCCGTTAACCGCTTGACAAGATCCGGCAGATCCTCCACCGGGGTGCTCTCGGCCGGGGAAGCGGAACCATGCAGGATGTGCTCATACACTTCCTGCCCGGTGCATGGGCAGGGCTGCTGCAGCGCCTGCCGACTGGCCGCGTCCAACAGCAGCTCCCACAGTGAATCCAGACTGGCCATGCCGTCAAACAGCACAATGCAGCCCCGGCAATGATAAATCATGATTTCCTTGGCATAATAATCCGCAGAGGCACCGAACCGGGCGTCCAGCTCTGCCAGATTTTCGGCCAGATGCAACGACAACTGCTGCACACAACATCCACTCCTTTGCACAGCAGTATGCCCGCCCGGAGCCGGTTCCATACCGGCGGGTGCCGACAGGAGGTTTCCACGATGAAGCTGTTGATCTTCCGCACGATTTTGATCTACCTGTGCGTGCTGTTTGCCATGCGGCTGATGGGCAAGCGTCAGCTGGGGGAACTGCAGCCCGAAGAATTGGTGTCCACCATCCTGATCTCCAATCTGGCGTCCATCTCCATTGAATCGGAGGATGTTCCGGTGACGGCCAGCCTGATCCCGCTGTTTCTCATTGCTGCGCTGGAGCTGCTGGGCTCCGCGCTGAGCTTCCGCAGCCAGAAGTTTTTCAATCTGTTGTCCGGGCGGCCAAAAACCGTGATCCTGAACGGAGAGATCGACCAGAACGCTCTGCGCACCCTGCGCCTGACGGTGGCCGACCTGATGGAAGCCCTGCGCGGCAAGGACGTCTTTGATCCGCGGGATGTGTCCTACGCGGTCATTGAAACGAACGGGACTCTTTCGGTGGCATTGCGGCCGGAAAAGGAGCCTGCGCGGCTGTCCGATCTGCAGCTGCGGGTGGAGCACTGCCACGCAACCATCCCCTTTGTGCTGGATGGGCAGGTGCTGGAGGACAACCTGCACTGGTGCGGCAAAGACCGTGCCTGGCTGGAACGCACGGCGCAGGCCAATACCCTGCTGCCGCAGGAAATCCTGCTTCTTGTCGGCAATGAGACCGAGGACTATTTTCTTTTGAAAAAGGAGCGCCGCGCTACGGTGCATGAGGGCCGGAAATGAAACGGATCTATGCCTGCTTTGCCATCGTGGCCGCTTTGCTGGCCACTGCCTTTTACAGCAGCTTTCAGGTACAGCGCTTTGCCGATGACATTTCCACCGACCTGGACTGTGCCATTGAGGCCATTCGCAACAGTGACCTACCCACCGCCCGGCAGGCACTGGCCCGCGGAGCCGACCGGTGTGACCGGATGCGGGAAAAGATGAACCACCTGCTGCGCACGGAAGATTTTACTGAGCTGGAAGCGGCCCTGCGCACCGCCGACGGGCACCTGGAGCAGAATGCCCCCGAAGAAGCCTTTGGGGAGCTGCGCCGGGCACAGGTACAGGTGGAAACACTGCAATGGCTGGCCCGGCGGTTTGTGTAAACACAAAAAGCACCGCTTCCCTGCTGCTGTACAGAGAAAGCGGTGCTTTGCAAATTACGGGTTACTGTGCGTCCTTCCGGTCGCCCATGAGTTTTTTCAGTTCATTGAAAAAGCTCTCCACGTCGGCAAACTGCCGGTAGACCGAGGCAAAGCGGACATAGGCCACCTCGTCGATCTTTTTCAGTTCCTGCATGGTCAGCTCCCCGATGCGCACACTGGGGATCTCGCGGTCGTAGGAACTGAGCAGGGTCTGCTCGATGCTGGTGACCGCGCGCTCAATGGCCTCGTAGCTCACGGGGCGCTTGGCGCAGGCCCGCAGCATGGCATTGAGCAGCTTCTGCCGGTCAAACGGCTCCCGGGAGTTGTCCTTTTTGATGACCACGAGCGGGACTGTTTCCACCACCTCGTAGGTCGTGAACCGCATATGGCAGCTCAGACATTCCCGGCGGCGGCGGATGCGCTCACTGTCTTCGGTAGGGCGCGAGTCGATCACCTTGGATTCCTCAGCACCGCAATAGGGACATTTCATGTTCTGTTCCTCCTGAACCTCTGCGGGAATTTTGCGTCAGGCCTTTTTGCCGGACTTGGGGCTGCGCTCGCTCCACAGCATCCATGCCGAGGTGGAGACGCACAGCGAAGTGTACACGCCGCTGATCATGCCCATCATCAGCGGGAAGGCAAAGGTAAAGATGCTGTCCAGACCGTAGAGCTTTGCCACGATGCACAGCACACCCAGTGCCATCACGGTGGTGATGGTGGTGATGAGGGTACGGCGGGCAGACTGGTTGACCGAACGGTTGACCAGCTCTTCAAAGCTGGCCTTCTTGCCCATCAGGGCACGGTTCTCGCGGATGCGGTCGTACACCACGACGGTATCGTTGATGGAGTAACCCAGAATGGTCAGCATGGCCGCAATGAAGTTGCCGTCCAGCGGAGTGCGCAGCAGCACAAAGGTGCCAAACACCACCATCAGGTCGTTCACCAGTGCCAGCACAGCCATCATGCCGCCGGTCAGGCCGCCGATGTTCTTGAAGCGCAGGGCAATGTACACCAGGATGAGCACCAGCGCAAACACCACAGCTACCAGGCTCTTCTGCAGGAACTTGGTGCCCATGGCAGCACTGACGTTGCTCAGGGACAGCTGCGCGAAGTTATTGTCCGGGTAAGTCTCGTTCAAAGAGTCCAGCAGAGCCTCCACCTGATCGGTGGTCACGGTCTCGGTGCCGGGCATGGAGATCTTCAGGGTCTGGTCACCGGTGGCCACGTTCTCGCCGGTCTGCAGGGTCAGGCCGGTGTTCTCCAGTGCATCGGAGGCGGTCTGCTGCACCTGTGCCATCTCAAAGCTGCCGTCGTAGCTCAGGGTGATCATGGCACCGCCGGTGAACTCGGTGTCCAGATGGACACCGAACACCACAGCACACAGCACGATGGCTGCCATCAGGCAGGAGGAAAAGACCAGGAACTTTTTGCGCAGACCCACAAAATTGACCTGCTTTTTCTCGGTCTCATCCTTGCCCAGCTTGGCAGCACCGTACAGCCAGGGGTTGCGCAGAGCCTTGATGGAGGCCGCACCGCGGATCATGACGCGGGTGGCAAACACGCCAAACACGAAGTTGAGCAGCACGCCGGTCAGCAGCGTATAGCCAAAAGCGTAAATGGTACCGGCGGTGGAGGGGCCAAAGGCAAAGAACACAAAGTGCAGTGCCTTGGCAAACAGGCCGTCCGAGGGGCCGAAGGCACCCATCAGCACGATGGCCACGATGACGATGGTCACGTTGCCGTCGATGATGGGGGTCAGGCCGCGGGCAAAGCCGCTCTTCAGTGCGCCGTCCAGGGACTTACCATTCTTCAGCTCTTCCTTGATGCGCTCGGCCGTAATGACGTTGGCGTCCACGCCCATGCCAATGGCCAGAATGATACCGGCGATGCCGGGCAGCGTCAGGGTAAAGCTCTCAAACACCGGGAAGTAGCCGGAAACAAAGGCCAGCGTAGCGGCCACCTGACCGGCCAGTGCAATGCAGGCCAGAAAGCCCGGCAGACGGTACAGCACCGTCATGAACACCACGATCAGTGCAAAGGCGATGACACCGGCCAGCACCATGGCGCTCAGGCTGTTCTCGCCCAGGCTGGGGCTGACGGTGGAGTAGCTGTCCACCTTGAGGGCAAAGGGCAGTGCGCCGGAGTTGATCTGGCGGGCCATCTTGACCACGGCATCCTGTGTGAAGGGGTTGGAAGCCGAACTGGTGATGATGGCCTCGCCATCGGTGATGGCCGCGTTGACGGTGGCCGTGCTCACATTCTCGTCATCCAGCCAGATGCTGATGGTGCCGTTGGAAGCAGCCAGACGGGTGGTGGCCTCACCAAAGGCCTTGGCACCCTCGTCGGTGAACTTCAGGGACACATAGTACTCCGAAGCACCGCCGCTGGTCACCGGGCCGTACTGGGCCGCTGCGCTCTCGATCATGGAGCCGTCCAGGATCAGGTCACCGTCGGCGCTGCTACCCTCGCGGAAGGTCAGATAGGCGGTGGTGCCGATCTCCTCAATGGCAGATTCCGGGTCGAAGTCTGTTTCGCCGGACTGCCACGGGAACTCCAGGATCAGGCTGTCAGAGCTGGGGTCCACATACAGCTCGTAGTCGGTCAGATTCAGTGCGACCGGACGGTTCTCGATGAGGCGCTGCGCCGCTTCCAGCTGCTCTTCGGTGGCATCGTAGTCCTCCGAGGGCACAAAAGTGACGTTGACGCCGCCTTTGATGTCCACACCGAACCGGATGTCCTTTGCACCCTTGATGTAGGTGGTGGTCACATCGCCGTACTTTGCCGACACGCCGAAAAACGCCGTGTACACAAACGCAAGGATCAGAAGCACTGTGACGACCAGGTGCCATGCTTTGCCTTTTGTCTTCATATGTTTCAGGAATACCTCCAAACGTCCCGTTTGCTGCGGGACCCGTTATTGAAACCTCCCCCGGCAGGCCCGGCGGACCGCACGGAGGAGGTTTTTACAAAGAAATGTTATGCCTGCTCTGCCAGCAGCTTTTCCACAACGGCCAGACGCACACAGACGCACAGCACCTCAGAGGCGGTCTCCACCTCGTCCAGGCTGGGGTAGGTGGGTGCAATGCGCAGATGAGAATCCTGCGGATCCTTGTGGTAGGGGTATGCCGAACCGGCACCGGTCAGGGTCAGGCCGGCTTCCTTGCACAGGTTTGCCACACGCTTGGCACAGCCGGGCATGACGTACAGGCTGATGAAGTAGCCGCCCTTGGGATCGGTCCAGTGGGCAATGTCGCCGCAGGGGGTCAGGTTGTTGCGGAATGCCGTTTTGACGGCATCGAAGCAGGGCACCAGACGACGGCGATGCTTTGCCATGTGGGCCAGGACGCCTTCCTTGTTCTTCAGGAAGCGGACGTGGCGCAGCTGGTTCATCTTGTCGTAGC
>ENA-UOJL01003272-UOJL01003272.1-human-gut-metagenome-genome-assembly--contig:-P47-NODE-3272-length-11650-cov-12.683915_pt1 | contig 11650 bp, 9 predicted proteins | sample MGYA00242347_ERZ723894 | MGnify/ENA metagenome assembly ERZ723894
GGTTGCGTCCGACGCGACGACGCTTATAAGGTGTTTATTTTAATTCGGTCCCTGCAGAATCCAAAATATAATGTGCCGTAGGCACCTTGAGAGCGTATCTGCGGCGCCGTACGGATCGGCTTTTCAGCATTTGCTGAAAAATCCAATTCGTATCCAGCCGCAGCTTGAGCGTTAGGGGGTCTTGGGGCACAGCCCCAAGCGTGTTTTGGTATGGGGTCCCCGGCGGGACGCAAGGCCCGCTGGGGAAAGGAGGAGCGGCGGAGCGTTGGAGGGTTGCCTATCCCATAGGGATAGCGACCCGACATGGAGCAAAGCCCGCGACGACGCGTACGCACAAAAGGAACGCCTCCGCGGCGAGCGGTGCTAACTAAGCCTTGCAAAAGGCCCCGCCCCGCCGTCAGGCGACCACAAACTGGCTCCGAAAGAGAGATAAAACTAAGTCATAATATCTACCAACAATCCCTCCATCACGGCACGGCTTTAATATGCCGCCGGCAGATCATTCACTACCGTGCCGCCACTTCGTTACCCATTACACGGGAGAGACTAATAATAACTAAGAAAGCGTGACCATATGGAAACCATCACCATCCAAACTGAATTCATCAAGCTGGATAGCTTCCTTAAATTCTGCGGCGCGGTAAGCACCGGCGGCGAAGCCAAGATCGCCATAGCCGAAGGCGAAGTGCAGGTGAATGGGGAAGTGTGCACCATGCGTGGCAAAAAGCTCCATCCCGGCGATACCGTCACCCTGGACGGCGAAAGCTGGCAGGTGGCTGCCCCGTGAGGCTCACCCGGCTGAAAACTGAAAATTTCCGCAACCTGGCGGCGGTAGATGTGACCCCGGCTCCCGGTGTCAATGTCATTTACGGCGAAAACGCCCAGGGCAAGACCAATCTCATCGAGGCCATTTATCTGCTTACCGGGCAGAAGAGCTTCCGCGCGGCCAAGGAAAGCGACTATCTGCGCTTTGGGCAGGAGGTCGCCCGCATTGAGGCGGAATTTACCTGCCAGAACCGGGAAAAAACAGCGGCATTGGCCTATGGCAGCAAAAAACTGGCCTGGCTGAATGGTGTGGAGTGCGCTCCCAGCGAGCTGACCGGCGAATTTTTGGCGGTGGTGTTCTCTCCGGGAGAGCTGGCGCTCATCCAGGAGGGACCCTCGGAGCGCCGCGCGTTTTTGGATGGCGCCATCAGCCAGGTGATGCCCCGTTATATGACCACCCTGGCCGCGATGAGCCGCGTTCTGCTGCAAAGGAATACCCTCATCACCGATATGCAAAAAAGCGGCAACGCCGCTATGATGGAGCCCCTGCTGGAAACCTGGGACCGCAGCCTGGCTAAGGTAGCCTTCTCTATCTGCCATGCCCGGGCAAGGTTTATCCGGCGGCTGGCCCCGCCCGCGGCGGAAATTTACATGGATATCTGCAAGCGGGCCGACCAACCCTTTTCCCTCAGCTATCAGCCCAGCATCCCCGCCCCGCAGGGCGCAGATTGGGCCGATGTTTCCCCCGCCGAGGGCGAAGCCCATATCCGGGCGGCGCTGGCCGCGGCCCGCAGTGAGGATTACAAAAACTACTGCACCACCCTGGGCCCCCACCGGGATAACATGGAGGTGACCATTGCCGGTATTTCCGCGCGGAGTTTTGGCAGCCAGGGGCAGCAGCGCAGCTGTGCCTTGGCCCTAAAGCTGGCCCAGTGCCGGGTAATGGAAGAAACATTGGGCGAAGCGCCCATCATTCTGCTGGATGATGTGCTGAGCGAGCTGGATAAGACCCGCCGGGATTACTTCCTGCATGGAGAGCACCCGGGACAGGTGTTCATCACCTGCTGTGACCGGGGCGCCGCTAGAACATTGGGCGAAGGCGCCGCCTTCCGCATGAAAGAAGGGCAGCTGTATCTGCCCGCCAAACGAGCCAAAAAACGAAAGGAGCCGTGAAAATATGTATCTGCACCTGGGACAGGAAACAGTGGTGCGGGAACGGGATATCATCGGCATTTTCGATTTGGATAACACCACCGTAAGCCGCCACACCCGCAAGACCCTGAACGAAGCCGAAAAGGCCGGCCGGGTCATCAATGTGACCGATGACCTGCCGAAAACCTTTGTCATCACCACCCCGCCCGGCAAAAAAACCGGCGAGGATATGGTTTATCTGTGCCAGCTTTCTACCGGGACACTGAAAAAGCGGAGCGGCAGGTAGTTTATTCTTTTTGCCTGCCGCCGGGGCGATTAAGGTAAAAAATTGCTATCACCTCCGGTGGGGAAGGTCTTATAAAAGGCTTTAGTTGGTACGCCTACCCGGCGGGGGCATCCTTTTGTGCCGACAAAAGGATGCAAAAACGGTTCAGGGCTGCGCCCTGAAAACCCGGTCGCCCTGCTGCGCTGGATACGGATTTAGATTTTTCGGTCACGAAAAATCTAAATCCGTACTGCACGCAGATGGGCTTAAAAGGTGTCTGTGACACATTTTTATCGCCGCTGCGCTGGAGCGCAGAACGGCGAACCACCACCCCTGTCCCCTCCTCAAAGGAGGGGAACTATGGGGCAGGAAAGCAAATACTTTCTAATCAGTGACCCGCAAGGAGCCGGGCCGCCGACCCATGGTTATGGTTAGCGGGGCTGGCGGTTTGCACAGAAATGGAGGGCGTTCCCCTCCCCCGAAGCGGGGGAGGCCGGGAGGGGGCAGATGCGCTGCGGCACCTTATAAGCACCGTTTAGCCTACGCTCCGGGAAACCGCCCTTTGGTTTTCCGGGCGGGCGTTCCGGTGCGTCGGGGTCTTGGGGTTTACCCCAAGTCGCTTTTGGGCACTTTTGGCGAGTCAAAAGTGCCACCCCGGCGGTAGCCGTGCAAATCATGCCTTCTAAAAGGCTTGCCCCGCCGGGCAGGCGTACCAATCATGTTTTATATAAAACTTGCGCCACCGAAGGTGAGTACAGACTGTTACCTAAAAATCCGCCGAAGGCGAGAAGAAACTATCACCTAAATATCCCCCGCCGGAGGCGGAACCTTATTACTTCGTCCAATCTGATCCAACCGATCTTGAGAATAGGAGATACTATGAGCAACATCGAACAGGTAAAACAAAGTCACTATGACGAAACACAGATCCAGGTGCTGGAGGGACTGGAAGCGGTCCGCAAGCGCCCCGGTATGTATATCGGTTCCACAGGCCCGCGCGGCCTGCACCACCTGGTATACGAAATCGTGGATAACGCCATAGATGAGGCGCTGGCAGGCTACTGCACCCATATCGAAACCGAGATTCTGGAAGGCGATGTCATCCGTGTCACCGATAACGGCCGCGGCATCCCCGTGGGCATTCACCCCAAAATGGGCATCCCGGCGGTGACGGTGGTCTATACCATCCTGCACGCCGGCGGCAAGTTCGGCGGCGAGGGCTACAAGGTCTCCGGCGGTCTGCACGGCGTGGGCGCTTCGGTCGTCAATGCCCTTTCAGAGTGGCTCATTGTCGAGGTAAAGAACGGCGAGCACATCTACCAGCAGAAATTCGCCCGCGGCGTGGCGCAGGGCGACCTGACCATCATCGGCGATACCGATGAGACCGGCACCCGTGTTACCTTCAAGCCGGATGGCGAGATCTTTGAGGAGCTGGTGTATGACTATGAAACGCTGCACACCCGTCTGCGGGAGCAGGCGTTCCTCAATGCCGGGGTGCGCATGACCATCACTGACCGCCGTACCCCCACGGGCCCCAGCGATTCCATGTGCTACGAGGGCGGCATCCGCTCCTTTGTGGAGTTCATCCACCAGCGCCGCGGCCTGGAGGCCCTGCATGAGGATGTCATCTACATGAAGGGCGACAGCGGCGATAATGTGGCGGAAGTGGCCATGCAGTACAATGACAGCTACAATGAGTTGCTGCTTTCCTTTGCCAATAACATCAATACCGGCGAGGGCGGTACCCACGAGGACGGCTTTAAGCAGGCGCTGACCCGTGTGCTGAACGCCTATGCCCGGAAAAATAACCTGCTGAAGGACAGCGACAAAAACCTTTCCGGCGAGGACTGCCGCGAGGGTCTGACCGCTATCATCAGCGTCAAGCTGCGGGAGCCGCAGTTTGAGGGCCAGACCAAGGGCAAGCTGGGCAACACCGAAATGCGGCAGGTGGTTTCCGCCATCGTTACCGATAAGCTGACCACCTACTTTGAAGAAAACCCGCAGGTCGCCCGCACCATCATCGAAAAGGCCATTACCGCCAGCCGCGCGGCCGAAGCCGCCCGCAAGGCGAGAGAAGCCACCCGGCGCAAATCTCCGCTGGAGGGCGTGGGCCTGCCCAGCAAGCTGAAGGACTGCAGCGAGCGCAATAACGAGCGCACCGAGCTGTTCATCGTCGAGGGCGATTCCGCTGGCGGCTCCGCCAGCGATGGCCGCGACCGCCGTTTCCAGGCCATCCTTTCGCTGTGGGGCAAGATGCTGAATGTAGAGAAGGCCCGCCTGGATAAGGTATACAGCAACGAAAAGCTGCTGCCCATCATCGCCGCTGTGGGCTGCGGCATCGGCGAGGACTTTGACGCCAATAAGATCCGCTACAATAAGATCATCATTATGGCCGATGCCGATGTGGACGGCAGCCATATCCGCACGCTGCTGCTCACCTTCTTCTTCCGCCACATGCGCCCGCTCATCGAACTGGGCCATGTGTATATCGCGCAGCCGCCGCTTTATAAGGTCAGCCGCGGCAAGCAGTTCCACTATGCCTACACCGAAGCCGAGCGGGACGCCTGCATTGCCGAACTGAATCCCGATGGCACCGGCAAGGTGGATATCCAGCGGTACAAGGGCTTGGGCGAGATGGACCCAGTACAGCTGTGGGAAACCACCATGGACCCCACCCGCCGTGTCATGCTGCGGGTGAACATGGAGGACGCCATGCGTGCCGATGAAACCTTTACCATCCTGATGGGCGATAAGGTGCAGCCCAGAAGGGAATTTATAGAGCAGAACGCCCAGTATGTCACCAATCTTGATGTTTGATGACGCAGAAAGGAGCCGAAAAAATGAGCAAGGATAAAACTCCCAACAATATGGGCGATTTTGATGCCATTAATGAAGTAGTGGATGAGGTAACCGCTGAAAACAGCCTGCACAATGAGGGCCGGATCATCCAGGTGGAGCTGGACCACGAAATGCGCAAGAGCTTTTTGGAATACTCCATGTCGGTCATTGTGGACCGTGCCCTGCCCGATGTACGGGACGGATTGAAGCCGGTTCACCGCCGCATTCTGTTTGCCGCCGATGAGGACGGCCTGACCCCCGATAAGCCCCACCGCAAGAGCGCGACCATCGTCGGTGATGTGCTGGGCCGGTATCATCCGCACGGCGATGCCAGTGTTTACGATGCCATGGTGCGCCTGGCGCAGACCTTCTCGCTGCGCTATCCGCTCATCGATGGCCACGGCAACTTTGGTACCATCGATGGCGACCCCCCCGCCGCCTACCGTTATACCGAGGCACGGCTGAGCAAGATCGCCCTTTACATGCTCTCGGATATCGATAAGGACACCGTAGACTGGAACCCGAACTTTGATGACCAGCGCAAGGAACCTGTGGTACTGCCCAGCCGCTTCCCCAACCTGCTGTGCAATGGCTCGGTGGGCATCGCGGTGGGTATGGCCACCAATATCCCGCCCCACAACCTGCGGGAGGTCAGCGACGCGGTATGCTACCTCATCGACCACCCCGAAGCCGAGCTGAATGAACTGATGCAGTACATTCAGGGGCCGGATTTTCCCACCGGCGGCATCATCATGGGCCGCAGCGGCATCCGGGCGGCCTATGCCACCGGCCGCGGCAAGATCACCCTGCGCAGCAAGACCGAAATAGAGGAAATGAAGAACGGCCGGGAGCGCATCATCGTGCGGGAGATCCCCTACATGGTGAATAAGACCCGTCTGATCGAGAGCATTGCCCAGCTGGTAAAGGATAAGCGTGTCGACGGCATCAGCTACATCAATGATGAAAGCGACCGCGAGGGCATGCGCATCGTCATTGACCTGAAGATGGGCGCCAACGCGCAGGTGGTGCTGAACCAGCTGTACAGCTTTACCCAGCTGCAGGATTCCATCGGCGTCATCATGCTGGCGCTGGAAAACGGCGTGCCCAAGGTAATGACCCTGAAGGAGATGCTGGAGCAATATCTCAAGTTCCAGTTTGAGGTCATCACCCGCCGTACCGCCTACGACCTGAAAAAAGCCAAAGAGCGTGAGCACATTCTGGAGGGTTTGAAGCTGGTGGTGGATAAGACCGATGAGGTCATCTACATTATCCGCCACAGTAAGGACCAGAACGATTCCAAGCTGAACCTGATGGAACGCTTCGGCGTGACCGATCTGCAGGCTGCCGCCATTGTGGCCATGCGTTTGGGACAGCTTTCCGGCATGGAGCGCATCAAGATCGAGGATGAGCTGGCCGGTATCCTGGAAAAGGTGAAAAACCTGGAGGAGATCCTCCGCACACCTTCCATGGTCTATGATATCATTCGCACCGAGCTGACCGCCATCCGGGATAAGTTCGGCGATGACCGCCGCACCGCTATCGAAACGGTAAGCGGTGAAGTGGATATTGAAGACCTCATCCCCGAGCAGCAGTCGGTCATCACCCTTACCCACGGCGGCTACATCAAGCGCCAGCCTGTGGAGGTATACCGCACCCAGCGCCGCGGCGGCCGGGGCATTTCCGGCGTGGCCCGCAAGGATGAGGACTTTGTGGAGGATATGTTCATCACCTCCACCCACGATTATGTCCTTTTCTTCACCAACCGCGGCAAGATGTACCGCATGAAGGGCTATGAGATCCCCGAAACCGGCCGGGCCGCACGCGGCAGCCATGTGGTCAATCTGCTGCCCATCGAAAAGGATGAAAAGATCAGCGCCATGATAAGGGTGGACGAGGTGGAAAACGACAGCTACCTTGTCATGGTCACCCGCAATGGCACCATCAAGCGCACCGCGCTTTCCGCTTACCGCAATGTCCGCAAGGGCGGCATTATCGCCATTAACCTGGAGGAGGGCGATGAGCTGGCATGGGTGCGCAATACCACCGGCGAGGATGATCTTATCATCGCCACCCGGCAGGGTGTGGCCATCCGCTTTGCGGAAAGCGATGTTCGCCCCATGGGCCGTACCGCCACCGGTGTCCGGGCCATCCGGCTGGATGAGGGCGATGAGGTCATCGCCATGGCCACCTGTGAGGAGGGCGGTTACCTGCTGACCGTGACCGAAAACGGCCAGGGCCGGCGTACCGCACTGGGCGAGTACCGTACCCAGAACCGCGGCGGCCGCGGTGTCCGCAACTACGATTGCGAAGGCAAGGGCACCCTGGTGGCCGGCGTGCGTGTGGTAGGCGAGGAGGACGATGTCATCCTCATTGCCGATGACGGCATCATCATCCGCATCCCTTGCGAGCAGATCGCGGTGCAGAGCCGCTACGGCGGCGGTGTCCATGCTATGCGTCTGGAGGAAGGCAGCCGGGTCGTTGCCCTGGCCCGCGCCCCCCGCGAGGAGGACGATGAGAACCCGGACGAGGGCGAAGATGCCGAAAACACCGCCGAACCCGTCACCGACGAGCCGGAGACCGCGGAGGAATAACCCGCCCGCAGACCACCCCCATCTCCCACCAATGAAAAGGAACCACCCATGAGAAACCAAACACCGAAAAAGAGGATACTCCTGCGGGGGGCGGCGGCTGCGCTGGCCCTCTGCATGGTGCTGGGCTTTACCGCCTGCGGTAAAAAGAAGGCACCGGCGGCCATTCGGGTGGACCTTTCCGGGCGGGTGAATACGCTGGACCCCCAGTACTGCTCCACCGCGCTGGAGCGCTGCCTGCTGAAAAACTGCATGGAGGGTCTGTTGCGCCGCCTGCCGGATGGCACCATGGCCGAGGGCTGCGCCGAAAATTACAGCGTCAGTGCCGATGGTCTGCGCTATACCTTCACCCTGCGGGAAAATCTCCAGTGGAGTGACGGTGAACCGCTGACGGCAAAGGATTTTGTGTTCGCTTTCCAAAGAATACAGCAGGGCAGCGGCAGCGCCGCCGCCCGGGAGCAATTTGCCGCCATCGCCGGGATGGCGGCAGGGGAGAGTGGCAGCCTGGGCATTGCCGCGCCGGATGACCGCACTGTCGTTATCACCCTTTCCCGCACCGATCCCCTGCTGCCGGAAAAGCTGGCAGAGCCGGAGGCCTTCCCTTGCCGGGAGGACTTCTACACCGGCACCCACGCCCGCTACGGCAATACTCTCGAGAATATGATCTATAACGGCCCCTACACGGTAAAAAGCTGGGAATCCACCGGGCTTCGCCTGATCCCCAACGGCCGCTACACCGGCCTTACCCCAGCGCAGAATACCGGGGTCATCATCACCCTGGGGAGGGATAACACCATGGAGCGCTTCCTGGAGGGTCTTACCGATTGCTGCCGGGTGGATAGCAATACCCTGGGGCAGCTTTCCGGCGGCAAGACCAGCCTGCTCACCTTCCGCAATGGCACCGTCTCCCTGCTGCTCAATCAGGCCTCCCCCCAGCTGGCGCAGGAGGCCATGCGGCAGGCCTTGTGTTACAGCTTCCCGCTGGCGCAGTATGCCCAGGGCGGTGATCTGCCTGATTCCTACGAATACGCCGGCAGCATCATTCCCGGCGCCGCCCGCCTGTACGATGAAAGCTATACCGATCTAACCGCGAAGGGCTTTTCGCTGGGCTCCGTCACCTACCCCGATGGCAGCTCCACCTCCGACTTCCGCCGCAGCGATCAACTAACCATCACTTATAATGCCCGTGCCGCCGCGGCCGCCCTGGAGCAGGTAAAGGAGCTCCCGCAGGGGCTCACGCTGCTGCTGCCGAAGGGCTCCGCCCTGGAGGGCTTCTGTGGCTGGCTGCAAAAGCAGTGGCTGGACCAGCTGGGGTTGGTGGTGAACCTGGCCATAGTGGATGCCGATACCTACCGCAGCCGTCTGGCCAAGGGGGATTTTACCCTGGCCCTGTACAGCTACACCGCCGGGGATGAACTCCACACCGTGTTCCGTCACTACGGCACGGGCGGCGGTGCACCGGTCCAGTGCGCCGATCCCCACTACGGCCAGCTGCTGGATATGGCCAGCACCAGCCGCAATGTAAATGAAGCGGCCCGCCTCTTTGCCAATGCCGAAGCCCTGCTGGTGGATCAGTTTATTGTGATGCCGCTTTTCTATACCGAAAGCTACTTTGCCATGGCAAAGGGCGTGAGCGGAATTCAAAGCTCCGCCGACGGCACCGAGCTGTTCTTTGCCACGGCGAAGCGGGAGGGTTAAGTGCAATGCTGCTGCAAAGACTGAATAAAAACGACCTGCCGGAGATCATAGCATTCAACCGTCGGTGCTTCTCCCCCGGCGACCGCTGGAGCGGAGAGGACTGGACGGAGCTGCTGGAGGACGAGCGGGCGCATTACTACGCGCTGCTGGAGAATGGGCAGATCGTGGGGAATATGTTTCTTTACGACTGGCAGGGGGAAAGGGATTTCCTGAAAATTATGAACCTTGGTGTTGCCCCTGATCGGCGGGGGCAGGGGCTGGCGTGCCGGCTGCTGGAAAAGGCGGCGGAGGAGCTGAAGGCTTCGATGCTGACGCGCTGCTGCGGTGAGACACGGGAGAGTAACCTTGCTATGCGGCGGGTGTTTGAGCGCTGCGGCTACCGGCTGAACAAAACGGAAGAAAGCTACTACGAAAACCCGACCGAAAGCGCCTGCAAGTATGTGCTGCGGCGGGAGGAGCTGGAGTAAAATCAAATAACGCCGCCCGGCACCGCCAATCGATAAATCGCCGCCGGGCGTACCGGCTGGCTCTGGGCCTATAACCGCGCACTCCCATCAAACTTACCGGGAAAGGCAGGAGATATTACGATGCAAAAAACAAAGCTCGGCGGCCGGTTCTGGCTGGCCCTTACGGTGTTCTCGCTGGTGGGGCAGGTGGCCTGGGTGGTGGAAAACATGTACTTCAATGTGTTCATCTATAAGATGTTCCACGCCACCGCCGCTCAGATCAGCCTGATGGTCGCCGCTTCGGCCGTTGTGGCCACTCTCACCACCATCCTCATCGGCGCCCTCAGCGACCGGGTAGGCAAGCGAAAAATTTTCATCTGCGTGGGGTACCTGCTGTGGGGTATTTCCATTCTCAGCTTTGCCCTCATCCGGGTGGATGTCATCAGCCCCATGGTCTCGGCGGGCGTGGCGGTCACCACCGTCTGCGTCAATCTCACCATCCTCATGGATTGTGTTATGACCTTCTTCGGCTCCACCGCCAACGACGCCTGCTTTAATGCCTGGCTCACCGATAGCACCGATGATACCAACCGTGGCGCTGCGGAGGGCATCAATGCCATGATGCCCATGATGGCCATTTTGGTGGTGTTCGGCGGCTTTATGTTCTTCGATCTGGAAAAGGCCGCAAGCTGGGTCACCATTTTCACCATCATCGGTGTGGTGGTCATCCTCATCGGCATTGTCGGCTTCTGGCTCATCCGGGAGCCCAAAGTCACCCCTTCGCCGGCCGGCAGCTATTGGGGCAGCATCCTGTATGGCTTCCGCCCCTCGGTCATCCGCCGGCATAAGGTGCTGTATCTCACCCTGCTGGCCTTCGCGGGCTTTGGTATCTCCATTCAGGTTTTCATGCCCTACCTCATCCTCTACTACGAAAAATCCCTCGGCATGACAAATTATGTCCTGGTCATGGCTCCGGCCATTGTGCTGGCGGCGGTGTTTACCGCCTTTTATGGCCGCCGGTATGATACCCACGGCTTCCGCCGCTCCATCCTGCCGGGCATTGCTCTGTTGATGACAGGCTACCTTGCACTGTACTTCACCCGCGATACCCTGCCGGTCTTTTTCGGCTCCCTTTGCATGATGATGGGCTACCTTTCCAGCAATGCCATCTTTGGCGCCATGATGCGTACCTACACCCCGCCGGAGCAGGTCGGCCTGTTCCAGGGCCTGCGCATTGTGGCACAGGTGCTGGTGCCGGGGGTCATCGGCCCTGCCATCGGCGCCGCGGTGCTGAAGAATGCCGAGCTTGTGGTCAATGGCGATGGCACTACCTCCTTCCTCCCCAATGCGAATATCTGGCTGGCGGCCTTTGCGGCCGGGGTGGTGCTGTGCGGCCTGCTGGCACTGCTCTTTGCCCGCCTAAAGAAAGACGCTCCCGCCCGGAAAACCGCCTGAAAAACAAACCGTCCGCTGGCTTTGCCAGCGGGCGGTTTTTGCGGCCTTGCGGCGCTTCTCATTATTTTACATTCGATAAATCCACCCATTCGGTAGAGGTTTTCCCCACTTTTCACACAGTTTTCCACAGTCAATGGTCGCCTTTCCCCGCATAAATGCCTCAAAACCCGCCCCTTCCCGCCGGTTTTCCACATTTTCCACCCCATCCGTTGGGAGTTTTCCCCGGAAAAACAGGTCTCCCACGCTCGCTCCCTGCGACCCGGGTTTCCATCCCGCCATCGAACAATCGCGCTCCTTGCCGCCTTGCGGTGCCCGAAAAAAATCTTCGCGCTGCTCGCTTGCTCGTTTTTTCGACCGCCGCATCAGCAGTAATCCCTGCCGCTCAGCTTCCGCCTTCGGCGGGACAAATCGCAGTCCCGCGCCCCAGCCTCCGCGACCCGCCC
>ENA-UOJL01003274-UOJL01003274.1-human-gut-metagenome-genome-assembly--contig:-P47-NODE-3274-length-11648-cov-4.609851_pt1 | contig 11648 bp, 15 predicted proteins | sample MGYA00242347_ERZ723894 | MGnify/ENA metagenome assembly ERZ723894
AACAACACCATCTGAGCCATTGCCGCCTACCTGGACTTTGGTCGTTCAATCCTTCATGGCATCGGCTTCTTCCACCGACGTGATGCCCTTCTGCTCCAGCGCTTCGTTCGTCCGATTCACCGTATACTCGTCGATGGCATCTTCCGCAATGAGCACTGCGGAATCAGACAGATCAGATTGACTGTCGCCATAGACCATTTCATGCGGTGTCGGATAGATCTTGTACTCGGTCTGCTCACCGGCTGCCTCAACGACGACTGGCAGGTTGAGCATGGATATGCCCATGGCCGCCGCAAGGATGCCAAATGAGAACCGGCGCAGAAATTTCTTCATTGATTCTCCTCCTTTTTCGTGAGAGCGTTCAAGAAACGGTCTGAACAGGTACATAGCGTTTTCAGAAACCCCTCACATTCACTATCAGAGTATCACATTTTCCACGACAATTCTATCAATATTTTCCATATTCAGGATAATCGCATGATCTTTCCGATGACCCGCCTATCCGAACAGAAAAAAGAAGCCGAATCGCTTCAGCTTCTCAGTTCTGATGTTTCTTTGATTTCTCCCGTGCACAGATAAGACACATCTTCACAGATGTTGCGGATGCCGCAAAGCATCTGCCGAATGCTTTCGGTCAGCTGCGGCCATGCGCTCTCTGCATTCGTCATCTGGGTAAACTCGCTGATGATGTTCTCGGTCATCGCGACACGCTGGACCGCAGTCTTCATATCATCCAACGAATTTCGCCCATACATCCCGATGACCACCCGCAGCGTCAGGATCAAAGAGCGCTCCAATTCTTCCACATAGATGCGCAGATCTTCATCCTCACAGCTGTCTGCGAATTCGGCCGCAGCCCGGGCACTGCCTCTCATGTGAAGCAGTTCGAACGAGATATGAGAAGAGACGAGCAGCCGGCGCAGCGTAGCAGGCACTGGCTGTACCAGCGGCATGAGCTCCATGACCTGATGATTGATCATCTCGGCCATGCAGCTGATGCGCTGCTCCTTCTTCATCACCTTATATACGGTCTGGTAATCTCTGCGTTCCAGCATCTGAATGCAGATCTCATGCTGGCTGCATAATGTCTCGCACATCGACATGACGCTGTTGGTCAGCCGTTCAGTTCGAATCTCCAGATTCAATGCCATCCCTCCTTGCCGGACAGCCGGATCTTTCATGATTATCCGAAATCGTAATGCTGACCCTTCATCATGTAAAGGATATGCTCACAGATATTCTTCACATGATCTCCGGCACGTTCGATGTTGCGCAGCATGGCGCTGATCTCAAACAGCTCGTCCAAAAGCTGCTCCTTATCGACACCATTCTGGCTCAGCAGCTTTTCCCGGATGTCTTTCATCTGCTGATTGATGCGATGATCGCTTTCCGGAATGGCAAAAGCCGCCTCTTCATCCTGATCCACCATGCACTGCATGGCTTTTTCCAGCATGCCGATGAGATCCTTTTCCATAGAGATCGCGTAATCACATACGATATCTGTCAGATGATCATTCTTGATCAGGAACTTAGAGATGTTCTTCGCATAGTCACCGATGCGCTCCAGCTCACTGGCGATCTTGATGGCTGCGATGACCTTGCGCAGATCGCTGGCTACCGGCGCCAGCAGCGCCAGTGATTCGATGGCCAGGTCATTGATCTCTTCTTCCATGTGATTGATGCGGTCATCTGCGGAGATGATCTCCAATTCTCTTTCTTTATTTGGCTCCGCCAGCACCTCACACACACATTCGTGCATGCCGACGACGCGGTTGCCCATCTTTACGAGCGTCTGCTCCATCTGCGAAAGCTTTCCGTCAATTCTAATCATAGTATACTGCCTCCTGTTTATCCGAATCTTCCGGTGATGTAATCTTCCGTGCGCTTATCCTTCGGATTCTGGAAGATCACGCTTGTCTTGTCAAATTCCACCATTTCTCCCAGCAGGAAGAATGCGGTATAGTCGCTGACACGGGCAGCCTGCTGCATGTTATGCGTAACGATGACGATCGTATAGTCTTTCTTCAGCTCGATGGCCAGCTCTTCGATCTTATTGGTGGAGATCGGGTCCAGCGCAGAGGTCGGCTCATCCATCAGGATGACTTCCGGTTCCATAGCGATCGCGCGGGCGATGCACAGACGCTGCTGCTGACCGCCAGAAAGACCATAAGCGCTGTCCTTGAGACGATCCTTGACCTCATCCCACAGCGCAGCGCGCTGCAATGACTGCTCGACGATCTGGGAGAGCACCTTCTTATCCTTGATGCCTTGGCAGCGCGGTCCATACGCGATGTTATCAAAGATCGACATCGGGAATGGATTTGGTTTCTGGAACACCATGCCTACACGGGTACGCAGATCTACGACATTCATATCGCCATTGTACATGTCTTTGCCTTCGATCAGGATCTCACCTTCCACGCGGCAGCCATCGATCAGATCGTTCATGCGGTTCAGGCATCTCAGAAACGTGGACTTTCCGCAGCCGGACGGCCCGATCAGCGCAGTGATCGCGTTTTTCTCAATTTTCATGTTCAGATCCATCAGCGCCTGCTTTTCACCATAGAACAGATTCAGATGGTTTACCTCAAAAATAATGTTCTCCATTATGCTACCTCCTAATACCAAGCCTTAGAGAATCTCTTGCTGATGACCTTAACGGCAAAGTTCAGAATCAGCACAAAGACCAGAATGATGATGGAAATGGCGCAGGCCAGCTCATAGTTCGGCTGCTCGCCGCTCATGATGCTCCAGATCTGCACAGCCAGCGATGTACCCTGGCTCAGCAGCGTCGGAGAGTCATTGATGAAGGTGCCCATCGTATAGATCAGGGCGGCGGATTCACCGATGACACGTCCGATGCCCAGCAGCACACCGGTCAGGATGCCAGGCACCGCGCAAGGCAGGACGATCTTAAAGATCGTCTGCGACTGATTCGCGCCTACTGAGAGTGAAGCGTCACGCAGATGCTGCGGAACGACCAGCAATGCCTCCTCAGTGGAGCGGATGATGGTCGGCAGCAAGATGATGGCCATGGTCAGACCACCCAGCAAGATACTGGTGGTCGTGGCGCCGAACACCTGGGTCACCGGGAACAGCACCGTGACGCCCATCAGGCCAAAAACGATGCTCGGCACACCGGTCAATGTTTCGATACCGCTGCGCAGCAGCATATTGAATTTGCTCTTTTTCGCATATTCATTGAGATAGACGGCGCTCGCTATGCCGATCGGCAGGGCGATCACCATGGATACCAGCAACAGATATACCGTGGAGATGATCGAGCCGCGGATACCGCCGCCAGTCGTCTGAATATACATGGAGTCTACCGTGGCCGCATTATCATCCAGCGTCTGTGCCAGCTGTTCCGCAGTCTGTCCCATGATGCCGCCGCCAAGTCCGACATTGCCTTGCGCATCATGATATTGAAGCCTGGATACCTGCATGCCTACCTGCAGCGTAAAGTCCTGTGGGTTATTACGCACGCTCACATTGCTCAACGCGTACAGCGGGGAGTTCTCATCTATATATTCTACCAGAATCATCTCATCTTTGTGTGCATCAACATGATCGACGAAAGCAATTCCCCATTTTTCGGAAAAATAAGCTTCTTCGCTCAGATCAGCCGGACGCTCAAACGTCTGTCCGTCGCTCTGTGAGATGGTTTCCACCGTATAATTCTCTGACCAATAGTTGTTCATGATCAGATCCATATTGATGGAAGACCAGCCTCTGGTAAAGATAAACACAAACAAGGCGACCAGTACGATGACCGATATGCCGCTGGAAAGATATGTAACGCCCTGAAGCGCGCCATCATAAAACTTACGCTTTCCGTGATTTCCCGCTTTGATCTTCATGACATATTACCCACTTTCTTCTTGGCCAGGTTCAACAGGAAGTTAGACACCAGGATCACGACCATCAGCACCAGACCGACGGAGAAACGGATATCATAATCCAGTCCGGTCGTCTCCTTCAATCCAGAGAGCATCGTGCTCGTCAACGTTCGCGTGATGTCAAATAAGTCGAATGTCGGTCCGAACATCTTGTTTCCGGCAACCATCGCTACGGCGGTCGCTTCACCAAACGCACGGCCGATGCCCAGGATCGCACCGGCAAAGATACCGGATTTAGCAGCGATCAAGACGACCTTGAAGTTCGTCTGGGTCTTTGTTGCGCCTAACGCCAGACTGCCCTCTTCCAAAGCGCGGTCCACCGAACTGATGGCCGTGATGCTCATGGAAGTGATCGTCGGGAAGATCATGATGGCCAGCAGCAAGATGACAGCGAGCAGCGAGTTTCCGCCTGCGGTCGTCATGCCAAATGCGCCAGCCAGCGCCACGACCATCGTCGTGATGGCACCGGCAGCGAAGACACCGTAGACGACCGAAGGAATGCTCGCGAGCATTTCCACGATGGCGGTCATGATCTTAGCAAGCCATTTAGGAGCGATCTTGACGATGAACAGTGCAGTCAGCACACTGATCGGGAAGGAAATGATCAATGCGCCGAATGAAGTGATCAGCGTATTGATGATGATGAATCCAGCGCCATAGATTCCCTGATCCTGACGCCAGGTCGTGCCAAACAAAAAGTCAATGAAATTCACTTGGCCGTTTGCGTATCCTGGCAAAAACGGCTGAACGCCGCGCAGGAAGACAAACAGCACGATCACAGCGATCGCACCGCCTGAAATGACGGCAGCGATACGGAAAATGCCCTTTAAGATCGCGTCCTTGCGCATCTTCTGCTGGTTCTTTTCTTTGCTGATATGCGGTCTTACTAATTTTTCCATATATTCACCCTATCTCATATTCCCAGAAAAACCTTAGCAGGCTCTGCTAAGGTTTTTGCATATCTCAGAAGCTCGTTTGATTACTGCAGATCGCCCCAGGCAGTGATCTCACCGCTGAAGATTCCCTTGATCTGGTCTGCCGTCAGATTCGTTACACCGAAGGTGTTGTCTGCGCTGATGACTGCGACTACCGCATCGATGCAGTACTGACCGCTTGCCATTCCCTGAGTTACATCTTCTTCCCCTTCGAACTCACGAGAAGCGAAGCCGATATCTGCAGCGTTTGCGCCATCTTTCTCTTCACCGAGAACACGCTTGTATCCATCACCGGAACCTGTCTGGTTCATCGTGAACTGGAAGTTGCCTGCCATGCTCTGGAAAGACTCCAGCGCAGCCTGCAGCGTGTCTGTTACAGAAGTAGAACCTGCGGTGCGGATCGTCAGATCAGAGTTGTCTTCATCTACGATCGGATGATTCGCTTTCAGTTCTTCCCAAGGCGTAGACTTTGTCGTATCGACGATTCCGCCGGCATCTGCTACCACCTGCATGCCTTCAGTAGAGTTGCACAGATAATCGATGAATGCTGCAACCAGCTGTTCAGTACGGTCATCCGCGAAATCTCCGCTTGCTCTAGTCACATAAGAGAACGGACGCTGCATACCGTATGTGCCATCCAGCACAGTCTCTTCGCTCGGTGCTACGCCTTCATAGTTCAGTGCAGTCAGGTTGTTTGCCTCAAAATCAGTAGAGAGGGAAACATATCCGATTCCGTTAGGATCAGCGCCGACTTTAGTCGCCATATCGCCGTTGCTGTCAACCGTAACGGCTGCGTCAGTCAGCATTTTCTCCATATCATTTGCCTTTTCGAATGCTTCTCTGGTTCCGCTGGATGCGTCACGAGAGTAAACTGTGATCGAATCGTTGCCAGTCGATGAACCGCATCCTGCCAGGGTCAGACCCATCACACATGCAATTCCGAAAGCCATTGCTTTTTTCATGAACTTCATTTGTTCATTCCTCCTTTGAGTTTTCCTCTTTGCTTTACGTCTATCATTATACGAGCGTTTTATCAGATCATCTTCAAGTAAATGTTAATTGTTCTTTAAGTTATATCAAATCTATGTAAAATTGTGAACCGATTCACAATTTTGGCCTCCTATATGACAGACTCTTCCTTATTATTATCTGTCTTGCTTCCTTTATACTCACATCAGACATTTTCTTCTTTTTGTCTGAATCGTCACATTCCCCCATGAATCACGCCGTGAAATCAAGTAAAATATGATATATGCAGCTTTTTGGTCGTCGCTCATGCTTGTCAAAGAAAAGGAGAGACTTTTGCGACACGCGTGCTGACCATCTGTTTCACAAAGCTGCCTGCATTGTGTAAAAATGTCAAATTTCCTAGATCCGGTTGACGCGCAAACCGGACAAGTGTATCATGAATCAATCTTTTCGACGCACACATATCATGTCATCCGCATCTGCGCTGATGACTGCCATGGCTGAAGCCCTCTTCTTTGCATAATGCCGTATCACGCGTGAAACAGATAAACAGAAAAGGAGGCATGTCCACTCATGATGAAAGAACAATTAAAAGAGAAAACCAAGGAATCCCTGGCCAGCGTTCTGCCGATCACCGTCATCGTCTTTCTGCTGAGCGCGACGGTCGTCCCGATGGAAACCGGGACCCTGCTGCTGTTTCTGATCGGGGCCATGCTGCTCATCGTCGGCATGGGCATCTTTCAGCTTGGCGCCGAACTGGCAATGACCCCGCTTGGCCAGAGCATCGGCAGCCGGATGATCAAGGGAAATAAATTGTGGGCGACCGTGCTCATTTGCTTTTTCATGGGCGCGATCATCACGATTGCCGAACCGGATCTGCAAGTGCTGGCAAATCAGGTCGCTTCCATCCCCAATAATGTACTGATCTATACCGTGGCAGGCGGGGTCGGCATCTTCCTGGTCATCGCGTTCCTGCGCATCCTCTATCGGATCAGCCTGTCCCAGACACTTACTGTGCTGTATATCCTGCTGTTCCTTCTCTCCTTCTTTGCCCCTGATGAATTCACCGCAGTGGCATTCGATTCCGGCGGCGTGACGACCGGGCCGATGACCGTCCCATTCATCATGGCACTTGGCATCGGGTTATCCGCATCGCGCGGCAGCAAGGAAGGCTCAGACGACAGCTTCGGTCTCGTCGCGCTGTGCAGCATCGGCCCCATCATCATGGTGCTGCTGCTGGGCATCTTTTACAATCCGACCGACGCTGTCTATAACGCCGCTGAGCTCACCCATATTCAGTATACTCGTGACGCGATGCAGCAGTTCATCATCGTCTTGCCGCAATATACCGAAGAAGTGCTCATCAGCATCCTGCCGGTCATGGCCGTCTTTATCCCTTTCCAGCTCTTCACCCGCGCTTACCGCAGACATCAGCTTCTGCGCATGAGCATGGGCTTCGTTTACACCATCATCGGTCTGATTCTTTTCCTGACCGGGGTCAATGTCGGCTTTGCCCCGGTAGGCAATCTGCTGGGCAGCAGCCTAGGTACCGGAGAGCTGAAGTGGACCCTCATCCCGATTGGCATCCTCGTCGGATATTTCATCGTCAAGGCTGAACCAGCCGTACAGGTGCTCAACAATCAAGTAGAGGACATCACCGGCGGCACGATCTCTCATGGCATGATGAACAGCGCGCTGTCCATCGGTGTCGCCGCGGCCGTCGCGCTGGCCATGGTCCGCGTACTGACCGGACTCAACATCTACCGGATCCTGATTCCCGGCTATGCCGCAGCGCTCATCCTGAGCCGATTTGTCCCACAGATCTTCGTCGGTATCGCCTATGACTCCGGCGGCGTGGCCAGCGGGCCGATGACCTCAACCTTCCTGCTGCCGCTCGCCATGGGCGCCTGCACCGGCGTCGGCGGCAATGTCGTGACTGACGCGTTCGGCGTGGTCGCGCTGGTTGCCCTTTCCCCATTGATCACCATTCAGATCATGGGACTGATCTATGTACACAAGTCCGCGAAAGCGCCGCAGAACAAACAGGTACTTCCGGATGATATCATCGAATTTGAGGAGGATGAATGACTATGCCTGATGAAACACAGCGCAGACCGCGTATCCTGATATCCATCACGAGCACCCAGAGCGAAAAGCTGTTGAAAAAGTGTTTTGATGCGCTGCGTATCCCTATTTTCTATCAGTGCCGGGCGCAGGGGACCGCACCTTCTGAGATCCTGGATATCCTAGGCATGCGGGAAAGCGCCCGCCTGATCACCGTCAGCTTCCTGCCGCGTTTCAGCGTCCCTGCCGTCTTCGAAGCAATGGAAAACGAGCTGTCGGTCAAGCGCCGAGGCGGCGGCATCGTATTCACGGTGCCTGTCACAGGCATCCAGACACCGATCTTCTCCATGCTCAATGAAGAAGCAAAGGAAAAAATCGAGAAACGGATAGAAGGAGATGAAGCCAAAATGAAAGATACGAACAAATACACCCTGATCTGGATCTCCGTGACAGCCGGATACGGAGATGACGTCGTAGAGACCGCGCGTGAGATCGGCGTCGGCGGAAGCACGATGCTGAAAGGCAAGCGCTGCGGAAGTGAATATGCTGCCGAATATCTGGGCATCACCCTGCAGGCAGAACAAGATTTTGTCCTGATCGTCATCCCGAAAGAAAAGAAAGCTGACATCATGCGCACGATCGGTGAACGATACGGGCTCAACACCGATGCCCATGGCCTTGTCATCGCCATGCCGATCGATGACATCATCGGCCTTCGCCCGGAACAATAAAGACCAAAAATGGCTGTATCTGCACAGCCATTTTTGTTTTCCTCATTCCTTGCTCTTCAGTTCATCGGCCAGCTTCAAGATCAGCGGCGCGATCTTCTTTCGTTCTTTTTTGGTGATGCGCTCATACAGCGGATAGGCCAGCGCGATCATCACGATGCCGATCACACCGATGATGATACCGGGCACGAACCAGCGCCCGGCCCACTCCATCGTACAGCACATGCCGATTCCCAGCAATAGACAGCCGATCACGCCGATGATGATGGAAATGATCGTGCCTTTGCGAGAAACACGCTTGTCCATCTGCCGCAGCTGCTCCATCTTGTCTTCTTCCTTAGGCAGATATTTCCGGCGGATCGCTTCGATCTCCTCTTGTTGTTTTGCAGAATAGCGATATTCAAATGTCTCTTCATTCTGATCCATGATTTAACCTTCCTTTCTGCATTCCAAGCCCCTGCGTCTTGCACGCACCATCATGCTGATTCCCATTCCCACGATGAACAGGAAGATGACCGCGCCGCTGGAAGCGATCATGATCCGGCTGAAGTCGAACTGTCCCAGAATTCATCCATGAGCTGAGAGCGGGTAAAGGTCTTTTTCGGATAAGAGAGCAGCTTGTAGATCAGATTGAATTCCCTGACGGTCAGCCCGATCTCTTCTTTGTTCAGATAAGCGCTGTGCTCTTCCGCATCCAGCGTCAGAGCGCCGATGACAAGCCGCTTGCTGGAAGCGATATGGGCGCGACGCAGCAGCGCTTCCACACGCAGCAGCAGCTCATCCAGATCGACCGGCTTGACCATATAGTCATCGATGCCGGCGCGGAACCCGCGCTGCTTGGACGCAAGATCATCCCTCGCGGTCATGAACAAGATGGGGATCTCTTCATTGAGCTCTCGCACTGCACGCGTAAATTCAAACCCATCTATTCCCGGCATCATGTGATCAGATCGAACACAGTGCCGCCATACATGGCATCATATGCCTCCGCGACACGCAAACATCCTGTCGTCTGATAACCGTTTTGGCTGAGATAAGCGCACACGGTCTTGTTTAATTCACGGTCATCCTCTACGACCAATAAGCGAAACATGGACATCCCTCCTACAGCATCATGATTGTAACACGGAAATGTTAAGATTTTGTTTCTGGGCTGACGCGCTCACATGATTTGGTGAAAAAACCGGTCTGAAAGTCCAGACCGATCATTTACATGCACGCTGTTTGGGAAATGCTTCTGATTTGTTGAGAAAAGATCAAAAAACGCAGGATCAATTTTCCTGCGCGTTTTCTGACTGCGGCGCGTGCTCGACGACACGCTTCAGTTTCTTTTCAAATTTGACACGGGGCATGAGTACGCTTGAGCCGCAGCCAAGACACTTGATGCGGATATCCGCCCCCATGCGGATGATCTTCCACTGCTTTGATTTATGACAGGGATGCTCCTTTTTCATCTCGATGATATCGTTGAGATCATACTGTGGCACTTCCATGTCCTCGTCCTCCTTTTTCATGTTCGGCATACGCCTCCAGCGTATTTTCCAGCAACATGGCGATGGTCATCGGACCGACGCCGCCAGGGACCGGAGAGATGGCCGCCGCTTTATCCTTCACTTGTTCAAAGTCCACATCCCCGCATAGTTTCCCATGCTCATCACGGTTGATGCCGACATCGATGACAACGGCCCCTTCCTTGATCCAGTCAGCGCCGATCAGCTTTGGACGGCCGATGGCAGCGACGACGACATCCGCCTCAGCGCATACCTCCGCGATCCGCGCCGTATGTGAATGAACGATGGTCACGGTGGCGTGCTTGGCCAGCAACAGCTGCGCGACCGGCTTGCCCACGATGTTGCTGCGGCCGATCACCGTGGCCCGCATGCCGCTGAGATCATCATAGCCGGCTGCTTCCAGCATGCGGATGACGCCTTTTGGCGTACATGGCAGCAGCGCCTGCATCCCGGTCATCATCTTGCCTACATTGACCGGATGGAAACCGTCGACATCCTTGCCAGGATCGATCGCCATGAGCACCTCGTTTGCTTCGATATGCGCGGGAAGCGGCAGCTGCACCAGGATGCCGTCAACCGTCTCATCGGCGTTGAGCTGGCGGATCACTTCCAGCAGCGCCTGCTGCGTAGTGTCTTCTCTCATCCGGATCGTCTCGCTCAAGATACCGGTCTGCGCACATGCTCTTTCCTTGTTGCGCACATAGGTCGCACTGGCAGGATCGTCTCCGACCAGGATGACGCTGAGCTTAGGCAGCCTTTTTTCTGCTTCTTTCAGGTTCTCGATGCGCTGCCGCAGCGTTTCACGGATATCGGCAGCGATCGTTTTTCCGCTGATCAATTTCATCTTGCTCTCTCCTTCACATGATGGCATCGCTGTCAAGCCAGATGGTCACCGGACCATCGTTGAGCAGCTCGATCTTCATATCTGCGCCAAAGATGCCGGTCTCCACATGAAAACCGCGCTGACGCAGCTCCTCATTGAACTGATCATACATCTTGATGGCTGTATCGCCTCTGGCCGCTTCCGTAAAACCAGGGCGGCGGCCCTTGCGGCAGTCCGCATATAGCGTGAACTGCGAGATCGATAAGATAGCGCCGCCGACATCTTCCAGACTGCGGTTCATCTTGCCGTTTTCATCCTCAAAGATCCGCAGGCCGGATGCCTTGTCGGCCATCTTAGCAATAACGGCATCATCGTCGTTTTCACGGCAGCCGACAAACATCAGAAAGCCTTGATCGATCTTTCCTGTATATTCCCCATCCACTTTGCAGGACGCATATCTCACACGCTGGATCAACACTCTCATGGTTTCATTCCTCCTTCTGCAGCAGGACCACACATTGAGCCAGCACGCCTTCTTCCCGGCCGACAAATCCCAGCTTTTCGCCTCGGGTCGCTTTGATGGAAACTTGTCCGATGCCGCAGTGCAGGCAATGAGCGATGTTCTCCCGCATCTTCATGATGTGAGGTGCCATCTTGGGCCGTTGGATCATGATGAGCGCGTCTAGATTGCCGATCGCATATCCTTCTGCTTCCATCAT
>ENA-UOJL01003276-UOJL01003276.1-human-gut-metagenome-genome-assembly--contig:-P47-NODE-3276-length-11641-cov-5.654152_pt1 | contig 11641 bp, 12 predicted proteins | sample MGYA00242347_ERZ723894 | MGnify/ENA metagenome assembly ERZ723894
TCACGTTCTGATTATGCAGTTTGCCAAACTGCATAAATCCTTCTAACTAAGTATATCAAATTTATTTCTTTTTGTCAAGAACCATATGACTATATTAATAAATATAATATATTTACTTTAAAAAATTTCTCTGGACAGCCTCTAATAAAGCTCCTGCTCAAGATGGCGGAAGGTGTTTGTATCAAAAAAATCGGTAATGGAAATATTCAAGCCGTCGCATAATTTTTTTATGGTTACTACGCCTATATTTTTGGCTCTTCGGTTCACTATATCGTTTACCGTAGACTGTGTTACTCCCGAAATGGTCGAAAGCTTATTCACCGTTATTCCGTTTTCTTTGCAAAGTTCAAGAATCCTTTCTGAAACCGCTTCTGAAATGTTCATAAAAATGCCCTCTTTTCTTTATAAAAACTCTTAATTAAGAATAGCATTTTTTGTACAAAATAATTGTCGGTAAACCGTTGACTTCTGATCTCATTTGTGATATTATATGATGTATAGAATAATCTTTATTGTCTGCATTTCCATTGACAAAATTATGGCAATATGATATGATTATACTGAATCATTAAAAAGGAGGCTGTTAAATGGAAAAAGTACTTGAAGTAAAAGGTCTTTCCAAGCAGTATACAAAGGTTCTTGCCGCCGACAACATACAATTTGATATCGGAAAAGGCGAGATTTTCGCTCTTATCGGTCCTAACGGCGCAGGTAAGACAACTACGATACGTATGATCTCAACTCTGCTTATACCAACGGCAGGCGACGCTATCGTGGGAGAACACAGCGTTGTTAAAGAGCCGGATAAGGTTCGTGAGTGCATAACGTATCTTCCCGATGAAGCCGGAGCATATAAAAATATGACCGGAATAAAATATCTCCGCTTTATGGCAGGACTTTTTTATTCCGATATTGATTCCATCAATAAATGTGTGGAAAGAGCCAAAGAAATATGCGGTCTCGGAGATCGCCTTAATGAAAAAATCGGAAGCTACAGCCGTGGAATGATCCGTAAGCTCCTTCTTGCAAGAGCTGTTATGACCAAACCGAAGCTCGCTATTCTCGATGAACCGACAAGCGGTCTTGATGTTCTTAACGCTATAGAAATAAGAAAGATGATCAAAAAGCTTGCAAAAGAAGAGGGAATGTCGTTTCTGCTATCATCTCATAATATGCTTGAAATAGAGTTTGTTTCCGACCGTGTAGGCATAATCGCCAAGGGTCATCTTATGGTAACTGGAGCAATCGACGAGCTGAAACAGCGCTATAATGCAGCTAATCTTGAAGAAGTTTTTGAAAGGGTGGTGCTCGAAAATGAAGTTCATTAACCTTTTGAAAAAAGAGCTTTCCGAGCTTATCAATCTGCAAATGATACTTGGTCTTGTTGTCAGCCTGGCAATATTCATGGTTCTCGGAACAGTAATGAAAACGTCTATCAATGAAGCCGTCGACGAAAGTACTAACGTTACTATAAATATCAGCGACCGTGACAAAACTGATTTCACAAACAGCATTATTGAAGCTCTGAATGCAATAAACAGCGATCCTGACGAAAATACCAACGTTAAAATAAAAATTTTTGAAACCGAAGGCGACGATTATGCCGATATCCTCAGCAGCAATGATATTTCAAATCTTATCGTCATTCCAAAGGGATTTACCGATTCTATCAATAAAACTGAACAGCCTGAACTGATCAGCATTTCCAGAATGACTTCCGCAGCCACCATGACCAACATCAACACAGGAAACAGCAGCGGAATAAAGCTTATCGAAAACTGTATTTCAAATACTATAGCTTCCGATACCGGTATGAATGAAAAACAGTACGCTCTTATGGAAGCTCCTGTTTCCGTAGTAAACAATACTGTTGTTGACGATAATTCCGCTCCTGTTTCTCCGGACAGCATTATTAATAAAGTCATGATGCAGAATATGATACTTCCGCTTATAGTTTTTGTCCTTATCATGCTTACATCACAGATGCTTATGGGCGCTATCGCAAATGAAAAAATAGATAAAACTCTTGAAACTCTGCTTTCAGCTCCTGTATCAAGACTTTCGGTTATCGGCTCAAAAATGCTTGCCGCCGCCATTATAGCGCTAATTAATGCAGTGGTATATATGTTTGGATTCTCCACTTTTGTCGGCGGAGCGACCAATACTCTTTCAGATACTGCCGATTCAGTTATCGGACAAAATATGTCTGTTGACACAGCTCTCAATCAGCTCGGACTTTCCCTCAATGCAGGAGATTATGTCCTTGTCGGATTACAGCTCTTCTTCACTATCATGATCTGTCTTTCCGTTTCGCTTATTCTCGGAGCGCTTATCAATGATTCCAAGAATACTCAAAATATGATAATGCCGATAATGCTGTGCGCAATGATACCGTTTATGATCTCGGTGTTCACCGATGTAAACACCCTTCCAATGGCGATCCGAATCCTTGTATACGCTATTCCGTTTACCCACACCTTCTCGGCAATTCCGAATCTGATGTTCGGCAACACCACTATCTTCTACATAGGACTTATTTATCAGATCATTATATTCCTCATCTGCATTTTCTTCGCATTAAGATTATTCATGTCGGATAAGATTTTCACTATCTCGCTTAATTTCGGTCAGAAATCGAAATATAAAAAGAGAAAGAAAAATTCGGAAATTGAAGAATAAAAAATAACAGCAGTCTCTGTATTTTCCGCAGAGACTGCTGTTTTTATAAAAATTTTTTATTGTGCTTTAAGAAGAATAACGTCTCTGCGTTTAAGATAATTATCACATAATAAACTGATAAGCGCACCGTTGGTTATTCCATCTTTCCGCTGACCTTTTGAGATCTGTTCTATAATACCGCTGCCTGCGTGCTCAACCAGATAACGTATAGTTCGCTCAACGCATGAAGCATTTGTACCGAGTCTGTTTCCGATCTCGCCGTATACGTCCGTCATAAGAGAATGAAGTCTTGCAGGTTCATCCACACACAGCTCAAGAGCTATGCAAAGATAAAAGAATCCGGCTTTTTTACAGTCGTTAAATCCGCTTTCAACAAGAAATCCTGCCATTCCCGAATTTATTTCCTTATGATCTGTACAAACAAGCTGAACTGCAATATAATCAACGATCTTTGATACCGTCATAGGCAATATAAGACATCTGTCCACGCCGACAGAAAGAAGCTTTGATTGTTCAGCCGGATTATCCGTATACATTATTGTTATTATCTGCATATCCGGATAATCGGAAGAAAGCCTTTTTATAAGCCTGTAATAACGCTCCATTTCGCCAATGGGATTAATAACTACAGCGTCGTATTTAAAGCTGTTAAAGCGATTTTTTATTTTTGCAATATTATTTTCGATAACAAAAGATTCAATTTTGCGGCTTTTAAGCTTTTCAGCAATAGCTTTTCCAATTTCTATGGAGTCTTCGCATATAAGCACATTTTTTTTCATTTGTTCTGCACCTCTGCCCTTTCACATTTATACTGCCAGCCGACGCCCTTATCGGACAAAGCAGTGTTTATCAAGGATATTATATCATATTTTTTTTATTTTGTCACTATGAAAATACAAATTTATTGCAATTTCTATAAATTTCTGATATAATATTATCATGAAACATACAAGAACCTGCGTCCATAGGTTCTAAAAGGAGGCTGAAAGGCAGTTCTGCCTTGAAATATATGACAGAAAATGAAAAATATATGTGCTTTGCCGATTTTGAATTCACCTGCGGAAATGCATCCAGCCATGTAAACAGCGAAATGCTTTCTATAGGATTAGTAATTTGCAGCGGCAGCTATGATATAATTGAAAAATTCTATCAGACCTCAAAGCCAAATCGCTTTCCTAAGCTTACAAAGCAGTGCCGTGAGCTTACTCATCTTACTCAAAACGAAATAGATTCATCTGTCGACAGCAACGACGTTCTTAAAACAGCAGCCGATCTTATAAAACGTTATTCAATAACGGAACTGTTTGTTTGGGGAAATTTCGATAAACCGGGACTCGTTTCTGACATAAAACAGCATAAACGCTTTCAGAAGCCTTACCGTAATATAAGTAAGGTATGCTCTGCCGTAACCGATATTCAGGATGATATAACACGAAAAATGGAGCTTCCTCAGGCTGTTAACATAAAAGAACTCGCTTCGGCTTTTAATTATACTCCCACAGACGGAAGCTTTCATAATGCGTTCAACGACGCCATGGCTCTTTACACCATACATAAAACCGTTTACACGGAGGATTACCGGCATTTTCCGGAATTTATAAAGCTGAGACAGGAACGTATTGAAAGAATGGTTCAGGCTAAATTAAATCAGGAAAAAAGACGGATAGAATTCGCTCTTTCCGCTCCGTTATCCGAAGAGGAACGTAAATTTTATGAGGAATCATGCCGGACAGGCAACGAATTCTCTAAAAAAGAATTTATCTACACACGGTGCAAGATACTAAGCGCATACAGGCAATATCCCAATGAAGATGATTTTGCGCTTATCGTTTTTAATGATCCAAAAAGAATAAAAGTTCTTCCACGCTCAAAATACACTCCGGCAAAAAGCAGATTTGCTGCAAAGGCATATCTTTTCAATAAATCGGAAACGGGAAAAATAGTTCTGAAAAACTGCAATAATGCTGAATTATAGAGATATTATATCATAAATGTTGTTTATTTTATCAATTTACTTTTCTTTGTAAATGTGATATAATTTTGAATACAGACGCGCTGAATCTGTCATCATAGAAATTATGGTTAAAGTGCGGACAGATCAGCAGAAAGCGTTCTGAAATTTTATAGGGAGATAGTATTATGAAAAAACTTATCAGTTTATCACTTGCAGCTCTTTGTCTTATCGGATGCGCAGCAGGCTGCGGCAAAAAAGACGATGACAGCGACTCTAAGAAAAAGGAAAGCAAATTCGTAGGCAAATGGGAATGCTCCGAGCTGAAAATGGGAGGAACTACCATGACAGATCTTTTCGGAGTTCCGCTTGCTGCCTTGGCACAGGTAGAGCTTAAAGACGGCGGAACAATGACAATGATCTCAGCTCTTGATGAAGAAGGCGCAACTGGCGAAGGCAAATGGAAAGAAATTGATGAAGATACCGTTGAGATAACTGTTGAAGCAGACGGCGAAAGTGAAACAATGACGTTTGACTACGCAGATGACAAGCTTGTTTTCTCTGAAGAGGCAGAAACTACGGAAGATTCAGAAGATTCTGATGATTTTATGGATTTAGGAGACGTTTCACTTACTTTTATTAAAGTAGACAAATTCACAGAATTCAGCGAAGATGAGCTGAAGGGAAACCTTGATTTCGGCGATATCGGTCTTGATACGGATTTAGACGACGCTGATTGGGACATAGATGAATAATCAAAAAGCTGTTGTACAAAAGTACAACAGCTTTTTTTAATCTTCGTCTTTATCATCAATATAAGCGTCGACAGTATTTAAAAACAGCTCCGGATCGTAGCATATTCCCATGTAACGAACCTCAAAGTGACAGTGATCGCCGGTTGAATTTCCCGTAGTTCCAACAGCTCCGATAAGCTGACCTCGTGTAACAGTCTGACCTTCAACTGCAAAAACCGTACTCATATGACCGTAAACCGTCTGATAACCGTTAAGATGGTCTATCTGGACGAAATAACCGTAGCCTCCGGGATTCCAGCCGGCAGATATAACAATTCCGTCTGCGGCAGCATAGATATCCGTTCCTCCGGGAGCGGCAATATCAAGTCCCTTATGATTTCGGTCGCTTATAAACGTATCGCTTATCCAGCCGCCGTCAACAGGCCAGCCGAATTCTCCCGAACCGTAAAGCTCTCTTACGCCCTCATCGGGATGCGCAGAATATGTTCCGATTCCGATCTGCTCGACAACAGGCTCCTTTGTTATTTCCGAGCTTACCGTTTTTCTCGCATATTCGATTCCGTCAACATACGTTACCTCTATATTGCTTACTCGTTCCCCCATTTCACCCTTGACAAGAATAGACCTCGTGCCAACATTAAGCGAACTGGTTTCAACTTCAACAGTTTCATAATCAAGAAGAGAAAGCGTTTCAAATTCTCTTACATACTGAATAGGAAGATAGCTCTCGGTTTCAATGACGTTTATCATATTTCCGCCGTTTATACCGTTTTCGGCATTGGGATTAAGCTTATCGAAATCCTCTATGCTCATATTATATTTCTGACAGATGCTGACAACGCTGTCGCCCGATTTAGCAATATAAACTCCCTTTTTTTCGGTTGAAGAGGTAAGCATATCTATTGTTTCCTGCTGCTCTTTAACACTGCTTGCAAGATAGATTCCCTTTGTATATTCTATCTTATTTTTATATGAAACGTCACGCACTATGCCGTCAACATGATAATTTACAAGCCTTTCGTCAAGAGCGTCCTGAACGGCGTCTTTATCCTTAACGGCGCCTATGAATTTTCCGTCGATATAGATTCCAAAGGCTTCCGTAAGCTCTTCGTCAGAAGCCTCGAGCATTTCGTTCGCAAGCTGATCTGCGCTTAAAATGCGGTCGCCGTCTGATATTATTTTAAGGGAAAAATTTGCGGAAAGATCTACTGTTTTATCGTTTTCGGAATAAAGGATTCTTTGCTGAACCTCACGCTCAGCCTGCTCAAAATCCGCCTCCGCACTGATTATTCCGATCTCTTTGCCATTATATTCGACGGCTATTCCGTATTCAATACCCGAGCCGAATCTTATCACTCCGATAAGAAAAGCGGCAGAAACGATTGGAAGCATATAGTTAAATGCAGTATAACAGATTCCCTCTTCTCCAAACAAAAACGAACCTGCAAATTCTGCTATTGATTTAAAATAAGCGGCTTTGCCCTTTTTCTTTGCCTTTCTGACAGCTGCAAGAAGCTCTTTATTGCGTTTTGTACGAAAACGGATAGATTCTGTAAGACCTCTGAAAAACCAGCGGACTCCCTTTAAAATAAGCATCAACAGTCCTGCTATCTCAAGAGCAATGAATTTTACTCCCTTAATAACTGCAAGAAGAACTGCGGCAATTATTTTAACCGTATTAACTCCGAGCCGGACAAAAAGCCTTTCAAAACTGCCGATCGGTCTTTCAGACATATTCATATTTTCTGAAACGTCAATATCCTCCGGACGTTTCTGATTCATGAAAACAACTCCTTTCAGTTACAAAGCGGTTACAATGTAATATTATAGCAACATCTGCTCAAAATACAACGAAAATAATATCATTTTTTCTGAATAAACCGCAATTTTGTATACTTGCACAAATCAGAGCGTGTTCACATAAAATAAATGTGCGGATTTTCAAGCATAATTTTGGCGAATACAAGACGAAAATATGCAGGCAAGCTGTCGCTTGGCAAATATTTTCAACGCAGTAGTCGTCAGAATTTGCCGAAAATACGTACGTTGTATTTTTATGTGAACACGCTTTAAGAGTCTTTATCTGTCAAAATGGTAAGAATAATCAAGCATATCAACAGTGTAATTCTCCAGCTTTTTCAGGAGAGGAAGAACGTCTTTCTTTGCCGATTCAAGATCGTGTTCGAGGTAATTGCCGCATTCTACCTCGGTACATCCGGGAATTTCACCGCTGTAACCGGCGATAGAAGCGTAAGCTTCTTTTACAAGAGCAATAGCGTCCTCGTGAGCGATGCCTCTTGTGAGAAGATAAAATCCCGTTCTGCATCCCATAGGTCCTACATAGACGATATTGCTGCCAAAGCGTGAATTTCTTGCAAAGGTTGCAAAAAGATGCTCGATAGTATGAAGCGAAGGATTTGAGATATAAACTCCGCCATTGGGCTTAACCATGCGTACATCGTATGTAACAATATCGCCGTCTATCCTTGAAATATACATACCAACACCGAATTTAGTGTGGTCTACCTGAAAGCTTGCTATTTTTTCCATAATATTTTCCTCCTGTACTTATATAAGAATCTTTTATTTGAATATTTTTTCTATATCCTCCGGAATTTCCGATCTTACTGTAATCTGCTCTCCCGAAACAGGATCTTTAAACGAAATTTCTCCGCAGTGAAGCGCCTGACGTGATATATCAGTCCTGTATCCGCCGTACATATCGTCTCCGGCAAGAGGATGTCCGATATGCGAGAAGTGAACTCTGATTTGGTGGGTTCTGCCCGTTTCGAGATTTATTTCCGCAAGCGAATACTTCTGATTCATTTTAATTCTTTTGTAATGCGTAACAGCCTCCTGTCCGTCCTCACGAACGCAGCGCAGGATTATTGATTCACGCTCTCTTGCTATCGGAGCATTAATCGTTCCGGATTCGTCAATATTTCCGTGAACTGCCGCATAGTATATCTTTTTGCAGCATCCCTGAAGAAGCTTCGCCGCAAAAGAATCCTTAGCGACAACGCATAGTCCGGACGTATCCTTATCCAGCCTGTTTACGGGACGGAAGGTCAGCTCCGGATAAAGATAGGCAAAATAATTCCCGAGGGTATCGCCCTGATGCTTTATCGACGGATGAACGGGCATTTCTCCGGTCTTATCGAATATTATCAGGCTTTCGTTTTCAAATGCGACAGGAACGTTCAGCGAACCGTTCGGTTCAAGAAAGCTCTCGTCGGCAAGACTGAGAATTATTTCATCGCCGTTGTAAACTGTGTCAATACTGCGGACAGCCTGCCCGTTACGCATGATTCCCCCCTCCCGACGTTTCAGCTTTGTAAGCAGACGCTTTGAAACGCCTTTTTGGTCTATAAGGAAGGTCTGAAGAGTTATCGGCTTCACCGATTCCACGATCAGCTTTATTTCTTTCAAAATACTCATCCTCTTTAATGTAAATAGAAATTCCGAGCGCATAAGCCGTCATAAATCTTGTAACGGCATAGGGAATTCCGATAACGGTAATCATAACCGGAATATAAAACAGTACCGGCTTCATAAGCTCTTTTTTTCGTCCACGCATGAACCGGAGCGAATATATAATTATTTTAAAAGCGCTCATTTTCGGGAAATGCGCCGCAAGAAAAAATCCTGCCGCAAGACTGAGTCTTACCGATATCCAGAAAGCCGCTGAAATAACAGTGAGCATACAGGCATGACAGGTCAGAAAAATTCCGCTGACATTATGGCTTCTGATAAACAGCGAATAAGCGTTTACACCGAAAAAAACCGCCGGAATAAGCGCCAGAAATCCGATAATTTTCGACCAGAGCATTATTGCAAGACTTTTTCGGAAATTTCTTCTGCTCATAAGAATTCTTGAAAACGGAGTAAATCTTTTTTTATCTTCGCTGCACATTTCCATAAGACGATATGCTGCTCCGTATAAAAGAGGAGCTGTTACCGCAGCTCTGAAAACGAAAGCAATAAGAGTTACAGCAAGCTGGAGCTTGCTTTCTCCGCTGAAAAGAGCTATGGGCGGCATTTCTCCGAAATAAAGCAATAAACTGAAAACTGCGGCTTCTGCGAAACGAAAGAAAAGTTCTGCGGCAAGCGGAAGCAGACAAATGGTCATGGTTGACGCTTTTTTATTTTTCAGCAGTTTTTTTGAAAAGGCTGTAAGCTCTCTGATTTTCATAATACTTTCCTCCGGATTTTTATGGTATTATGTGTAAAATCAGTGAGAATATACAAATTTACATATAATCATTATATGTATAATCATCGGTCGGATCGGGAATTTTGTCATACGGACAATACCCAAGAATCTCAAATGCCTGAGAATTAAGCCACATCTGCGCCGTAACTATTATATCAAATCCCTCGCCGAACTCTGCATTAAGCTGTTTCGGATCGTATTTCGGAAGTCCGAAACCGCTGAGCATATTTGAAATAACTCCGCCGTGAGTTATAATGGCGCAATGAGTCAGACCGTCGTTCATCATATCCATAATTATCTCATGCAAAGCCTTGAAGGTTCTCGCAGAAAGCTCTTCAAGACTTTCTCCCTCCGGCGGACGTGAGTCTTTTCCGCCTTTGAGCCACGCTTTATAATCATCACGGTCAACAAGCTCGTCAACGCTTTTATTCTCGAAAACGCCCATATCAAGCTCTCTTAAATCGTCAACAGTACACATTTGCGTAAACGGAAAAAGAATCTCCGCCGTTTCTGTGCATCTTCTAAGTGGGGAAGAATATACTCTGTGGACAGACGGATAATCAAACTCGTCCATTTTAGCGGCAAGCTCTCCCGCTCCTTTCTGAGAAAGCGGAAGATCGGTTTTTCCGATATAAATACCTTTTTCGTTGGCTTCTGTTAAGCCATGACGGATAATGCTTATACGATAACCTTTCATATTAACATTCCTTTCAGATTTATAGGCAACACTGCACAAAGATTGTGCGGCAGATGCGTAGTCAGATTTTTTGTCAGATTGCATAAATTTGACGCAGCAATACTGTCGTATTGCAAGAAAAATTTGTGTGATATGACGGAAAATATGCAAACAAATGACGTGCAAGGCCGTCAGGCGTGCTTTGTGCGGTGCTGCCTATAGTATTTTATAAGACGATATGCACAAAAAAATGCGTTAATTTTCTATCTGTTGACAGATCTCACAAAAAAAAGCCGAAAAATCAACAATTCTTCAATACACAGGCATATTTACTTATTATACATTTTGTATTATAATAATACTGCTGATATTTTTTTATTTTTGGAGGATACTTTTATGAATTCCGATTTTGCAAGAATCATTACTTTACAAAGAAAAGAACGCCATATAAGCCAGAAGCAGGCCGCAACCGATCTTGGCATATCTCAGGCTCTGCTTTCGCATTATGAAAAGGGAATCCGTGAATGCGGATTGAATTTCCTTGTAAAAATTGCAGATTATTATAATGTATCATGCGATTATCTTCTCGGAAGAACCCCTGAACCCGAGGGAAAGATAATCTCTATCGAGGATATTCCCGATGACGACGGAAATAATACTCTTAAAATGCCGTCGCCGGAAATCATCAATTTCAATCGAAGAATCATAAATAATTCGATCAGTCTGCTTTTCAGTCTTGCTCAGAAAGCAGGCAGCATAACTCTTATTAAAGAGGTTGCGTCTTATCTTATGCTTTCGGTTTATAAGCTTTTCAGAATCATCTACAACGCTAATCCCAGCAACGACCAGAAGCTTTTCAAAATACCAAAGGTTATCGCTAACGACAGTGCAAACGCTATTGTTTCAATGAGCGAAGCCAATATCAAAGCTGCTTCAAGCGGTATTGCCCTTGACGGAAACGACTGCGTTGATAATTTCGATACGCTTTATGTAACAACGGCTACTCTGCAAAAGGATTATGCTCAGTATTCATCGTCGCTTCTTAACCTTATCAAGCGGAGCGAAGAAAGCATTTCCACAACCAGAGCCAAGCATCGTCCTGACGGAAGATAAGAAACTGTATCTATTATAACATTTTTTCATCAAAAATAAAAGGGTTTTTGCAAACTTTTTTCAGAAATTAGCACAAATCAGTAATATTTACTTTGTGCATATCATCAAAAAATACACAAAACTCTTGACATGGCAATATAATAATGATATATTTATATATATAAACCGTTGAAGAAGAGTAAGTAGCTTCTGAAATTGTATGACAGAGAGTCTGCGTTTGGTGCGAGCAGATATACGGTTCAGTTGTGAATGGA
>ENA-UOJL01003278-UOJL01003278.1-human-gut-metagenome-genome-assembly--contig:-P47-NODE-3278-length-11634-cov-19.670956_pt1 | contig 11634 bp, 9 predicted proteins | sample MGYA00242347_ERZ723894 | MGnify/ENA metagenome assembly ERZ723894
AAGTGAGTATGATGTCCATATTTTTTGTGTTGCACTTGATATTATAATCTACCCTGCCGCCCTCACCCCGCTTGGGGCTACGCCCCAAACCCCATTTTCAAAAATTATATAGGTTTATCGACAGTCTAAAATCCGTGTCGCCTGACACGGATTTTTTATTACCGATTATTGCGGGCTATCGTCAATTCCCGACCGTCCTGCAAAGCCCAGCCAACTGCAAACCTTTCAAAAGGTCGGAAGCCGAGTGCCTCGGCTCGCATTTCCGCCTTTAAATACGGTTGCTGTATATTCACGATTGTTCGACGGCGGGAGTAAACAAACAAGTATTTCGACAGCTTGTTTTCAGTTACCGTCAAACCCCGACCGTCCTGCAAAGCCCAGCCAACTGCAAACCTTTCAAAAGGTCGGAAGCCGAGTGCCTCGGCTCGCATTTCCGCCTTTAAATACGGTTGCTGTATATTCACGTTTGTTCGACGGCGGGAGTAAACAAACAAGTATTTCGACAGCTTGTTTTCAGCTACCGTCAAACCCCGACCGTCCCGCAAAGTCACGCCAACCGCAAACCTCTCAAAAGGTCGGAATTGTCAGCGGCGACCCGCCGCTTAGTGCTTCTTCAACCAGTTACGCATCCACTTGCCGTTCTCGGTGAGATCGCTCTCGCTCCAGTTACCGTTTGCCGATGTTCCCGGTCGCAGTACCGAGCAGGTTTCATCCTTGTTGCAAATACTCCAGTTACAGTAGCTTATGCCTTGCTTGTCAAAATAGCTAAGCCACTTCTGCGTTTCGTTGAAGTCGTTTGCACCTCCGCCCGATGCATCACAAGTACCGAATTCCGACACGAATACAGGCAGTCCCTGTGCCACGCAGTTTTCTACGTTTGAACGAAGTCCTGCGTGAGTTGCCGCATAGAAGTGGAACGCATACATTACATTCTTGTAGCTCAGCGGATCTGAAAGCGGCTTGTCGATTTCCTGGCTCCATGTCGGCGTGCCTACTATAATTACCGAGTTCGGCGCATTCTTGCGGATAACGGGTATTATCTTTTCCGCATACGGCTTGATATTACCGCTCCACGATGCACCGCCGTTCGGCTCGTTGCATATCTCGTAAATTACATTCGGATATTTTGCATATCTCTTTGACACCGTTTCAAAGAATGATTTCGCCTCGTTTGTATACTTAGACGGGTCGCCGGGATTAAGAACGTGCCAGTCAATGATAACATACATATCCAGCTTGATGCAGATGTCAACACCCTTTTCAAGCAGTTCAAGGCTTCCGCTCTTGTTGCCCATATAGCACTGACCGTTGCCCCACTCGTCAACATACATTGCAAGACGGACAACATTCGTATTCCAGTCGTCACGGAGCGTTTTGAATGCGCTCTCGTTTACGAATTCGGGGAACCATGTAAGCCCGTGTGTGCTCATTCCTCTGAGCTGATAACCCTTGCCGCTCTTATCAACAAGCTGTCCGTTCTTTACCGAAAGCTGACCGTGCTGTGATACCGGTGTAGTGCCTTTAGGGTCGCTCGGTGCCTTGGGAACTGTTGCCGCCGGCAAATTCGTCGTTGACGTAATATTATTGTTTTAATTGTTATTATTATTGTTGCTGTTATTTCCGGAACTCGTTCCTGCGGTACTTCCGTTCACAGTCACTTTACCCTCATTGATATAAGCGTCAGCCGAATAATTGAAGCCGAACGAAACGCTCTTTCCCTTTTCTATAGTTCCGTTGTAGCTCTCGTTCTTGACCGTCATTGTGTTTCCCGAAATGCTGAATATTCCGTTCCACTGCGACATCAGCTTTGTATTGCCGGGGACGGTTACCTTTGCCGTCCAGCTGTTCACCGTATCGCCGTTATTGGTTATAACAATCTCATAACCTCCGCACTTCTTACCGCCTTCTTCCCAGCTGCTCGACTTCTTCCACTGAACAGTGAAATTGCTTGAAGAAGCCGCAGGCTTGCTCTGGCTGTTGTTTTTCGTGTCGGCAGTTGACGGTGCCTTTGTTGTATCGCCGGGCTTCTCGGTGTTCTCTGCCTTTGATGCATTTTCCTGCTTTGAAGTATTACTTTCTTCCTGTTCGGAGGTATCGGAAGATGTGTCGCTCTCTGTTACTGAGCTGTCAACGGAAGTAACCTCGGAATTTTCATCGACACTGCTCGTATCCTCAACATACGATATATTGCTTTCGGTCGCCGAGCTGTTTCCGACAGACGATAATACACCGCTGTCCTGCGCCGCACAGCCTGCAAGCATAGTCGCCGCAATAAACACAGCTATCGCACGTCTGATTATAGATTTTTTCATATTTCCTCTTTCGGTCGTGATATTAAAACAGCCCTCACGAATGAGGGCTGTCGTTATTCGTTAATCTTTTTAAGATTACTTTCTCTTCTTAGCAACTACTACTGCACCTGTTGCGAGGAGTGCAACACCTGCAACTGCTGCAACGCCTTCAACACCTGTGTTTGTGTTGGGCTTTGTAGAATCGCCTGTTGTGGGAGCAGTTGTGTCAGCGGGAGCTGTTGTATCAGCGGGCTGGTTAGCAGCATCAAGACCTGAAACTGTGAATTCAATCTCTAAAGACTTTGTGGGGTATGCACCGTTATAGCCATCTTTCTTAAGAGCATCGTTCCAGATGTTAGCGAACAGAAGCTTTGTATGGCCTGACTTCTTACCGGCTTCTGTATCAATGATAGGAGCAGCAACTTCTGATGTTACTGTACCATCAACGATAATCTTGCAGTCAGAGAACTTAGCGATAGATTCACCGTCTTCACCTGCGTCCTTGTTGAAAGGAATATCTGTTGAAACAAACAGAAGGTTGAAAGAAGAAGAACTGTCGAGTGCCCAGTCAAAGTCAGTAACACCAACCTTGTATGTGCCGTCCTTGTCGATCTGTACATCTGTGTATGTAGCAGGAATAACATAGCCGCCACTACCATCCGGCATATCATCATCGAATTTATCTTCATACTGAGGGAATGTTTCAGGGTCGTTACCGCCCCATACGATTACGCTGTTGAAGTACTTGCCGTCTGCAACGTCCTTACCATATGAAGCGTCATCAAAAGAGTTTCTGAATGACCATGCAGTAGTCTGGAAACCGATATAAGCATTATAAGTTTCTGCTGCTGCGCCTACTGTAAGTGTGCCAGCTACTGCCATTGCAGCTGCTGCACCGATGAATCTTCTCATCTTCATTTTAATTACCTCCAAACAAATTGTATATGTTTCATTCTTATGAGTGTTGTTAAAAGTTTACAACAATCTCAGCAAATTAATTATAACCTCTTCCCGCCAAAAAAACAATTTGCATTTTTCACACATTTACCACATAACTTTTAGTTATTTTGTACAATTATGTTATTAAGTTATAACGCAGACCGTTCTCAATTGTCACCCATTTGTGCGGTTCGGTTGACATGAAGCGCTGTCGGTGGTATTCTGTTAAAGTCGTTTGACAAAATGGAAAGGAAACAAAAAATATGAACAGACAGAAAATCACAACAATCGTACTTTGTGCGCTCTTTGCGGCAATTACGGCAGTACTTTCGCAGATAGCGATACCGATGCCCTCCGGCGTACCGGTTACATTACAGACCTTTGCGATAGCCCTCTGCGGCTTTTATCTCTGCACGGCAAGAGCAACCGTTTCAACGGTCGTTTATGTTCTGCTCGGTGCGGTAGGCGTTCCCGTATTCAGCGGCTTCAAGGGCGGAATCGCTTCAATAGTAGGTCCTACGGGCGGATTTATAATCGGCTTTATCGCTATGGCGGCCATCAGCGGAATCGCATTCAGAAATATGCCCGAAAAGTTCCGTATACCGCTTAGAATAGCAATGGGCATCTTAGGCGTTGCCGCTTGCCATATCTGCGGATTTGTACAGTACGCTCTCGTTGCAGGCAAGGATCTGTTATCCAGCTTCCTGCTCGTATCCGCTCCCTATCTTATAAAGGATATTGCAAGCGTAGTTCTCGCATACTTTGCCGCTCTCGCAATTTCAAAGGCTCTGAAAAGAACAGGCTTTGCTCCAAGCGAACAGGCGTAATTGCAATAAATTTATAAACATTAAAGGCAGTGCCGGACGGCGCTGCCTTTTTGTTTTTTATAGTGCAAACCGCTTTTCCCAAAACTTCAGCCGATTCTACAAAAGTATGAGATTCTGTTCTCAAGTCTTATTCACCCAACCTCCAACTGCCAGAACGGCGGAATTTGAAGCGGCACATTGCCGCAGACAAAATTTACAGTGGCTTTCAGCCGCCCGCCCTGCTTTGACTTTTCTTCTGTTAAGTGCTATACTTTATAAATAGAAAGACAAAACACGGAGATACTATAAATGGATAACAAATACGAAGAACGGCTTGGCACAGCCTCGATGCTGCCTCTTATACTTAAAATGGCACTGCCGGGCTTTGCGGCACAGCTTATAAACCTGCTGTACAGCATAGTTGACAGGGTCTTCATCGGACACATAGAGCTTATCGGCACAGATGCGCTGGCAGGTATCGGTGTTACAAACTCGATAATCATTCTTATCTCGGCATTTTCACAGATAGTCGGCGGTGGCGGCGCACCGCTTGCCTCAATAGCGCTCGGCAAGGGCGACCGCGAAAGAGCGCACAGGATACTCGGCAACGGCTTTTCACTGCTCGTGCTGTTTACTTTAGTAACATCGGGCATAACCTACATCTTTATGGAGCCCCTGCTCCGCCTTATCGGCGCAAGCGACGCTACTATCGGCTATGCCACAGACTACCTCTCGGTATACCTTACAGGCACGCTGTTCGTAATGTTCGCAACCGGACTTAATTCGTTCATAAATGCACAGGGCAGACCCGGAATTTCAATGATAGCCGTAATAATCGGCGCAATCCTCAACATAGGCCTTGATCCGCTTTTTATCTATGTGTTCGGTATGGGTGTAACGGGCGCCGCTCTCGCAACGGTAATATCGCAGGCGGTAAGCGCCTTTATAATAGTCGGATTTCTTGTATCCGACAAAGCGACTTTGAAAATAAAGCCGAAATATCTTAAGCCCGATATAAAAATAATCGGCTCGCTGTTCGCACTCGGAATCGCCCCGTTTATAATGGCAAGTACGGAAAGCCTTGTCGGCTTCGTCCTAAACGGCTCGCTTAGCGGCTACGGCGATATATACGTCAGCACCCTTACGGTAATGCAGAGCGCAATGCAGTTTGCCGCCGTGCCTCTGAGCGGCTTTGCACAGGGCTTCGTTCCGATAGTCAGCTACAATTACGGCAAGGGCAACACAGACCGTGTCCGCCTCTGCTTTAAATATTCCGTGATAATTATGTTCTCGTTCTTCGCCCTGACAAACCTGTTTATGATTACCTTCCCCGAATTTGTCGCAGGTATGTTCACAGACGACACCGCACTTATAAAAACGGTCGGCAGAATGATGCCCCTTTTCCTTACAGGCATGACCATATTCGGACTTCAGCGTACCTGCCAGAGTATGTTTGTTGCTCTCGGTCAGGCTAAAATTTCACTGTTCATAGCCCTTTTGCGTAAAGTGATACTGCTTATCCCTCTTGCCCTTATCCTGCCGAATTCTCTCGGTGTAAAGGGTGTATATCTCGCAGAATCCGTAGCGGATGCTACCTCGGCAATCTGCTGTACCGTTATCTTCGCTCTTACCTTCCACAAGATACTCAAAAAGCGTGAGCAGACATAAATTAAACAATCAAGCGGTCACAGGGACAGATACAGCCCCGTGACCGCTTTTTCTTATACGATTTTCAAGCACCGCCCGCACATTTCCCGTGCAGGCGGTGTTTTGCATTTATTTCAGAAATACCGCCAGTATCTGACCGAGTACCCTGTACTGCTCATCGCTGAGCCTTTTTCTTACTGTATTGTTGTATTCGTGAAAAGCGTCTATAAGCAATCGAACACAATCAGCCTGTCCGTCCGTAAGCCCGATAAGCGAAACCGTTCCGGATTGCTGTAAGCCACACAATTCATCGATTGATACACATAATTCTTTTGACAATGTGCAGAGCGAATCTAAAGACGGACTGGCAGTATTGTTTTCATATTTGCTAATCATAGAATTACTCACACCAAGAATTTTTGCAATTCTCTCCTGTGTGATATTTTTTTCATTGCGATATTTCTTCAACCTTGCTCCGAAATCATACGGTTCTTTCATAATCAACATTCCTTTAATTCACTATTTCGATTCAATCACTTGAATTTAATTCAAGTTTATGCTAAAATAGTTGCATTAAACGAAATAATTATCGAAAAAAGTTGAATTAAATTCAGCTTTTTATCTATGGAGCAAAAATAACGTGCAACAACAAATAAAATCCAGACAACGTGTGACCGAACACGGCGAGGTTTTCACCGCCGAGCGTGAAGTAAAGGCAATGTGCGACCTTGTAAAACAGGAAACCGAGCGTATCGACAGCCGTTTTCTTGAACCCGCCTGCGGAACGGGCAATTTCCTTGCCGAAATTCTCGCAAGAAAGCTGTCGGTCGTAAAGTCTGAATACGGTCGCAGCCCTCTTGAATATGAAAAATACTCGCTCCTTGCGGTAAGCAGTCTTTACGGTGTCGATATAATGGCTGATAATGTCGAAACCTGCCGTGAACGGCTGTTTAAGCAGTGGGACAAGCAATACAGATCCGTCTGCAAAAAAGAATGCAACGATGATACAAGAAAATCCGTCCGCTTTATCCTGTCAAGAAATATCGTCTGCGGAAACGCCCTTACTCTTAAGTGCGTAGACGAAAACTGCAGCGATACCGAACAGGATATAGTCTTTTCCGAGTGGGCATTCGTTTTCGGCAGTAATATACAGCGCAGCGATTACAGCTTTGACGAACTGGTAAACGGCAATAAGGAAAAGGCTTCTCAGCTCACCCTCAGCGACAGCACAGAAGGCGAGGGCACTTTTTTACGGAAATATATATGCAACTACAGGAGGTTATGGGAAAATGGCTGATAATATTTCAACCGGAATTTTAAGCGGACTTTACGAAAAGGTATACAATCCCGATGTTCTGTCCTGCCTTGCCAATCTCTCAAACGATGAGGTTTTCACACCTCCGGAGATAGTAAACAAAATGCTCGATATGCTCCCGCAGGAGCTTTTCTCATCTCCCGATACAAAGTTTCTCGACCCCGCCGTGAAAACGGGAGTATACCTTCGTGAGATTGCAAAGCGTCTTATAAAAGGTCTTGAAGCCGTTATCCCCGACAGACAGCAGCGAATAGACCATATTTTTAAAAATCAGCTTTACGGCATTGCGATAACCGAGCTTACAAGCCTGCTCTCACGCAGAAGCCTTTATTGCAGTAAGTACGCAAACAGTGCTTTTTCGGTAACACACTTTGAAAATTCGGACGGAAATATCCGTTTCAAGCGTATCCCCCACTCGTTCGACAAATCCGGAAGATGCATTTTCTGCGGTGCGTCCGAAACGCAGTACGACCGTGGCGAAGAACGTGAATATTATGCGTATGAATGGATACATACATTACACCCCGAGGAGATTTTTGGCATGAAGTTCGATGTTATTATTTCAAATCCGCCGTATCAGTTAAGTGATGGAGGTAGCGGACCGAGTGCAAGCCCCATATATAATCAGTTTGTGGAAACAGCCAAAAGACTTATGCCAAGATATATTACTATGATTATCCCATCACGCTGGTTTGCAGGCGGTAAAGGGCTTGACGAATTTAGAAATGATATGCTCAACGATGACAGAATAAGTAAAATTGTCGATTATGTGAACAGTGCCGATTGTTTTACAGGTGTTGATATTGCCGGTGGTGTAAATTATTTTCTATGGGAAAAAGATTATCACGGAGATTGCTTAGTCACCACTGTAAGAGGAGAGCAGCAAAGCACAGAAAGAAGAAAACTCAATCAATTTGATATTTTCATTCGATCAAACGAATCTTTAGATATTATTGAAAAAATTCAAAAAACAACAAAACAATATTTAGAAAACTACGCATTTTCAAGAAACCCTTTCGGCTTTGATTCAAAAAGCAGAGGATACAAAAATCAAGATGCTGAACATAATATAAAATTAGTTCATAGTCAAGGGTTTGGATATGTGAATATATCAGAAGTTACAAAGAATTGCTCTGAAGTAAGTAAGTGGAAAGTTACTATAGGAAAATTAGTTCCTTCCAACGGCGAAGTAGGTGTCGACCCTTCAAAAGGTTATAATGTTATGACACAACCGAGAATCTTATCGCCAAATACAGTTATTACTGATTCCTATCTTGTTTTATCAACTTTTTTGTTGGAAGAGCAAGCGATTAATTTTGCCAAATATATGACCCTTAAATTGCCCCGTTTCCTAATGCACGAAACATACTCATCAATGAATATTTCAAAAGGCAATTTTAGGTTTGTACCGTATTTAGACTTCTCAAAACCATGGACAGATTCCGAACTCTACGAAAAATACAATCTCACAGACGAAGAAATAAACTTTATCGAGTCTATGATAAGACCGATGGATTTAGGCGGTGAAAACAATGGCTGACGTATTTGAAAAGTATGTGACCCCTCGCCCCGAGGTAAACCCGACTATCTATGCCTACAGGCTGAACGGCGTTACCACTCACGACGGCTACATAAAAGTAGGCTACACCGACCGTGATGTAAAGCAGCGTATAAAAGAACAGCTCCATACAAGTGCGATAAGCTACACCGTGCTTTGCGAGGAATCGGCAATGCGTCCTGACGGCTCGTGCTTCAACGACCATGACGTACACGCCGTTCTTAAACGTAACGCCTTTCACCGTCTTAACGAAAACACCGATAAGAACGAATGGTACAACTGTACCGTAAATGATGTCCGCTCCGCCGTGCGTGAGCTTCGTACTGGCGAAAGGACGGACGAATACCGCACCGCCGACTTTAAAATGCGTCCGGAACAGAGTAAAGCGGTAGACCGCACAATTGAATACTTTGAAAACATTAAAAAGACCGAGCCTGAGCGCATACCAAAATTCCTGTGGAATGCAAAAATGCGTTTTGGCAAGACCTTCGCCGCTTATGAGCTTTGCAAGAAGATGAATTTCAAGCGTATTCTTATTCTCACCTTCAAGCCTGCCGTAGAGTCGGCGTGGAGCGAGGACTTAAGAACTCACGTTGATTTCGAGGGCTGGCAGTACGTTTCAAACAAGGACGCACATAATAACAAGCAGAATATCGACGAGGCATATTACAATGCCGACAGCACAAGACCGATAGTAGTTTTCGGCTCGTTTCAGGATTTGCTCGGTACTAATGAAAACGGCGGTATAAAATACAAGAACGAGTTTATCCATACTACCAACTGGGATATAGTCATATTTGACGAATACCATTTCGGTGCGTGGAGAGAAAACGCAAAGAAGCTGTTTGACGATCCCGACGATGAAGATATAGACTTTGACGCAGAAAAATATCAGAAGGAAGAAGCAGGAAATGCCGTAAACGAAACCTTCCTGCCGATAACCTCGTCACACTACCTTTATCTGTCCGGTACCCCGTTCAGAGCAATGCACAGCGGTGAGTTCATAGAAGAACAGATTTTCAACTGGACTTATTCAGATGAACAGAGCGCAAAAGAAAACTGGAAGGGCGAAAACAACCCATATCTGTCGCTTCCCCGTATGGTGATGATGACCTATAAAATTCCCGAAAGTATACGCTCTGTAGCCTCTGAGGGAGAATTTGACGGCTTCGATCTGAATCTGTTCTTTTCCGCAAAGGGAAAAGGCGAGGACGCTCGCTTTGTAAACGAGAACGAGGTGCAGAAATGGCTCGATCTTATCCGTGGCGCATATCTCCCCGCAAGCGTAGACGACCTTAAAATTGCGGTAAGTCTTGGTGTTGACAAGCGTCCGCCTATGCCCTTCTCAGACACAAGACTTCTTAACGTACTGTCGCACACTCTATGGTTTTTGCCAAGCGTAGCGTCCTGCTTTGCGATGTACAATCTTCTTATGCAAAGCCAGAACAACTATTACAATCAGGGCTATAAGATAAACGTCTGCGCCGGTATAAAAGCGGGCGTAGGTCTTGATGCGGTAAAGCCCGTTATTGATTCTATGGGCGATCCTCTCGTTACAAGGACAATAACCCTCACCTGCGGAAAGCTGACAACAGGCGTTACCGTAAAGCCATGGACAGGCATATTTATGCTCCGCAATCTTAAAAGCCCGGAAACCTATTTCCAGTCAGCTTTCCGTGTGCAGTCGCCCTGGACGGTAAAAAATGAGAAGGGCGAAGTCGAGATAATCAAGCACGAATGCTATGTGTTCGACTTTGCACTTGACCGTGCGCTCCGCCAGATATCCGACTATGCCTGCAATCTGAATTCCGAGAACACAAACCCCGAAAAGAACGTCAGCGAGTTTATAAACTTCCTGCCCGTCTTAGCCTATGACGGCTCGACTATGGAGCAGGTAAACGCACAGGCTATTCTTGATATTACCCTTGCCGGAACCTCCGCAACCCTCCTCGCAAAGCGCTGGCAGTCCGCCCTGCTTGTTAACGTTGATAACGATACGTTAAAACGTCTTATGGCAAGCACAGAGGCAATGAACGCACTTGAAAATATCGAGGCTTTCCGCAATCTCAACAAGGAGCTTGAGGTAATCATCAACAAGTCCGAGGCGGTAAAGAAGCTGAAGAAAGACGGCGTGGAAAAGCTCACCCCGAAAGAAAAAAAAGAGCTTACCGAAGCCGAGAAGGAGTTCAAGTCAAAGCGTAAGGAGGTACAGGAAAAGCTGATGAAATTCGCCTCAAGGATTCCAGTATTTATGTACCTTACCGACTACCGGGAATCCTGCCTCAAGGACGTTATAACCCAGCTTGAACCCGGTCTTTTCAAAAAAGTGACCGGTCTTGATACAAAGGATTTCGACCTTTTGTGTTCGCTCGGCGTTTTCAACTCCAGCCTTATGAATCATTCCATTTTCCAGTTCAAACGCTACGAGGACGCAAGCCTTACCTATACCGGAATTGATATGCACAGTAACGATAAGGAGATAGGCGGTTGGGATACCGCCATAAGAAAAGATGAATACAAAAAGCTGTTCTATAATCAACAGGAATCAATGAACGCTCCTCAGCCTACCGAAGCCACCGAAGATATAGCGGAGTTAAAGAAAGAAGTCACACGGTCATCAGCGGTAAAATCCGTTCAGCCATCCGGCAAGTCTACTGCTGCAAGTCCAACCACTCCGCCTCTTGTGACCGAAAAGTTCGGCATTAAATCACCCGTTCCCAAAGCCGCTTTACCCGTTCCCGACAGGAAACGCAGCAACACCCCCGATTTTGACGAATCGTCAATAACAGTAGGTATGACCGTAATACATAAAAAGTTCGGCGAAGGAAAAGTACAGTCAATCGCTGATAAACATATATATGTAAAATTTGCTGACGGTCAGAAAAATTTTGCCTTCCCAAACGCCTTCACCGGCGGCTTCCTGCACCTGCCGAAATGATCAAAAACAACAGCCCGGCTGATTCAATCGGGCTGTTGCAGATACATACAACAAAAAATCCCGTGCAAAATACACGGGATTAAACTTGGTACACCTTCAGGGACTCGAACCCAGGACCCACTGATTAAGAGTCAGTTGCT
>ENA-UOJL01003279-UOJL01003279.1-human-gut-metagenome-genome-assembly--contig:-P47-NODE-3279-length-11631-cov-6.596666_pt1 | contig 11631 bp, 9 predicted proteins | sample MGYA00242347_ERZ723894 | MGnify/ENA metagenome assembly ERZ723894
CGGAGAGTTAGGGATTCGAACCCTAGAGACCTTTCGGTCTACAGCATTTCGAGTTTTATGGGTTAATGGCTGTTTGGTGATTTTTGAAGGCTGTTTTGTGGGGCTTCATATTCGCCGAAAATGCTAGATATTAAAGGTTTTTTTGGCAGTTGCGCTGCAGAAATCCCGATAAATAAAGGAAAGTTCGAATAACGGCATTTTCGCTGTTTTTGGAAAGAACAGGCACTATTTTGGAAAGAACTGCGGAAAGAACAGAATAAACATACCAACAACGGCAATACACGGGAAAAACCCACACCGACAAAAATATTTTCGAGGTGTATTGCTATGAATGAAACCGCAATCAACTGGGATTCGATTCCCGATATTATTACCAAAGACCAACTCTATCAAATCTGCCACATCAGTAAATCAACGGCTTTGTATCTGCTTCGCAGCGGAAAGATACCGTGCGAATACACTGGCAAGAAAACTCGCTGTTACAAAATCAAAAAGGCGGATGTTATTACATATCTTGAAAAGAGAAAAGTATTTCCCGAATCCTATTCCGCACCGGCAGGTTGGTACAAGGGGAACTATACCGTCAAAATGAGCGCCGATGTACCCGAACAGGTTCTTGAAAATATGAGGCTGTATTACACGGAATTTTTTGCGCAATACCCAGATGTGCTGACTGCGACCGAAATATCAAAAGTAATCGGTTACGGCACGACGTCAATAAATGATTGGTGTAGGAAAGGACATATTAAAGCGTTTAAGAGGAACAATATGAATCATATTCCTAAAGTCTATTTAATAGAATTTTGCTGCTCAAAATACTTTCGCACTATTACCCGAAAATCCGATTGGCATATCCGGGCGCTTCAAGAATTCCCTCGTTGGCAAGTTATACGAGGATTGAAAACAAAAGAGTGATTATTCGCTGTAAAAAGTGGCACAGATTTGGAAATGTTCGCTGTAATTTTTGGCACAGGCAAAATTTACAAATTCATAAATCGCACATTCGACTTTTATTCGCCTCCTTTGTACAATATAAGCGCAAAGGAGGTTTTTACTATGACTGACACATTATTTGAACAACTCGGCGGTACATACACGCAACAAGGCGATTATCTACTGCCGAACCTAGCTTTACCGGCGGAAAAAGAAACGGGTAATATCGGCGTGTGGGCATTAAGGCACAAACGATATTTGAAACATCATCATAAGGTGCTGTACTACAATTTGCTCACTTCCGGCAAGCTCCGTTCCCACCTCGCCGATACCGAAGAACAGGCACAACAACTTTTTCTCCGGCTGGTAAAAGAACTTGCCGAAAAAGAAGGTGTTACCGAACAACTCAAAGCAACTGACACAATGAAGTGAGTGCGGAAGATGAACAATATTCGAAACCGTTCATCAGAAATTGTAAATGCCGAGGTGGTATTCGTTTGAAAAGACAAAAATACCATCTGTTCTTAATCAACGCCGAAAACCACCTTCATCATTCAATGTCTGCTCAATTATCATAATAAACTGATACTTCAAGACAAGTACACCGACGGCATCGATAAACTAATAATCAATACATAAAATAATAACAGGCACGAGAGGTTGACTCCCGTGCCTGCTGCTTAATGGGTTTTATGCAACCCAATTGTACCCAGTCATCGCTTGATCAACGATATGATCAAATACAAGTGTACTCTTTCTCAAGAAAATTTCTCTGTCGTAGCTTTCCGGCAAGAACTTATTCAGGATACAGACAATCTCACCCCTTACTCGTTCCTTCGGCTGAGGATCGTTTTGCCATCCAACAATAAACAATTCATTGCGCTTTTCGGTAAGCGTATTATACAGTTCTTTCGCTGCCAGTTTTACACGCTTTTCTTCATCAGCGGTAAGATGTTCTTTTCTAAGAAGGTCAAACAGTTCCAATTCAGCTTCCGACAATTCTTCCTTAATATGACGTTCTTCCTCCGCCCGGAGTTCTTCCATTAACTTCAGAAGTTTCTCATAAAAATCATCATTTTGAGAGCCACCGGCATTGTACTCATCAATTATATTTCTGAAGCGCTCTGCAAATTTTGTGCGGGTTATGTTGCGTCTCAGCATTTTCTGAAGCTTTTCCTCAATATGCTTACGCAAATTCGCAATTTCAAGATTTTTATTCTTCAGCTTTTTAAATTGAGATCTGAGTTCATCAATATCCAGTTTGGATAAGTCAAGCTCTTTACCTGCTTCTGTGATGGTGTATTTTCTTGCATCTGCAGCGGTGATAACACTCTGATCCAACAGTTCATTGATTCTGGCCTGCGCAGCTTCAATCTTTTCGGGGCGAATTTTTCCGTCAATGACACCTTTCAGATATAGAATTGCATCTTTGTAAGCTGGCTCAAAATCCATTTTGAAAATATCAGGTCTAAGCGACTCATACAGACCTTCAACGGTATTAGCTATCACAGAAAACTCATTCTTCACATCATCGTTGCCCACAATGATATTGGCGTAATACTCGAAGAATGATAGATTCTTGAAGGTATCTCCATCTTCAACCACTTTGCTGAGATCCACATTATGACTCAGACAGAATGCTTTAGTAAGATCAATTGCTTCGTGCAACTGTCCCAGAAGCTTTTCTACATCCTTCACCGGCATTAAACCGCCATCATCAGACGCATAATCCGCCAATGCTCGTTTCAAATATTTGAAAACATCCAAATAGTCGATAATCAGACCACATTCCTTGCCGTTATATACACGGTTAGCACGGGCAATAGTCTGCATTAGGGTATGGCCTTTCATCGGCTTGTCCAGATATAGCGTAGAAACGGACGGCGCATCAAATCCCGTCAGCCACATAGCACAGACGAAAACCAACTGCAACGGATTGTTTGGGTCTTTGAAGTTATCCTCAATATCAAAACCATTTTCATCAACCTTATTCATGCGTTCACGATGCGGTTTTATCGACAATCCTTCCGCTGCAAATTTAGCTTCTTCATCGGCATCTTCGCTGATGACAACAGCCATTTCCACTTTGCGCATATAGTCCACGATATCTTTCAGTCGGAGCTTCTCAGTAGCATCTTCGGTTTTAGTGATCTGCGCATTTAACTTTTTAATTTCTTCTTTCCAGTAGTAGCTTACTTTATCGTACATCTTCACGGCAGTAAACTTGTCTACGGAAATAACCATGCCCTTCCCTCGGAAACCACGACGAGGGAAATGGTAAACAATATGCTGAGCAATGGCATCCAGACGGTCATCACGCTTGATGACTTCCAGTTCCTTTGCATAGTGATTTTCCAATCGACGCTGCTCTGCATCGGTTAGGTTTTCTTCCTCCAGAATTTCTGCAAAATCAGAATCAAGGAAATCGTTCTGCAGCTCTACCTCCGGTACACGCTTCACATAGTACAGAGGTACGGTAGCATTATCTTTGATGGATTCTGCAAAATTGTATTCGCTGACATAATCACCGAACCACGCATTGGTCAGTCGTTTTGCGCCAAGTAACGGTGTACCTGTAAATGCCAGGAACTGTGCATTCGGTAAACCAGTGCGCATATTCTCTGCCAAATCCTTATACTGTGTGCGGTGAGCTTCATCGACAATAACGATGATGTCATCACGCTCAGACAGAACAGGATATTTCTTACCCTTATCGTATCTGAACTTGTGAATCAGAGTAAAAAGAATAGACTTATTGGTTTTCAGTTCTTCACGCAACTGCTTACTATTCGCAGGCTGCACCTTATCATTATCGGTAATAAACTCTGTACGCAGAAAGTTCTTATAAATCTGCGTATCCAGATCTTCACGGTCAGTAACGATAAGGAATGTAAAGTTGCCCGTACATTTATGCTTGATCTTACGAGCGAGCATTACCATGGAATAACTCTTACCGCTGCCCTGAGTATGCCAGAGCACACCCAGCTTACCTTTCAATTCCTCACGGCGCAGGAAAGCATCATAGGCGTTGTTTACACCAAAGAACTGGTGGTTCTTTGCAATGATCTTTGTTCTGCGGCGGTCGTAAAGAATGAAGTTCTCTATGTAATCCAACAGATTCCTCGGTTCACAAAGACCGGCAATAAAATACTCCAAGCTGGTGCAATTTTCTCGGATGGCTTTTCTGTCTGGGTTTTCTTTTTCGTTCTCCACCTTCAGCCATTCAAAGAAGAACTCATAACCTGCGGCAAAGCTGCCCAGGCGAGTTTCCATACCATTAGACAGAACACAAATCTGGTTGTAGTTGAACAGATATGGAATGTCTTTCAAATAGTTCTTTAGGTTGATATCATAGGCGTTCTTTACCGGAATATTGCTGTTTTTTAGTTCAATGAAAACCATCGGGAATCCATTAATGAAAATAATCAAATCCGGTCTGCGCCAATGTGTTTTGCCCTTGATCCATATCTGAGAAGCAATTGTAAATGTATTGCTCAAAGCATCGTTATAGGCCAGCAGACGTAGTGTGTTGGAGGTCTTCTTGCCGTTCTTGTTGTATTCCACAGTGATGCCGTTGCGGATCTTCTGATAGTTTTGGTAATTGGTCAGCATTAAGTCTCCAGAAACCGGAGTACGACACAACTCGTCCACCACAATGCGCACCGTTTCCGTCGGAATATCCGGATTGATTCTGCAAAGGCTCTCAAACATCACATCCGGCAGAACAACCTGCTTCTTATCCTTGCGTCCGGTTCCGTCAGGAAGTGTGTCCGGTTCTTCTGTCATACAGTTCAGAATAATATAGTTATGCCGCTCATGCAAAGCCTTGATAGCTGCTTGCTCGATCATATCTTCTGTTATGATTTTCGGCATAGAATCACCTCCTAAATTTCCACAAGGAATGAAACCTTGTTTTTCTTCATTGCTTTCCAATAATCCCGCAAATCACTTTGCGGCAATGCTTCGTATATAAATAACCAGAAATTATCCATTTCTGTTGCCAATAGTGATCGAGCATAATCTTTGCACATTTTTACTGCTGCTTTATCATTCTTTTTCTCATAGTATAGGTAGCTAAACAACAAGAACAGGCAGCTATTGCTGCTTTTTGCTACATCAAAATCGAGTTCTCTGATTTCGAACTCATATTTATTGGCATAATACAGTGCATAACACACCGCTTCATAATTTTTGAGTTTTACGCCTTCTTCATAAAGTAGTGCAGATATTTTTGAAATCATTGTTGTTTCAACGCCAAACGGCTTGAATACATATTCTTCCAATAACGATACCAAATATGGGTAAATTACGGTCAAGTGAAAAATTGTTTTCACATAATACGATTTTGCATTTTCTGTAAGCTGTTTCTTAGCTAATACCTTCATGGCATAATTCAAAATGGCAGCATTGTCATGGTTTTCCTGCATCAATTCGATTGCCATATCCAGATATGCACGAACTTCCTTAAAATTCATCTTTTCTTTTGTATCAAACGCAGTGAAGGTGTTAATTTTTCGCACCCACTGCTCAACGGATGCCGTTGGGAGTTCATCTATTGAAGTTTTCTTATGGTTGAGAGCCAGATCATACGCTCTTAACTGCTCAGACAATTCGGTAAGAAATAACTGCCCATCCTCATAGGTAGAAACATAACAAGTATAATCGTCAATGTTTCTGATATAACGCCATCCTTTATCATACAAGATTTTATCAATCTTAACTAAAATGATCTCGGACAGTAAATTCGAAGCATGGGGACCGATCAACAATCCATGCGTTTCTCCGTGCTTTACATTTCTTATGTAGAGATCAAGTTTGTTATACCACTGTGAACTATCTTTCTGATTTTGCTTCGCCACATCTTTTCCAACTAATGCCCATGAAAGGGCATGGGTATATATACTTGGAAAACAGTTGGATACATCAGCATGAACTAAATATTTTGCACCGAGCAATAAATCTGGTTCCGGTGTACCATCATCTTTCCAGTTTTTGTAGTTCATGGAAAACAGCGAATCAGAATCCTTCATTTTACGAATATGAGTTCTGCTGATTATATGTTCCTGATTTTTAGTCTCTTCCTCAAAATACTGCTGAAGTTGCGGCCATATCTCTAATATGTATTTGCACAACCGCTGATATGCTGCGGGATTAGGAATACCCAAGGGGCGTGGAGTGTTGATATTCCTCACGCTCTCGTGATAAATATACTCCGCCGGATTTTTAGGAAAAGCAGGCGATTGAGATTCGCAATAGTCGAAAAATGCTTTTGTTGTAAACATTGGAGGAAGCTTTTCGGTAAAAAGACCGTGAGCGAGCAAACCTTCATAGATTTCATCAGCAGATAATTCATTTGTAAAATCATAATAATGCTTGCATTCTGCCATTTGCTATCACCCCGGCTTGTCTCATTTGTTATTTGGTATGTGGTCTCGTCCGCTAATCAAAGGCCCAAGAATCTTATTATATCCTTAAATCCAGAATCAACATGTTCAGAAAGAGGGATACCTTTGGCATCCTTAATGAACTCCATAAATTCAGGTAGATCCAGTAGAATTCTCTGAACAATGCGTTTTTCTTTGATCTGATGAATTGCGCGAGTAGGATCACCCAATGCTTCAATCTGCTCTTGCAATTCTTTTTCTATCTTTGTCCAATACAAACTGTATGCCGTTTGTCCTTCAAGCGAGTATACTTTTGCACCAATAGAAGGCATGTTCTGATCTTGGTAGTATTGAATATCACCATCTGAAAGAATAATAAATGCAAGCTTCTTCTGGAACTGAGAATCCTTGATTACTTCCAGTACCTCAAACATACAGTTTCTTGACTTCAAGTAATGATCGCTAACGATCATAATAACGAAATCATGGGTTTCAATGGTCTGCATGAACTTTTTGAAGCTCTCATGGTATTCAACATCACGAATATCTCGAGAAATTTTGGCCTTTCCATTAATATGCGGAGCAAGCCCAGTTTCAATAAGATTTGCGATATCGGAGTCTTTCTGGCAGTAGGATAAAAACAAAGTTTTCTCCTGCTCTTCAGTAGCTGCCACTGGAACACCTTCAGGACAATCAATCAAAGAAAGTTCCAGATAACTTTTTACTGCAATTACAAACGGCTCGATGGCCTTACGCATAAAAGCAGCAATCATATCTTTGAATTTTCTGCTACTCGTATAGCCGAATGCTAATGCGTGCAATTGTTTCGGACCATCTAATATGTATTGCAATAACTGATAACCGTAATCGACGATCGCTTCCTGAGTATCAGGCAATGTCAGCATATCGTTCCAAGATTTATTTTTGTATATTTCTGCGAAGTTGTAATCCTCTTTGTGACAGTCGGAAATACACGCCATAATGAACGAAGTATTAGTAATGTAATCGAAGAAAATCTTGACACAATTGATTTCCTCCTGGGAATCTATCTTCAACATCTGAGAAGATAGCGTTCTATACTGCAATGAAATTTTTCTTAACTCTTTCTTTGTCACAGCTTAGCTCCTCCACACAATGGACAATAAATGCCAATTTCCTTATCAAAATACTGTACTTTCACAGAAGAATCACAGCATTTCAGTTCAACAGTTTCATACTCATTAACGGGTTGATATAATTCTTTCTCTGGCTCCTTTTTAGGAATATCCATCGACATTTTCACGAAGCCATTCTTATTGAACTTCTTAATGGATTTCCCCAAAGTTCTCTCTAATTCTGAATACATATAATTCAATGCAACCTGTTCCATCTTTTCCAGAACTTCCGTGCAATAAAATGTATCGGTTCCATTAGGGAGCCCACATACTGGGCAAAAGAAGTGCAAATAGCTTTCATCTTGAAATGTATCTGCATGAAGCATAAAACGATTCTTGCAAAAATCGCACTCCATCTCCAAGAACCCATCTTTATCGACAGGTATTCCAATTTCAAAAGTTTTTTCACTCATTTTCTTTACCTCTTACTCCTCTGAACTCACCATATGTGAGGGCTTGCACTCTATTAACTCGTATGTCATGGAATTGCAACGATAAACACAAACCTTTGGCAAAGACACAGGAGGTTCAATGTGCTGAAAATGTTTATACGGCGTAAACCAGACAAAATAATCGATGTCAGAACCAATAAATACATCAAGAAAAGCTTTGTCAAAAAACCAAGCATGAGGTGTCCCTGCTTCGCTTTCATTGGAAAATACATTGGTCTCACGCTCAGCTTCAAAGTATGCTGATGATTCATCGTAAACGAAAAATATCAACTTACTTCCAGGATGGTTTTTTCGATACAATGAAATTCTTTGCTTATGATGCTCCACAGTTCTCACAAAATTATCTCTGTAGTAACGATAATTATGATCTTCCAAGGTCGGTAAATCTGTTACGGCGTTAATTACAATGTGTTGGAGGTTTGGATATGCATCCATAACTCCAAGGTCACGCAATTCTTTTTCCAATTTATGTTGCCGTCCATAATTGGGGTTTCGCACCTTACCTTTTTTCTTGAACCCATGATCGTCCACACGCATTACTTCTAACATTAAGTGCTGTGTATCGTTATAAAAATCTGGTGGTGGAGCATCCTTGGATGATGCATCTGTCTATTCTTTCCACTGACATTCATCATATATGGAATTGAACATTCCTACAGTTTCATCATCATCATTTACAAGAAATATTTCTTGGGGACAGATAAAGCGAAGATCCTCCAGCAAATTTGATTCTTTTTCTTCAAATAACATAACTTCACCTCCAGAATCGTTAATTGACCTCCACTTTGCCGCTCATCAAGCGAGGTAACAGCATATCACGCTGCTTGGCGAGAGTTTGATTTTTCATAATAAGCAAAGAAATCTGATTGTAAATATCAGCACTCATTTCTGTAAAACGCTCCATCGTCTTTGTGTCAGGCTTGATAATCTTCATACGCTTCATATCCTTTATCGGTAGTTGTGGCTGAGCAGAACCAGACGCATACATAGTCATAAGTTTCTGTAGATACTCGTGACGAAGTGAAGTGTAGATGTACTCCGGAGAAACTACGCCCAAATTGCGCAGAATAACCATACCAGAATTGATGCGCATTTCAGAAAACGTCATAGTTTCATTGTAAAAAGCAACATTACCAACTGTACCTCTGGTTGTAAGTAAAACATCCCCATGCTGTACTTTACCCTTACGAAGAATAGCGTCTTTTTCTTTGGTAATATAAGCGCAGCTTGAAAAATCAAACCCTTTCGTGGTAACATTACCTGCATTTAGGAACAAGCAATCTCCCTCAGGATAAAACTCTTCCTGTTTTGGGTAGTTCACACCTCGATCACCGTCAATAATATCGATTGCTTTTCCAAAACGTACATAGCTCCATCCCTCTGGTATTCCATCCTCAAACTTGGCATTTTCATACCCGGGGAAGCGGAAACGGACAAACCATTCCTTGTACAGTTCCTGTGCTGCCTGTTCCAACAACTCAATTCTACGATTGTTTACTTCGATTAAATCGTCATAAGCAGACAGAATATCTGCTATGCGTTCCTGCGTAGGGAGATCCGGCAGATTGAGTTTTAAGCGCTGTATAAATCTCTTATCTGCACGCTGTCTACCGCTTGCGCCTGTCATACTGTTGATTGCAGGCAATACAACTGCATCACTGGAAGTTAGGTAATAGGTGAATCTGGCATCTGCTTTCTTCTTTTTTGCTCTGAAAACATAGAACTCCGTTGAGCCAAATGCAGCATCACCCTCAATGGCTACTTTGGCAATCTTTCTATTTTCCAAGCAAGGTGTGATGCGGGAAAAAACAGTATCGCCATCACAAAACTTACTGCTACTTTGTCCGTTATAAACTTTTACTTCTTCGTTCGTCACCGAACGGCGAGTGGGTGATACTTTATCAATATCAATAAAAGGGTAAGATTCTCCCTTTTTCAGTTTTACAGGTGGATTTACATCAATAATGTCTTCCAATCTTTTTTCTTCCCATTTACTCATTTTTCTCCACCTCCTTTCCGTTATTTAACCAATCTGAGCAGGAACGAAAATCTCCAAAGCAACTGACTTTCTTCGACGCAATGCTCTGCCCAGATAATCATATATTCAATGTTTTTTATTGCGTTCTCGTCTATACACTGTTTAAGAACACCATAGTTTTTGCGCACAAGCATATCATTGAAAACGCCACTATCTAACTGCTTATCAATCTGATCTTTGGCAATATCTTTCCAAGCTTCATCGTTATATTCGCAGGCTTTCAACGCAATAGATGCAGTATTCTTCAGTGCAAGAAATTCGTCTGCTTTTATATCATTCAGGTTCGACAGAATGATATAGGTAAGAATCTGATAAAAACCGTAGAACAAGCCAACTCGTTCTAAAATATCCAGTCCAGATTCAAACTCCCACAAACCGCTACTACTCCAAGTCAATCCGCCAACGATAACAACAATCTTAAGGAACATCATAAATATCTGCCAAATTGTTTTAGATCGAATGTGTTTCTTTTTTATTTGGCTCATTGAAACAACTCCTGTAAATTGGCGGCAATTCTATTCTCCAATCCATGCGCTTCTTCGTTCAACTTGGAAAGAGCCGTATAATATGCCATCATTCGCTGCTTGAACTCGTCCTGTGTTAAGCCGTCGTCCTCGATCACAACACCGACATAGCGACCAGGATTCAGAGAGAAGTCCTGATCACCGATACTGTCATCTTCGTAACCAACAAACTTTCCGTTGTCATCGTAAACCTTACCGATGGCTGCTGCCTTGCATAGACCGACAACATCTCTGTATTTTCCTTCAGGGAAGCGTTCAGTCAGCCAGTCAATATTGGACTGCCAGTAGCTCTTAGGCATAATATCTTCATCATCAGAGACTTCCGGAGCCTCATCTAATTTCGTGCGGTAATCAGCCAACAGAGCTTCAAAGTCCTCGGTCTTGCCCTCATACAGTCTGGTGATGATACCGAGGTTTCGAATCTGCTCATCAGAAAATTTACGGTGCGCACGGTCGATCTGAGTAAAAATATTTCTGGCATCGATAAACAGGATTTCATCCTTCTTCACTTTTGCTTTATCAAAGAACCACAAGGTGGCAGGCAACGTAACAGAGGTAAACATATTAGATGGCAGCGTGACCATCTGGCTGATAATGCCGCTTTCAATCAGTTTTACACGGATGTCCTTTTCGCTGTTGCCGGCATCAGACGCAGAGTTTGCCATAACCAGAGCAGCACGACCGGTATCATTCAGCGCAGTCGCAAACTGATTTATCCAAAGATAGTTTGCGTTGGGAACAGTTTCCTTTGCATCTTTCTTCTTGTTTTTAGTTTTGTTCTGAGGAACGCCATAGGTATTAAAGCGTTTCTGATCCTTTACCTGATCCAGCTCCACACCATCCACATTGAACGGCGGGTTTGCCATAACATAGTCGAAATTACCGAAGCTGTCGTACGGGTCACGATAATAGGAGTTTGCGTGAGTAATGGTGCCACGAACATTGTTCAGGACAAGGTTCATCTTCGCCAATCTAACAGTCGCACCGGTCTTTTCTACACCATAAGCACGCAGGTTCATCTGCTTGCCCTGAGCTTTGTGCTTTTCGATATAATGGGCAGTCTGAACGAACATACCACCGCTGCCACAGGCAGGGTCCATTGCCACACCGAAATTGATACAATGTAACGATGCACCGGATACCCCA
>ENA-UOJL01003282-UOJL01003282.1-human-gut-metagenome-genome-assembly--contig:-P47-NODE-3282-length-11625-cov-6.555920_pt1 | contig 11625 bp, 15 predicted proteins | sample MGYA00242347_ERZ723894 | MGnify/ENA metagenome assembly ERZ723894
ATATGCGGCATTTTCCTGTTGGTAATTATGAAGTCTACTACATTGTCAATAACGAGAAGAAGTCGGTAACAATCATTAGAATTTTCTACGGCGGCAGAGATATCGAAACTTTGCTGAATGACATTGATTAAAAAGCGTCCATATCAGCCTGACTTCCGTATTCACAGTAATCCCAATCATCATTTTCACGTTCAGTAAACATATCATTAATCAAACCAATCGTAAGCAAATCCAGCTCGGTCATAGAAAGGCCGAGCTGTTTGCATCTCAGGAGAAAAAGTGGTGTTGTCATTTCTCTGTCAGTCTGGCGATGTTTTTTTAGACTTGATCTGCGTAGCCGTATTCAGTCCCCAGAGTTCGATAAGCTGAGGGAGTATCTCATAAATGCTGAACGTGTTAAACTGCTCCAAAAAGTCATCGGGATCATCCGGAACATTCTCCGGATCAGCGTGTTTCGCCATGATATACGCCACGTTTTCAAACACCTCAAGGCTCTCAATGTCAAGTGTAGATTCGCCCTCATCGTTCTCCTTGACGTTCTTCTGCAAGGAAGCAAAATCTTTGTAAATGTCACGTGCAAATTTCAAACGATAAAGGCGAGGCACTGCTGCACTCGCCTTGAAAGGGACTTCGATTCCGTCAATAGTAATATTTTTCTTGATAGCCATAACAATTCTCCTTTATGATGCAGATGTGTTCTTGGTTGCTGAAACAGACTTAGCAGCCGCTGTTGTCACGGGAATATACACACTCTTGTACCAGTTGTTGTAGGTGGTTTCGTCCGTATTTTCGCAGGTTTTCGATTTAACCAGACCATCGGGAAGGGCGGTTGCCTTCAGCGAAAGAGTTTCTGTTTTGACCTCTGTTTCTTCCTCTGTGGTGGAGCTTTCTGTTGCAGGACGGCTTGCCGAGCAGCAATAAAGCACATGGCGGATATGATTTTTGTCGCCAGTAAATTCAAATAAAAGTGCAAACTGTGCAAGCTCTGCATCATTTCTTTCGATGAGAACACCGTTGTTATCCAGCTTTTCACCAAGAATCTCAGTAGCAAAATCTGTGGTAACAAGGGCAATTTCCAAATCGCCTGTATATCCGGAATTATTGTTGATAACGTAATAAACGCCGTTATCGGCATAAAAATTTTCTGCTTCGCCTTCTGCATCGATAGAAAGCGAAACCGCACCGGGGATTCTTACAGGCGTTGCGAATGTGGGAACTCCGTCGTCCGTCCACGACGTGATTTTAGCATAATGGACTTTATTCAGTCCAAATTTTACCTTGTTTTTCTTCAAAGCCATAGCTATACCTCCATCTGATATAATACTTCATAGAGCTTTTCAGACTCTATCCAAGTTTCGGTTTTTGTGTAATAAATTTGATGATGCCTGAGAACAGCCTCGATTTCCATCTCTGTTTCGGGAGATTTTTCATCGGTGTATAACTCAATGTCCAGCTTCTTAAAACTGAAATACATCAGGTTATCCGCCGAAAAAGTATTCTCACCCGGTGACAGAAAAATCAGAAAAGGCGGCTTAGGACTTTCACCCTCGGCAAAATGATGATATGCGAAAGGCAGTCCCATTTCCAGCATCATTTCGTTGATTTCTTCGTAACTCAAGATAACTCCTTTTTTATCAGCGACTCCAATAATTCCGCACCATTTTCTTCAGCAGGAGCAATATGCGGCTTGCCTTCGACACGACCACCGTTTCGCTTTGCATGACCGTGCTCTAAAAGATGTGCGATCTGGTAGCGGTTCTTGGAATGCACGGTCATTTCGAGTTTATGGCTATTTTCCTTGGTTTTCTTTGCCGTCCAGCTTTTCGCATACCTGCCTGAATCTTTCGGAGCGTTTTCAGAAATTTCTTTTTTGACAGAATTAGCAGTCTTGCGGACTGCCTTTTTCATAGCATCGTCGGCAAGCTCGGAATATTCACACAAACCGTCCATCACCAGTTCTGCTAAATCGTCAACAGAAGCAGGATTGAGTCGGTGGGGAATGATATGGTCAACAACTGTCGCTTTCACATACTTTCCCTCTGCCAGACACTTCACACAAAGCGGATGCTTGCGGAGATATGCCTGACTCAGCTTTCGCCACTTGTAACTGTAGCCACGCTTGGATGCTGACTCACGCTGTGGGTGGAGGACTTGGTGCTGCTGACAGTACAGCCCTTCGGTCAAATTAGGGCAGCCGGGATGCTTGCACGGTTTCATAGCTTTCCTCGGCATCGCCGACACCTCCTAACAGAAAAGCCGTCGGCATACACCAACGGCTCTATACATATTCTTCTATTATACATTTTATCATATCTGCCCTTGTAAGTCAAGTGTTATGAACTCTCACATACTCTCAACTTTTCGATGGCTTTTGCATGAATGCGGTAGATATTCTGAACACTATATCCGAACTCTGCAGCAATGACAGACCACGACTTGAACTCGATATAACGCTTGGTCAGAAGGTCACGGGCATCATCGTCCTGTACGGCATTGATTCGGCGTTCCATATCGGCAACTAATGCATCATATTCTTTCTGCGTCTCCCTGATTTCTTCTTCCAGAGCCATAATCCTGAAAACAGCACTTTCCATCTTGCAGCGGTCGGGCGAAACCGTCCTTGGCATATCACCCAAACCACTGCCGCTCATACCCTCGGCCCTCTCACGCAGCAGACAAATTTCATGTATTTTTCGCCTGATTCGTTTGCGGAGCTGTTCCGCTTTGTTCCAGTATTCTTTCATTTATTTTATCCTCGCTTTCACAGCACGCATCATCGCTGCCTGTGTCTTATCCTTGTTTTCCAAAACTTTCATAATATCTTCATCAATCGTTCCTGCCGCAACCAGATGATGTATCACAACAGTATCTGCATTTTGCCCCTGTCGCCAGAGACGTGCATTTGTCTGCTGATACAGTTCCAGTGACCACGGCATTGTGAACCAGATGATGGTACTGCCACCGCTTTGCAGATTCAGTCCGTGACCTGCGGAAGATGGCTGGATAAGGGCTATCGGAATGTTGCCTGCGTTCCAGTCAGCAATATCAACATCGGTCTTGATTTCCCTACACGCAAAACGCTCCATAATCCTGTCACGCTCATGCTGATACCAGTAGGCAATCAGAACAGGCTTGCCGTTCTGTGCTTCTATCAAATCTTCTAAAGTGTCCAGCTTATGGGAATGTATTTTCATCACGCCACTATCGTTAGAATAAATCGCACCGCCTGCAAGCTGTGTCAGCTTTCCGCAAAGAACACCTGCATTTGCGGCGGTAATGGAATCTTTTGTGAAATCCACACACATTTCCTGCTCCATAGTTTTGTAGACCTCTGTCGCCGATTCATCAAGCTCCACAATGTCAGCGGTCATCACCAGTTCCGGCATTTGCAGATGGTCGGTCGTTTTCATGGAAATGCTGATGTCGGAAATTTTTGCATAGATTTCTTTTTCCGCACCTTTTCGTGGCGTATAGGTGAAACCATTCCAGTCCGGTGTGAAGTAGGCATCACGGTACTGCCCGATACGCTTTCCGAGACGTTCGCCCTTGTCCAACAGACGAAACTGTGCCCACAAATCCATGAGACCATTGCTGCATGGTGTTCCGGTCAGTCCTATAATGCGCTTGACAAAGGGACGTACCTTCCTCAATGCCTTGAAACGTTTGGACTGGTGATTCTTGAAACTTGACAATTCATCGATTATTACGGCATCAAAGTCAAACGGCATTCCGCTGCTTTCGATGAGCCACTGCACATTTTCACGATTGATGATATACAGGTCGGCTTTCTTCTCCAGTGCTGCAAGCCGCTGTTCACGGCTGCCGAGAACCAAACTGTAAGTTATTTCTTTCAGATGCTCCCACTTGTCAATCTCCGCTGCCCAGCTATTTTTACATACACGAATCGGGGCAATAATCAGTACCTTATGCACATCAAAGCTGTCGAACAGCATATCGTTGAGTGCCGTCAGTGTAATACTTGTTTTGCCCAGTCCGCATTCCAGCAGAACTGCCGCCTGTGGATGCGTCTCGATGAAGTCGATGGCATATTTCTGATATTCATGGGGATTGTATTGCATCAATGATTCCTCCAATCTGCTCCGGACGGTCAAGCACAAATACTTTGAAGCCCAACTTCCGAAGCGTTTTGATTCGCAGCCGTTGAAGCGGACGAGGCGTTTCGCCGGGAGCCTTGACCTCCACGAAACCGATTCTGCCGGACGGCATCAATACGATGCGGTCCGGCACACCTGCCGTTCCGGGAGAGGTGAACTTCCAACAGACACCGCCGACAGCTTTCACGGCATCGACCAGTTTTGCTTCAATTGATTTTTCTCGCATAAATACGACCTTTCTGGGAAAAAGTGACGCTCGGTGAGTGTCATTTCCATACCTTTCTATAGGAAGAAATTTCTACGTTTTTCTCGCCTGCGTAAGGTTGGGATATGAGGTTAACCGAGTATCACTTTCCCGATTTTACGTTGTTTTTAAATGATGAAAATGCAGGTCAATCCAAAAATTCAAGACGAATTTGAAGCCCATACACGATGACCCCCTTGTTCGTTTTCTTGCGTTTATATCCTGCCTGCTCCAATGCACCATAAAAATCGGTTGTGCTGCGTACATACTCGCCATTCTCGATGCAATACTCACGATAATGCTTGTACAGCTCACCAGATTTTTCCTGATATGACGCATCCACCTCACAGCAATCATTGATGAATGCCCCCAACCAGTCATTGCCTTCACGGTACGCACCGATAGCGTCCAACACACACTGTGGGCGGTCTACCTTGAAATCGGCAGCGACCACTTTCATAGCACCCTCAATCAGCCACGATAAAACCGCACCGCCTGCGTTGTCAATGAGGTATTGCGTATAATTCTTCTTGTCATTCTGTCCCTGAATCTTTGCGTGGAACGGAATCACAATCAACCTGCGCCATGTGCCGTCATCGGAAGCTGACACCTTCGGCAGATGGTTGGTATACAGCACCAGCGTATGGCTCGGCTCAAAGGAGAACGGAGCCTTGAACTTCTTCTCGGCGAAAATGGGATCAGTCGAACAGAGCTGCTTTACCACAGAAGTATTTAAACGCATTCCCTCCTGCAACTCTGCGGCAATAATCAGACGCTTGCCTTTGAGTTCTGCCATTTCCGGCTTTACATTCCGCTTACAGTTGACGGTCAGGGCATCGGCAGAGATATTGCCGGAGTAGCTGCCGAGAACTTTATAAATCACGTTCCAGAAGGTAGACTTGCCGTTGCGACCGTCACCGTATGCAATAATCATCGCTTCTGTGTATACCTTGCCAATCAGACAGAGACCACAAATCATCTGCACATAATCAATGAGGTTCTGGTCGCCGCAGAAAAGCACCTGCAAAGCATCCTCCCATAACTGCCTGCCTTCCTCATTCGGCACGACCGCCGTCACTTTGGTGATCAGGTCAGCAGGGTCTGTCGCTTTCCAACCGGCAATGCCTTTTGTCAAATCGTAAGTACCGCCGGGGGTATTCAGCAGCATGGGATTGCCATCAAGCTGTTCCGGATGTTTCAGCACCAGCGGTTTTGCGGCATCAAGGGCGTTGTTCAGACTGCGGATATTACGGTACTTCAGGACAAAATCGTGGAACGTATCTGAAAATTTGAACAGTCCATAAGTAGCGGATTGTTCAGGGGTTAAGCTGTCACGGAACTTTTTGCCGCCTACCTTTGCCAGAGTTCTGGAAACGCCCAGTTTCTCCAATGCACACAGGCGTTCCTCCATTTTACTTTCTGCATCTGCAAGCTGTGCATCGGTGTGTTCAATCATCGCCATAACCGCCGCCTGCTCTGACTCTTCCCAGTAAACGCCGTTGTACCGCAGATAATTGGTCGCAATCGTAAATGTGATTTCCTCGCCGAAGCAGTTCACGAAAGTGCGTGCTTCGCCAACATCGGAAAAATCATCGGGAATCAGCGGGTTTTCGCCATACTGTTCAGGTGGAACATAGCCGTTCTGTAAGATGACCCTTTTACCAAACTTGCAGGCACTGTTCCAGATGCTTTCCAGTTCTTCACCATCAAGCGGAGGATTGCATTCTGCTGCCTTTTCAAGAAATTTTGCGTGGGCATCGTCTGATACGCCAAAACGCTTGACCAGTCTGCCTGCAATACGGGACATGGTACTGTTACGCTGTCCCTGCGGAATACTGCGGTTTGTCTGCATCAAAAGCAGCCAGTCCTCAATGGTCAGACTGCCTTCATGCCAGACTACATCACCTTTTGAGCCAAACAGAAAACGGGAAGCGTCCAGTGCATTGCCGTCAAAGAAGGGCAGTTCCTTGTAGATGCGTGCCTTGATGCTTTTATGGGTAGTAGCATTCTTGCAGGGAGAGGTCGGAAAAAATACGTGGAAGCGAGGACGGGCTGATACAGAACCCTTGTCAAGCATATGATGACGGCTGTAAGTGACCGCAAATGCTACGTCGGTAAGCATCTTTGACAGCTTCTCCGGTGTGATCCAGTCATCGGAATCGTCACTGTGGTCGTTGTCACAGTCCATAGGTACAACATCGGACAACTGAAAGTTTGCGTCGCAGCGGGTATCGTTATCATATTTGGCACATACATGATCGCTGGCGACTGCTTTTTTGAGGTCAGCCTCGGAGGTAATAACCTTCTGGTGTGGATACAGCGTGTTTTTGGCATTGCCGGTACAATCGGCAGTGAACAGGGTAAATTTCATGCTTTCTCCTCCATTTCTTCCGTGAAATAACGGATTTTCATATTCTTTCGCTTGGCACGTTCAATTTCAGCCTTCATGCCGGAACTGATAAACTCACCGAACACCCACAGCTCCACGCACTTGCTCATCAGTATGATATTCATGAACAGTGCCGTCTCACGTTCTTCCGATATCGCATCGTTCATAAACTGTGTAAAGTAGATATGGGGTGTGATCGGCAGGCAGTGCCGGTCAACGGCAAAACGGCTGTACTTCTTGGCGTTCTCAACATTTCGCTCCGTATCGCCGGAATACGGAGAGCAGATGTATACAACCGGACGGAAGGCGGCAGCCTTGCGAGCCGCCTTTTCTTCTTTTTCGATACGGCTGAACGCCTCATGTTCCGTGGGGCTGAAATAGCCCTCGTTGTTATACAGACTTGCCATGATTCCTGAGCCTCTTAGCGGCACATTCCTTGCAGAGAACCGCCGTGCCGTACATATCGCCGAGACCGTCTGCGAAAACGCAGGAGAGGTCTACGCTGACTTCTGCACCACAGTCCGGGCAGGTACAGAATACATTTTCATCGTTCAGTTCCACCGTTACCGCAACGGTATCGGTCAGCTTTTCTTTTGCATAAAACATAATGTTTTCCTTTCTGACAATACTGTCATTTAGTCTTTTTTGTAAAATTCACATTCGTACCCATCAGCCCGCAGAATTAAGCCCTTCGCCCAATCAGGTGTTCTTGCCATCTGCTCACAAATCACTTCAAGAGAAACACCCCGGCCGCATTCAATAATCATTTCATCGTGGATATGACCGACAATGAAACAATAGGAAAGCGTCCGTATGGAGTAGAAAAGCAGGTCACGGGCAATGCCCTGAACAATGTTCTCGACCAGCTTGCCGGAGTAGGTTTCCATTCGCTCCCACCGCTTTGATGCACCGACACCGAAGTAGGTAATGGATTCGCCGCCGAAGCGATTCTCCTCGATGCGGGGTTTTACATAGGCAAGCCGTCTGCCGGATGGAAGTTCAATAAACAGAAATCCCGATTCATAAGAAAAACGGATACCATGTGTTTCGGCAGTTGTTTTTTGGCGTACCGCCCTAATTGCCGCCGATTCAACGTCCCACCAGAGCTGTACGATATGCGGCGATGCCTGCCGCCAGTCAGCAACAATCTGTTTCAGTTCAGCATCAGACAGTCCCATTGCATCCGCACCCATGGCCTTCATTGCACCTACAGATCCGCCGTAGCCACACGCCAATTCTGCACATTTGCCTTTCTGCCGCAAATGTCCGTTTACGCCGTGCTTTACAACAGGAACGCCGAACATCTTTGATGCCGATGCACAATAAATATCCTCGCCGTTTGCAAAAGCATCCATTCTCCACTGCTCACCTGCAAGCCAAGCAATGACTCTCGCTTCAATAGCGGAGAAGTCGGCAACGATAAACTTATATCCGGGTTTCGGTACAAAAGCTGTGCGGATCAGCTGCGACAGTGTATCCGGTATATCTTCATACAGCAGTTCCAGTGCATCCATATCTCCGGAAAGCACAAGATTTCTTGCGGATTCCAAATCGGGAATATGATTCTGCGGAAGATTTTGCAATTGAATAATTCTTCCTGCTTCTCTGCCGGTACGATTTGCACCGTAAAACTGAAACATTCCTCTCGCACGCCCATCGGAGCAGGTGGCAGTCTGCATAGCCGTGTATTTTTTCACGGAGGATTTGGAGGTCTGCTGACGGAGTTTCAAAACGGTTTCAATTTCGGGAGATACATTGCCGATAAGTTCCTGCACTTCTTTCTTGCCGAGAGAGTCCATTTTCAACCCATGCCGTGCAAGCCAGCCTTTCCATTGGTGTTGAAGGCGTAGAAATTGATGCTTGCACGACCGTAGATACCGCTGTAAAGCTCGCTGGTATCGAGAATCGGCTGACAGTCTGCGTCAACGACACCGGGCTTGGTAGCACTGTTGGCGTTGATGAAATAGCAGCCTGCGTAAGCCTCATCATCGGGACGTTCGATATCTCCGTCCCTCAAAGGCGTCTTGATTGCCTTGAGTGCAGGTACAGATTTTCCGTTACCCTTGAGCTTGGACTGTCCCTCCTCATACGCCGCCAGAATCGCCCCATTGACCTTGTCGACCGTGACCGTATCGGTCTTGGGGATGATGAGCGAAACGCTGTACTTCGGCGTACCGCCATTGATTGCCTTCGGCTCGTTCACCACGAGATAGCTGAAACGAGTATCCTTGCCGGTGATAACCTTGGTGGGATTTACAAACTTTGCCATAATAAAAACTCCTTTACTCATTAAAATCTTCTTGTGCTGTATTCCATGCCGGACGCTTGTCCGACTCTGGTACAAGTGTGGGTTTGCCCTTCGGCTTCTCAACAAGAGAGCCGAGCAGGGTGTTAAACTTCTTGCTGCCGAGCAGTTTGGTCATTGCGGTTACGCCCATGAGTTTCTTCTCAAAAGGGTCATAGCCTGCATCCGTAACAACCGCCGCAACGGCATCATTGTTTGTGTATCTGCGGTTTGAGCGTCCCTCCACGACCTTGAATCCGGGGAAGGCTCGTCCGCTGACAGCCTGTTCCAGTGCATACTCCTTCACATCGTTTACCCAGCCGATAAATGTATCTGCACGGTCAAGGATCATGCTGATTTCATCGTCGGATAGGGTATCGGGAACGGCGAAATCGTACTGTGCCATTTGCAGATTATACTCCGCACGCTTTCGGCAGGTTGCCTTGATTTTGCAGAACTGACAGTGCTTGCCTGCCTTGTAGCCGCCTTCGCCTTTTGCCGCAAGTGCGGCGGCAGGAATAAGGACTTTGTCAGCCCATTGAAGCAGCTCCTCTTTGGAAAGTTCTGTACTGCTGACATTGTTGCGGCGGGGCTGAAAAATCACCATGCGTACACGTTTGATGTCGTATATGCTTTCAAACAGATTCAAAGCACCCAGTGCGTACATTCGCATCTGGCTGTTGTTCTCTGCCTCAACGAGGACTCCAAGACCGTACTTAAAGTCAATAATTGTCATGATTTCGTCGGCTACGATAACACAGTCAGCAGTTCCGAAACTCTCCGCCACCCAACGGGTAAAGTCGAGTCGCTGTTCCACCAATACCAATGGGTCGGAGCAGATTTTTCTTGCTTCTTCCACCTGCTCCATGACAAACTCACAGTAGGCATCCGTACATTCTTCCATTTCCTCATCGAAATAGGTCAGGTCTGATGTGGGGTCACGTACCTTGTGACCGAGTGCTTTCTGCACTTTTCTCTCTGCTAAAAGATGAGCCTCAGTGCCTTGCTGTGTGCAGGAACTGCCAGTATTGCCGCCCGTGTTCTCCTTTGCGGAGGGCGGGCAGTTGATCCAGCGTTCGCTGCTTGACGGCGAGAGAAGTGCGTGTCCTGCCATTACAACCCCTCCGCTTCCGCAAGCAATGCCGCATAGTCAGACTCAGCAACATCAGAAAGCCTGTCCGCACCATATTTTGTGATAAGCTCCTTGATTTCTGCCGTGTGTCCGTTTCTGGAAATTTCCGATAGGCGGCTGCGGAGATGCACGAAGGTAACAATCGCTTCTTCATGCTTCGATGTTTCTGCCTGTGGCTCGTCCTTTTCGGGGTCATAGATGGTCTCGAAGGTATTCAAGTACCCATCAGTGGTCTGCTGTGTAAGTTCCTGCAGTGCAGCAGTAAGGGCAGACAGTGCGTTGATAACTTTCATGATCGGTTCCACGTTCTTTTTCCTCCTTTGCCAGATTTGTCGCCAGTCTCTTGGATACCACGCTGATTGCAAGCAAGGTATCGATCAGTTCTTTTGTTTTGCTGTTCATGGTTCTCACCTCCTCAAAAGCAATAGGACACTTTTGAATGTTTTGAGTACCATTTTCAGAAAAAATCTTTGAGATTATTTCTGAGTGTTTCAAAAATGGCTTTTTTACGTTTGTTTACACCTTTCTGCGACATACCGATCGCCTCGGCAATCTCACGCTCAGATGCGCCCTCGCTGAACATTCTGACGATAGTCTGGTTTTCCTGCGACAGCGTTCCGATATGCTCCCAGAGCGCTTCCAGCAGCATGACATCCTCGACGATGCCCGCCGTGCTTGCTGTGTATGTAGCCGAATCCTGCTGTCGATGCACACCGTCCTGTATGCTGCGGAAACCTCCTGTTTCCTTCATTGCCTCAAGGGAGATCAGTGTGCCAGACTTTGCACGGGGGCAGATAGAACAGTCGCCGTTGCAGCGGACAAGTTTGCCATTTTCATTGCTGACCGCACATTTTCTACTGCGTTGCAGTGCCTTTTCCTCCTTCCAGATCGGGCGCATCAGTTCAAGATAGAGCTGCTCATTGTCGACCTCCACGAAGTAGACTGGTGTAAACTTACCCTCCAGCATGATGGAAGTAATCTCGCCGGGATCGATACCGAATTGCTCGGCGTACTCCTTGTCCATCTCAATCGGAACTCTGTACTTCTTGTCTTTGATTGTCATAGTTTTGTCCTTTCTGCCGGATACAGAAAGGGCAAAGGGCATAAAAAAGCAGGAACCGGCGAGATGCCAGCTCCTGCATCACCAAAAAGGGTACAGCAAAGCAAGGCTATCTCGATACCGAATCACCAACAAAGCTGGTGTCCTGTATGAAATATCCCTATGCCTTGAGCTGTACACACTCCGGCTTTAAAAATATTTATTTGACCGCCATCCGGCGGGGATATGAATTGTTTTATGGTTCAATTTTAACTTGTTTTAGAAGAAAATAACATGGATTTGACTTGTACGAGACTTGTATTTCACCTGTACGGCTGGGTGAATTTTGTTGCATCTTCGATTTCTCAAAGTTTTTTGTAGAAAATGTAAATTTCATCTTGAAAAATGTGAATGCTTATGTT
>ENA-UOJL01003283-UOJL01003283.1-human-gut-metagenome-genome-assembly--contig:-P47-NODE-3283-length-11622-cov-7.059998_pt1 | contig 11622 bp, 11 predicted proteins | sample MGYA00242347_ERZ723894 | MGnify/ENA metagenome assembly ERZ723894
AATTAATACTGGGTTTCCAAAGGGTTGAATAACCCTTTGGCAGGGGTACGGGGACGGCGTCCCCGCTTAAGTTGTTGGCATTGCTCCCCTTTAACCCCTCTGCCAAAGGGTAAAATTCTCTTTAACAAAAGCATAGAGAACAGTATCTCTTAAGTTGTTGGCATTGCTTTATTTTGAAATTTACAATAAACAATAAGGACTATTGCGAAAGATGCAATAGTCCTTTTCGTTATATATAGTTTAAGCTTTTCAGAATGAACAGCCACGTTGTAAGCGTGAATGCGCTGCATAGAGTCGTCAGCATTACGGCAAATGCGGTTACTGCGCCCTTGTGTCCGAAATTTTTTGCCATGACAAAACAACTGCCCGTTGTTGCGCTTCCGAGCATTACCAGAATGGCAATGAGTTTTTCACCTCTGAATCCAAGCCATATTGCCGCAGGAAGAAAGACTGCGCAGAAAAGAATAAGCTTTATGAACGCAATTCCTATGGTAAGCGGAATTTTTCCCTTTGCGTCGCCGAATTTGAATGACGCTCCGAGGGCTATCAGCGAAAGCGGAGTTGCCATGTTTGCGAGATATGATATTGATTTCGTCATGATTACCGGCTGAGGAATTCTGAGAAGCGACCAGACTATTCCTGCGAAAATTCCGAGGATAATGGGATTGGTAGCTATCTCTTTAAGCGTTTTTGTGAAAATAGCTTTTTTGTCCTGTACGCCGTCCTTGTCGGGAGATGTGAGCGACAGCGAAATAACGGCGATTATGTTGTAAAGGGGAACTGTTCCGACTATCATAAGAGCAGCCATTGTCGCTTCGCCGTAGATGTTTTTTACAAAAGCTATTCCCAGTATAGCCGCACTGCTTCGGTAGGAAGCCTGAATTATTTCGCCTCTTTCGGCTTTATCCTTGTGAAGCAGCGAGTAAGACAGAGCTATTCCAACGCTTAAGAGCGTTGCCGTTATGCAGAAAAGGACGAATTTTGTGTCCCAGACGGCATGAAAATCCGCCGTAGACAAGTCCATGAAGAGCAGCGCAGGGAGAAGCGTTCGGAAAACGAATTTATTTATCTGAGAAGTTGAGTGGTCGTCAAGAAGTCCGAATTTTTTTACGAACCATCCGAATACCATCATAAGGAATACAGGAACGGTCGCATTCAGACTGAAAGCAAGATTATCTAAAAACAAAATATCACCAGCTGAAGATTTTTTAAGGAGATGCTTTTTCTCTTTATTCTTTTGTCAATGAATGTGCATTCTGTGGGCATTCTGCCCTAATTATTTTCATTACCTCTTTACTGGGTAATGAAAATAATTAATACCGGGTTTCCAAAGGGCAGCGTGACGCTGCATCCGATCACGATGTTACTACCCATAAAAGGTGAAAAAACACATCGCTCAAGGTTTACCATGATAATGGGTTTCCAAAGGGACTGTACGTCCCTTTGGCAGGTCAAGGACAGCGTCCTTGCGGGTTTCAGGGCAGAGCCCTGAGGGACAGCGTTGGGGAATAAAAATAGAATTAAAACTTCACTTTGACGTTAAGACGATATTAGAATATTATCCACGCTGTCCTGTAAAACTAACGGTTTTCTTTGGTATATCTTGTGAGCGCAGAGCGAACACGCATGAACAAGCAGACAATGATTTAAGCAAATCGTCATTACACAGAACAACGATATGTTTACCGTTTATGGGAGAATATCTCTATTCTTAGAAAATGTCTTTTCTATGTTTTATATATCGTCTTATTAGGACGGCGGCGATTATCAGGATGCACACTACAAGGAATATCGGGACAAACCATTTATTTGCAGTTTCCGATTTCATTTCGGTCCAGAGATCCTTCATAAGGTCGTTGGCTTCGTCGGAGAGATTAACGAAAACGGTCGTTTTATCGGCAATAAATTGGCTGTCGGGATATGAAACGTGACTTTCTTTTACTTCGTCATCGAGCATTTCATATGCTCCGCTGTGAGGAGTTGAATAGCAGATGTAGTCTATATTGGCAAAAGCTATATCCGGTTCGCACATGAAGTTTATATACATTTCAGCCGCTTCCTTTTGCTTTGCGGAAGACGGTATGCACATTGCATCGACAAAAAGATTAGTTCCGCTTTTCGGTACAACGAAATCGAGATCTTCGTTATCATCAAGGATAGTAAGAGCGTCGCCGGCATAATACGGAGCAAGCAGAGCTTCTCCGGCAGCCATTTTGTCGAAAACCTCGTCCATAACATATGCCTGAACGACGTCTTTCTGCTCTTTGAGCTTTTCGGCGGCAGCTTTCAGTTCAGACGGATTTTCAGTGTTTAGCGAGTAGCCGAGAAGAAGTTCGGAAACGGCAAAAGCGTCTCTCGGATTATCGAACATGAGTATCTGATCTTTGTATTTTTCATCCCAGAGTATATCCCAGTCTATTTCCTCTTTGGGAACGTCTATCTGCTCGGCATTGTAGATTATCCCAACCGTTCCCCATGTATACGGAACGGAATAGGCGTTTTCCGGATCGTAGGCAAGATTGCGGTAGTTGTCCATTATATATTTATAATTCGGGATATTGTCCATGTTAAGGGGCTGGATAAGCTCTTCCTTTATCATTTTGCTTATCATGTAATCGGAGGGGATTATTACGTCGTAAGTTGTTCCGCCGCCTTTGAGCTTTGCGTAAAGCTCTTCGTTGGTGGCATAGTTGGTGTAATTCACCTTGATTCCGGTGAGCTTTTCAAATTCGCCGTTTACATCAAGAGTTCCCTCGTCCGCTCCTGTTGAGATATATTCGCCCCAGTTATAGACGTTTATCGAGATTCCCTTGCCCTTGAATTTAGTGTAGTAGCTTTTATCTTCGATAGTGAGAGTCTGGGCGGAGGAATCCTCTTCTTCCTCATCTTCAGAAGCAGTGGAACAGCCTGAAAAAATTCCCAGAGACATTACTAAAGCGGCAGCGAGCGAAAAAATTTTCCTGTTCATTTTCATTTATCTCCCTCCTGTACCGGCTTTTTTCGCAGCCTTGTTTTCAACGAAGTTCTTGACTATGAGAACGATAACGACCGTTATGAAAATAAGTGTCGAAAGAGCGTTTATCTCTGGCGAAACCTTTCTTCTGGTCATCGAATAAATTGTTATGGGGAGAGTCTGAGAGGTTGAACCGCTTGTGAAATAGCTGATAACGAAATCGTCCAGCGAATAGGTGAACGACATGAGAAAGCCGCTTATAACTCCGGGCATGATCTCCGGCAGAACCACTTTGCGGAACGCTTTGAACGGACTGCATCCCAGATCCTGAGCCGCTTCGTAAAGATGAGGATCCATCTGGTTGAATTTCGGCATAACATTGAGGATAACGTATGGCACGTCAAATGTTATATGTGCGATAAGAAGCGTAACAAAGCCGAATTCAAGAGTCATCCTTGCTGCGAAAAAGCTGAAAAGAAGCATCAGCGATACTCCCGTTACGATCTCGGGATTGATGATAGGCATATTGGTAACGTTCATTACAACTGCACGGGGAACTTTTCGCATACTGTTTATGCCGATAGCCGCAAGAGTACCGAGGGCGGTTGAAATAATGCTGGCGGCAACGGCGATTATTATCGTATTTACAAGGGACGATATTATAAGCCGGTTGTTGAAAAGACGTTTGTACCAATCAAGCGTAAATCCGGTGAAAACCGAGCTGCTTTTCGATTCGTTGAACGAAAATACGATAAGTACGAAAATCGGCGCATACAAAAACAGCATTACAAGCACAAGATATAATTTTCCGAGTTTTTTCAACTTTCACCCTCCTTTACATAAGCACCTGATCGTCAGGGTCGAACTGGTTCATAACGGTCATTATCACAAGTATTATCACCATGAGAACAAGAGAGATCGCCGCTCCGAGATGGGGATTGTAGGCGTTTCCGAGAAACTGCATTTCAATAAGGTCGCCGATGAGAAGATTCGAGCCTCCTCCGAGCATTCTTGAAATGATAAACGTTGAAATTGCAGGTACGAAAACCATTGTGATTCCCGATGTGATGCCGGGCATACTGAGCGGTACTACTACACGGAAAAGCGTTGAAGCGGAATTGCAGCCAAGGTCGGAAGCGGCTTCAAACAGCGAATTGTCTATCTTGACCATGACCGAATAAAGCGGAAGTATCATAAACGGAAGATAATTGTAAACCATTCCGAGAACGACCGCTCCGGACGTGTTTATCATTTTAAGAGGCTCGAGACCTATCATTCCGAGAAGATGATTTATAAGTCCGTTGTTTCCGAGCAAAGTCATCCATGCATATGTTCTCAGGAGAAAATTCATCCACATGGGAAGCATTACTATCATGAGCATAGTTCCCTGCTTGTGCTTTTCCATTCTTGAAAGGATAAATGCTACCGGATATGCCACGACAAGGCATATCGCCGTTGCAATGAGCGAGAGCCATATTGAACGGACAAAGATGTTGGCATACTGTCCTACGTCGGAAACGTGTTTTATTGTAAAAGTTCCGCCGTCGGTAGTGAAAGCGAAGTACGCTATCATAAGAAGAGGAACAAGGATGAAAACTATCATCCAGACAAGATACGGAGCGGAAAAATATTTTGGCTTCATTCTGCATTTTCCTCCGCTTTCTTCATAATATGTATATCAAATGGATCGAACGTCATGCCTATCATGGCTCCGGCGGGTTCGGCTTTGGTGGAATGTATCATCCACTTATGATCTACGCCGTCAACTATCATTTCGTAGTGAACGCCCTTGAACACTACGGATTCAACGATTCCGGTGAGCTTAGCCTTGTCCGCCGGAATTATTTTAACGTCCTCCGGTCGGATAACGACGTCTACACGCTCATTGGGGGCAAATCCCTTATCGACGCATTCAAAGCGGTTTCCTGCAAATTCCGCAACGCAGTCCTGCGGCATAATGCCGCTGATGATATTGCTTTCGCCGATAAAATCAGCTACGAAAGCGTTTATCGGTTCGTTGTATATATCCGTTGGAGTGCCTATCTGCTGGATATAGCCGTTGTTCATAACAACGATGCTGTCGCTCATGGTAAGAGCTTCCTCCTGATCGTGAGTAACGTAGACGAAAGTTAGTTCAAGCTCCTGCTGGATTTTTCTCAGCTCTATCTGCATTTCTTTTCTGAGCTTCAGATCAAGTGCGCCCAGCGGTTCATCAAGAAGAAGGACTTTCGGACGGTTCACAAGCGCTCTTGCAATAGCCACACGCTGCTGCTGACCGCCGGAAAGACGGTTTACCGAACGCTTTTCAAAGCCTTTAAGATTAACGAGTTCGAGCATTTCTCCGACTCTGTTTACTATCTCTTTTTCAGGAACCTTTTTGACTCTTAAACCAAAAGCGATATTTTCGTAAACGTTCAGATGAGGAAAGAGCGCATAACGCTGGAAAACCGTGTTGACGTTTCTTTTATGGGGCGGAAGACTGTTTATTCTTTGTCCATCGAAGAAAACGTCGCCGATGGTGGGTTCAAGAAATCCTGCGATTATTCTCAGGGTCGTTGTTTTTCCGCAGCCGGACGGTCCGAGAAAAGTTACGAATTCTTTATCCTTTATGTCAAGGCTGATATTTTTGAGGATCTTTTCGCCCTCTTCAAATTCAACTATAATGTTTTTCAGACTGATAATATTTTCCACTTTACCATATCCTTTCGGTTTAAAATTCGAGAGTTTTAACCATAACGATTTATTATATCACATAATATACACAAATGCAACATTTTTTGAGGAATTTCCCTGATATTTTTTAGTACGATACCATTGCTTTTTTTGCGGATATATGTTAAAATTAAATAAAAAAGGGAGTTGGGCTTATGAGGAGAATTTTTTGCGGATTTCTGGCATCTATGGCCGCTTTATTATGTCCGCTTGCCGGATGCAGCAAGAAAACGAAGAACGAGAGCAGAATAAATTCAGATTTTGAAACGGTCACAAAAGAGGATATCGTCGGAATTACTACGGAAGAAATTTACGTTCCGGAGCAGAAACCTATCGACTATACTAACGTAGAAAAACAGTGCGTTATAAGCGAAGAAGCGGACACAAGCTTTGCGGAAAATATTAATCGTATTGAGACAAGTCCGGAGGAGCTTGAGTTCAAAAAGGTCAATATTCCTGAACATTATGACTGTTTTATAAAGGGCTTTATCGGCGGTAAATTGCTCGTTTGTGTTTCTTTAAAAATAGTATCCGATGCACAATATTCCAACAGTGATTATGAATTTGGAATTTATGATACGAATACCGATGAATTTACGGGCATTGGCGAAACTTTTTCAAAAATGTATCTGCCGCCGGTATGTTTTCCTATAAATGATGAGTGCTTTGGAATTCAGGCTGTCGGTCGGAATGCGTATACCCGATTGTTTAAGTGTGATTTAGAAACGGGCGAAATGATTCAGCTTGACGGTTATGATGTCAACAATTACGAACCGGGGGCTGTAACGGTTGGCGAGCATGGTATTGCTTCTTATTACTGCGAACGCTTTTCCGGCGATTGGGTTGTAAGATATTGTCCTTTTGAAAATGATGGGGCGAAAGAAATTTTCAGATATAAAAATGAAAATACAGATGCTTATCCGGCGGCTGTTATAAGCGATGGAAATAATATTGCGCTTGTGATTCAATATACTGTAGACGGTGTTAGCCGTACTGTTCTTCAATGGATAACTCCGGAGGGCGAATTGCTTGAAAGCGAGGCGATTCCGCTGTATGAAACCTTTGGAAAAAGAAGGTACGATATAGTTTCCGCTAATATTACAGGAGATTATTATTGCTTTACAGCGGCTCAGTGCGATCTGCCTGATACGGCTGTTTTCCGCAGAGAGGGCGATACATTCTATCCGGTGTCTATGGGAGATTATCTGTCGGAGACGAGCGATATATGCTGCACTGACGGCTCGCTTATGACGCAGCTTGCTTATGAAACATTCGACTCAGACCGTACCGAGAAGTTTTGCGGCGCTGCCAGAATTGATGTTAAAAATAAGTCGCTGACCGTCTGCGAGATACCGATGCGGTATCAGGATGATGAACCTGTCAGTCAGTCCTGCTACATTACCCCTTCGGGTGAATTTATAACGATTTGCAGCGATCAAAGCACACTTTATCCGCAATATGAGTATGCTGTTGAATAATTAATAAATTTTCTTTATAAAATAAATGATATAATAAACCTGTCTGGAAAATCTTCGGGCAGGTTTTGTATTAAGAAAGTGTATTGGTATGCCAAGATTTTTTATAAATGACGCTGTTATTGATTGACAATAAGCAGCACCGCACAAAGATTTTCACGAAGATATGCGGTCGGTTTTCAGAGCTGGCTTACTATATAAGAAAGCAAAATTACCATTATATACGTAAAAAATAAACTGCCGTACAAAAAGTACAGCAGTTTAAAATTGATCGTAACAGTAAAATTACTTGATCTCGATTGTAGCGCCGGCAGCCTCGAACTTTTCCTTGATCTCGTTAGCCTCTGCCTCGGAAACGCCTTCCTTGATAGCCTTAGGAGCAGACTCAACTACTTCCTTAGCTTCCTTAAGACCAAGACCGAGAACTTCCTTAGCAACCTTGATAACAGCCATCTTAGCGTCACCAAATGAAGCAAGAACTACGTCGAATTCTGTCTTAGCAGCTTCGCCGGCACCAGCAGCGCCAGCAGCAGGAGCAGCAGCAACCATTGCTGTTACGCCGAATTCCTCCTGAATTGCGTCTACGAGCTCGGAAAGCTCAAGAACGGAAAGAGTCTTGATATCTTCAACAAATTTTGTGATTTTCTCTGAAGCCATGATAATTTTCTCCTTTATAAAATTTTTCGCCGTTTCGGCTGAGTTTAATTAAGCTGCGGATTTAGAAATCCTGTTAAAACGAATGAAATCAGGCAGCTTCCTCTGATTTCTTGTCTGCAACAGCCTGAAGGGTTGCAGCGAGCTTCTGAAGGGAACCCTGAAGGGAACCAACGAGCTGAGCGAGAAGAACATCCTTTGAAGGAATCTTTGAAAGAGCAGTAACGCCTGCCTGATCGTAAATTTCGCCTTCTATATAACCAGCCTTGAGATTGAATTTCTCTTCGCCGGCCTTTTCAGCAAACTTACCGAGAATTCTTGCAGGAGCAGTCTGATCGTCGTTTGAAAGAGCGAGAGCTGTTGTTCCGTTAAGAGCTTCTTCAAAACCCTCGATACCGCAGTTCTTGAAAGCACGGAGAAGAAGAGTATTCTTTTCTACGAAGTAGTTAACGTTAGCCTCACGAAGCTCTTTTCTGAGCTTGGTATCTTCTTCAACAGTAATTCCCTTATAATCAACGAGAACGCCTGAAACGGAAGCCTTGATGAGGTCTGTAAGCTGTTCTACCTTAGCCTTCTTTGCTTCGAGTACAGCATTGCTTGGCATTGTGTATTCACCTCCGAATAAAATATCATCGTATCCGAAAGCAACGTGTTCATATCCGCTGTAAGCGTGAACACAAAAAATGCCCTTTTCCGACAGTACGGGAAAGGACAAAGATAATTCGTAATGAATCAATTGCTATTCCTCGGTGGGACTTACGGAAAAATTTCCAGCCAACTGTCTTTAGAATACGATATAATTTGCTGTAAAATCACAGCTTTATTATTATAGCATATCTATTCAGGCTTGTCAAGTGCTTTTTTGGATTTTTTCAGAAAAATTTTTCTTTTAGAATCAGGAAGAAATATAACGCTTGACATATGAATTTTAATGTGTTATAATGAAAATACAAGAGGATACTGCGATAAGCGGTTCTCCCTCAGATATGTTATTTGAAATAACCGTTATCCGTGGTGGGAGGGCGGTTATTTCTTTTTGTTATTGCTGAGATTTATAATTGCAACTACGAGCATAAGTAATGTTAGTAATTCAATTATGGTCATTTCAGCTCACCCCCGTTTCCGAGGGAAGATTAGAACCGCCTACCGTTTTATCCAGTATCCTGACTTTATTATATCATGTGCTTATTGGCTTGTCAATTACTAAGGAACCACTGAATAAATCACGCCTGACGGCTCAGTACGTATCTTGCTTGCATATTTTCCCTCATCTTGCACAGAAATTTCTTGACAGGCGACAGCCTGCCTGCGAAATTTCTATACAATCTGACGAAAAATCTGACTGCGCAATCTACGCACTGGATTTAATCAGTGCTTCCCTAAATTTAAAACCGGAAAGCTTTTTCTTGATTCTGAAAAAATGTTTTCACGAGAAATTCTTCAATCTCTTTACATTTGCATAGCAAACGTGGTATAATATAAGGTATACATTTTTAGAACCTGTATTCATAGGAGAATTTGCACGTCTTTTCGGCGAATTTTGCCGCTTACTGCGTCAAAGATCCTTGCAATACGTCAGTATTACTGCGGATTTTTTTCTTGTAATCGACAAAATTACGCTCGAAAATCCGCACATATTTCCTATGAATACAGATTCTTAATTTTAAGAAGGAAGTGTTCTGTATGACTAAAATTACAATTTTTTCCGGATTTCTTGGCGCCGGAAAAACAACTCTTATCAAAAAGCTTATCGCTGAAGGCTATAAAAACGAAAAGCTTGTGCTTATTGAAAACGAATTCGGCGATATCGGTATCGACGGCGGATTTCTTCAGGACGCAGGCGTTGAAATAACCGAAATGAATTCTGGCTGTATCTGCTGCAGTCTTGTCGGAGATTTCGGAAAGGCTCTTGAAAAGGTTCTTGCGGATTACTCCCCCGACCGTATTCTTATCGAGCCTTCCGGCGTTGGAAAGCTCAGCGACGTTATACGTGCCGTTCAGAATATCAACGCTCACGACGTTCAGCTCGACGGCTTTACAACTATTGTTGACGCAAAAAAATGCAAGATGTATCAGAAGAATTTCGGTGAATTTTTCAACAATCAGATAACATATGCAAGCTGTCTTATTCTCAGTCATACCGCAGGTCTTTCCACGGAGAAGATAGACGACTGCATCCGCCGTATAAAGGAACTCAATCCCGTTGCTCCTATTGTTACAACAGAGTGGGATCAGCTCAGCGGTCAGCAGCTTGTTGACGCTATGACTCAGAAAAACACCCTTGACGATGAGCTTAAAGCCCTTCTTGAGGAGGAAAAAGGTCATCATCACCATCATCATGAGGATGAGCATGAACACTGCTGTCACCACGACCACGATGAGGACGAGCATGAACACTGTCATCATCACGACCACGAAGAACATGAGCACGAGCATGGTCCGGACTGCACCTGCGGATGCCACGATCACGAACATCATCATCACCACCATGCCGACGACGTCTTCACAAGCTGGGGTATTGAAACTCCTGCCGCTTATTCCGCAGAGGAGATCACAAACGCCCTCAACGCACTCGGAAACGAAGAAGCTTACGGCATGATACTCCGTGCAAAAGGAATCGTTGCTGGAAAGGACGGACAGTGGATTCATTTCGATTACGTTCCCGGAGTTCCGGACGTCCGCACGGGAAGCGCTGGTACTATCGGCAGACTCTGCGTAATCGGCTCTAAAATAAACGAGGAAGCTATCGCTAAGCTCTTCGGCGCTGAAAATAACTGAGGGGAGAGAGCAGATAATGGCTAATAATCCGCCGGAAGTTCCGGTATACCTCTTTCTGGGATTTCTCGAATCAGGAAAGACAAAATTCATTCAGGAAACTCTTGAAGACAAACGTTTCAACAACGGTGAAAAAACTCTCCTGCTTATCTGCGAAGAGGGCATAGAGGAATATAATCCCGCAAAATTTCCGTCCAAAAACGTTTTTATAAGAACCCTTGACGATAAAAACGAACTTAATGAAGCCAATCTCCAGCGGCTGGTCGATGAATGCTCCGCTGAAAGAGTCGTTATTGAGTATAACGGAATGTGGCTTGTTAATGATCTCTTTACCAATATGCCCGATGGCTGGGCAATTTATCAGGTCATGTTTTTCGCCGACGCTTCAACTTTCATGAATTACAATGCCAATATGAGAAGCCTTGTTGTCGATAAACTTAATATGTGCGAGCTTGTTGCCTTCAACAGAATGGATAAGAGCTATGACGCTCAGGAATTCCACAAAATCGTCCGTGGAGTAAGCAGACGTACTGAAATCGCTTACGAATACACCGACGGAACCGTTGCTTACGACGATATTGAAGATCCGCTCCCGTTTGACGTTGAAGCCGACGAAATCGTTATTGAGGATAACGATTACGCTTTGTTTTACCGTGATATCATGGAAGAGCCTAAAAAGTACGACGGCAAAACCGTTACCTTCAAAGGTGTTGCCGCAAGGAATCCCAAATTTCCGGATAATGTTTTTGCAGTCGGCAGAAATGTTATGACCTGCTGTGTGGAAGATATTCAATACTGCTGGTTCGTCTTTGAAGCCGCAGACTCATCCCAGATGCGTGACCGCGGCTGGGTGATAGTCAAGGGTAAAATCAAGGTTCAGAAGCACAAATTCTATCGTGGAAAAGGTCCTGTCATTCAGGTTATCGACATAACCGATTCCGCTCCGCCTGAAAAGGTTGTTGCTACTTTCTATTAATAAGGGGACTCTGTCCCCTTAAACCCCTGCCAAAGGGGAGTACATCCCCTTTGGAATCCCGATATTAATTATTTTCA
>ENA-UOJL01003285-UOJL01003285.1-human-gut-metagenome-genome-assembly--contig:-P47-NODE-3285-length-11616-cov-14.524436_pt1 | contig 11616 bp, 9 predicted proteins | sample MGYA00242347_ERZ723894 | MGnify/ENA metagenome assembly ERZ723894
ACCTACTTCTGCCGGAAGTAAATCTGCACCGGGACTCCCGAAAAATCCCAGTGGTCGCGCATGTTGTTTTCGAGGAAGCGGCGGTAAGGCTCCTTGATGTACTGCGGCAGGTTGACGAAGAACGCGAACTGCGGCGTCGGCGTCGGAAGCTGGGTCACATACTTGATTTTGATATACTTGCCCTTGGTTGCGGGGGGCGGGTAGTTCTCGATCAGCGGCAGCATGTAGTCGTTGAGCTCCGAGGTCGGGATGCGGCGTTTGCGCGACTGGTAGACGCGGATGGCGGTTTGCAGCACGTCGAAGATGCGCTGTTTGTTCAGCACCGAGGTGAAGATGATCGGAATGTCGTTGAACGGAGCGAGTTTCTTTCGGAGGAACTCGGTCCACTCCTTCATCGTGTTGCTGTCCTTCTCGATCAGGTCCCATTTGTTGACCACGATCACGCATCCCTTGCGGTTGCGGACGATCAGGTTGTGGATGTTCAGGTCCTGCGATTCGAGTCCCTGCCGGGCGTCGATCATCAGGATGCAGACGTCCGAATTTTCGATGGCGCGTATCGAGCGCATCACCGAGTAGAATTCGAGGTCCTCCATCGTCTTGCCCTTCTTGCGCATGCCGGCCGTGTCGACGAGGTAGAAATCCATGCCGAACTTGTTGTAGCGGGTATGGATCGAGTCGCGGGTGGTCCCGGCGATGGAGGTCACGATGTTGCGCTCCTCGCCCAGCAGGGCGTTCGTGAGCGACGACTTGCCGACGTTGGGACGCCCCACGATGGTGATGTGGGGCAGGTCTTCGTCCTCCTCGGAGGCCGTTTCCACGGGCAGTGCGTCCAGAATGGCGTCCATCAGGTCGCCCGTGCCGCTTCCCGACATCGACGAGATGCAGTAGGGATCGCCCAGTCCCAGGGCGTAGAACTCGTGCGAGGAGTAGATCTGGTCGTTGTTGTCGACCTTGTTGCAGACGAGGATCACCTTCTTCGAGGTGCGGCGCAGGATGTCGGCCATCAGCATGTCGAGGTCGGTGATGCCGGTGCGTACCTCCACGAGGAAGAGGATCACGTCGGCCTCGTCGATGGCCAGCAGGACCTGACGGCGGATTTCGTCTTCGAAAATATCCTCCGAATTGACGGTGTACCCGCCCGTGTCGATGATGGAAAACTCCTTGCCGTTCCAGTCGGTCTTGCCGTAATGGCGGTCGCGGGTGGTTCCGGCCGTCGCGTCGACGATGGCCTTCCGTTCGCCCACGAGGCGGTTGAAGAGGGTGCTTTTGCCGACGTTCGGACGGCCCACGATTGCTACAAGGCTCATATCTTATCTTTTTCTTATTCTGCTGTTTGCTCCGTTTTACAACTCCGACCGCCGTAGTCGCGGCCTATGGCCGCGTTTGCAAATTGGACCCACCCTAAATCTCCGCCTTGGCGGGGACTTGTCGCATCGCGACCGGGATTCTGACCGGAATGCCGCTACCATGAATCACTTGCAAAGATAGCGCAAATCCGCGAAGGGAAAAACTTTTTCGGGTATTTTGTACTTCCGAACCGTCAGATATAGCGGCTTTCGGTGTCGCCCGCCTGCACGGGATAGAGCAGTACGGAGCTGTATCCGGAGAAGAAATGTTCGAGGTAGGCCGGGATACGGCTCATCACGGGGTTGTACGAGACGCGGTCGCGGCGGCTCATCACGAACCAGAGGCAGTCGTCGGCGCGGATGTCGTGTTCGAGCGACGGCAGGTCGTCCCATTGCGCGAAGGGCACGAAGTCGATGTTGGCCGGGTGCTTGCGGCCTTTGGGGCGGAGGTATTCCAGCGTGGCCTCCGGGGCGAACACGATGATTCTGGCCCCCGAGTTTTCGGCCAGGCGGCGGATGCGGCGCTGCCACATCTGGAATCCCGCCTCCTGCTCGGCCTTTTCGGGTACGACGATCAGGTGGCGCTTGATGGTGTTCAGCGGCTGCACGGGGTTGTAGATGAAGGTCGTGACGTTGCTCTGTGCCAGCACGTCGGCGGCCATTTTGCCGATGCCGGGACCCGACGCCCCGGGGATGCCCGTCAGTCCCGGCACGGCCGGGGAGGCGTGGTGCATGCCCATCACGATGTCGGTGATGTTCCGTTCGCGGACGACGCTGACGATGGCGTTCGAGATGTTCACGTCGTAACGCATCAGCTCCTGGAGGTAGATGTCGCCTGCCGCGGCCGCCGTCGCCGCCGCGTCGAGGATTTTCTGGGCGCGTTTCTCGACGTTCGGGTCCTCCACCTTGTTGTCGATGGCGTGCAGGGCGTATAGTCCGTTCGGCTCCTTGGCGCGCTTGAGCATCGAACTCAACCATACCAGTTCGTCGGCCGTGCGTTCGTCGGCCACGGGGATCAGGATGTGGTCCTCCTGCCGCGGCTGCCTGTCTCCGGTGTCCTGGGCGCTGCGCATGGCGATGTTGTGGGCGCCGCGCTGCGTGGCGAAGGTCGACACGGTGCAGGTGGCCAGAATCATCAGGATCGTGCCGTTGAGCACGCTCTCGCTCAAGAGGCGGATCGGCTCGCCGTCGGGCGTGTGACCCAGGATGATGTTGTAGCCGACCATCACGGCGGCCAACGTCGCGGCCACATGGGCCGAGCTTAAGCCGAAGATGACGGTCCGCTGGTCGGGCGAGAGTCGGAAGGTCTTCTGCGTGAACCATGCGGCGACGAATTTCGCCACCGTGATCAGCACGATCATAATGGCCGCCACTTCGAGGCTCTCCCAGTCGCGGAAGAAGGCGCGGTAGTCGATCAGCATGCCCACGCCGATCAGGAAGAAGGGGATGAAGATGGCGTTGCCGACGAACTCGATGCGGTTCATCAGCGGCGAGGTGCGGGGGATCAGGCGGTTGAGCGCGAGTCCCGAGAGGAACGCGCCGATGATCGGTTCCAGCCCGGCCATGTGGGCGAGGTAGGCCCCGAGGAAGACCATCGCCAGTACGAAAATGTACTGCGAGACGTTGTCGCTGACCTGCTTGAAGAACCAGTGGGCCAGCAGCGGGAAGAGGAAGACGATGATGGCGATGCAGAGCGAGACGGAGCCTGCGAGCCGCCACCAGAACATGTCGTCGACGTTGCCCGTGGCCATGCCGACGATCACGGTGAGCAGCAGCAGGGCCAGCGTGTCGGTGATGACCGTGCCGCCGACGGCGATCGTGACGGCCTTGTCGCGGGCGATGCCCAGTTTGCTGACGATGGGGTAGGCGATGAGCGTCTGCGAGGCGAACAGCCCTGCGAGCAGGATCGACGAATAGATCGGGAAGCCGAGGATGTAATAGCCGGCCAGGATGCCGAAGGCCAGCGGGACGCAGAAGGTGTAGCCTCCGAAGATGAGGCTCCGCCAGCTGTTGCGGCGGAAATCGGACATGTCCATGTCCAGTCCCGAGAGGAACATGATGTACAGAAGTCCGGCCGTACCCGAGAGGATGATGCTGCTGTCGCGCAGCACGAGGTTGAGGCCGTGGGGTCCGATCACCGCGCCTGCGATGATCAGCCCCAGCAGATAGGGGATTTTGAGTTTGTTCAGCAGGAGCGGAGCCGCGAGGATGATGACCAGGATCAGCAGGAATTTCAGGATCGGGTCTTCGAGCGGCAGCGTCAGGTTTATGTGTGCGAAGAGCAGCATGGGCGCAGGTTGTTTTTTTGTAGTCGGGGCTACGTAAAGGCCGGAGGCGCAAAACCGAATCCGAAGCGGTTCGGCGGGGCTTTCCGACGGATAAAGTGTCGTAACGACACCAAATATAATAAAATCTGCGTTCCCGTCCAAACGGTGCGCGGCGTTTTCTCGTGCGGCGGGCTGATCCGTCGATTCGCTGACCGCTTTTTCGCGTGCGTGCGGCATCTCCGCGACGATGGATGCGGCGGCTTCCGCGGCGGGTGGGCGGTCCGGGCCGTCCCGTTGCGGCCGGTTCCGCCGCCGCTGCGTATCTCGCACGTTTTTTGTTTATTGGATCGTGTCCGCCGCGCGGCGGAGAGGGGCAATTGTGAAATAATCGCCGCCGGAAACGCGTTTTTTGCGGAAAAAAATGTAACTTTGAAAAATTTGGAACCCGAAATTTCGTCTCGGATGAGCGTAGACAAAGTAGACAAACGATTGCTCGGACCCGTGCTTGCGGGCTTCTTCATCATGGGTTTCTGCGACATGGTGGCCCCGATCACGGGCCGCATCGCCGCCGAATTCCCGCCCGGACAGCAGGCCGCCGTGAGCTTCCTGCCGACGATGGTTTTCCTCTGGTTTCTGGTGCTCTCGACTCCGGTCGCGGCGCTGATGAACCGCTGGGGCCGCAAGGCCACGGCGCTTCTGGGCTACGGCTTCACCGTCGCGGGGCTGATGACGCCCTATGCCGCCGGCGCGGACTGCGCTCTGGGGTGGTATTTCGCGGGCTTCGGCCTGCTGGGCGTCGGCAACACGGCGATCCAGGTGGCCGTCAACCCCCTGCTGGCGACCATCGTTCCCGGCGAGCGGATGACCAGCTACCTCACCGTGGGTCAGATATTCCGCAACACTTCGCTCCTGCTGCTGGCTCCGATCGTCACGGGGCTGGTCGCCGCGACGGGTTCGTGGCGGCTCCTGCTGCCGATCTATGCGGGCCTTACGGTGGTCGGGGGTCTCTGGCTGCAACTGACTCCGGTGCCGGAACCTGCGCAGAGAGAACGCTCCGCGGGACTCGCCGACTGCTTCCGCCTGTTGAAAAACCGTGCCGTGCTGCTCTCGACGCTGGGCGTGGCGTGCTTTATCGCCGCCGACGTGGGCATCGGCTTCTTGTCGGTGCGGCTGATCGACAATCCCTCGTCGATCCTCACCACCACGGGCTTCTACGCCTGCCGCATCGTCGGTACATTGATCGGCGCGTGGGTGCTGGTGAAGGTCTCCGACGTGAAATACCTGACCTGGAACATGGCCGGGGCGCTGGCGTTGTGCGCGGCGCTGCTGTTCGTGCGCAACGAGGCCGCCATCTACGCCGCCGTGGGAGTGCTGGGCTTCGCCATGGCGTGCGTCTTCGCCACGTTCTACGCCGTGGCCACCAAGGCCGTTCCGGAGAACGCCAACGAGGTGGCCGGGCTGATGATCATGGCCATCTCGGCCGGGGCGGTTTCGGGACCCGTCTGCGGTGCGATCGTCCGTGCCTGGGGCAATCCGCACCTGGGCATGCTCTTCGTCGCCGCGTGCGTGGCCTACATGCTCTGGGCGTCGATACAATTGAAAATGAAAAATTAAGAATTAAAATGATGCTTCGCAGAATCGTACTGACCCTTTTGTTTGCAGCCATTGCGGCGGGCGCCGCCGCACAACGGCCCCGCGCGCGGGTGGAGTGGGGCGTGGTCGGCGGTATCAATATCCCCGACTACACGACCAATATGAGTGAAACCGACGTGAAGAACAAGCTGGGCTGGCAGGCCGGTATCACGACGGCCGTCAACCTCGGGGCCTTCGCCATCGAGCCGCAGATACTCTACGTCCGCCAGGGCCTCCGTATCCGTCCCGAGGGCGGGAGCGAGATCAACCTCAAGTCCAATTCGATCGACGTTCCGGTGCTGGCGTCGCTGCGGCTGCTCAATCCCGTGCGAATCTACGCCGGTCCGGTCTTCACGGTGATGAACGACTGCAAGCAGAAGTCGGGCGGCGACCTGCTGGACTTCGGCCGCGTGCGTCCCTCGGTGTCGTACACCGTGGGTGCGGGCATCGTGCTGATGCGCCACCTGCTGATCGACCTGCGCTACAACGGCCAGTTCCGCTCGAAACACGACGTGGTGCTGCCCGACGGGCGGCAGCTCGACAAACTCCGTACGTATAACGTGGCGCTCAGCTTCGGCTATTTATTCTGATCGGTCTATGACGGAAACTGTCGGAAAGGAAATCATGCTCGAAGGCGTCGATCCCCGCGAACTCTACGGGGCGCAGGACGTCTACCTCGAACAGATCAAATCGCTGCACCCCACGCTGAAGATCGTCGCGCGCGGGCAGTCGCTCAAGGTCCTCGGCCCGGAGGCCGACACGCAGCGTTTCGCCAAACGCATGGAGGGGCTTGCGGCCTACTATGTCAAGTACGGCCACGTCTCGGCCGAGGTCATCGAACAGTGTTTCGCGGGCGGTATCGCGCAGGACGACGCCCCGGTCGACAAGGACGTGATCGTCTACGGCAACAACGGCACGATCGTCCGCGCCCGGACGGTCAACCAGCAGCGGCTCGTCAAACTCTACGACAGGAACGACCTGCTGTTCGCCGTGGGGCCTGCCGGCTCGGGCAAGACCTATACGGCCATCGCGCTGGCCGTCCGCGCGCTGAAGGAGCGGCAGGTGCGGCGCATCATCCTCACGCGTCCGGCCGTCGAGGCGGGCGAGAAGCTGGGTTTCCTGCCCGGCGACATGAAGGAGAAGCTGGACCCCTACCTGCAACCGCTGTACGACGCGCTGAACGACATGATCCCGCCGGCCAAGCTCCAGAAACACCTCGAAGAGGGGACCGTGCAGATCGCCCCGCTGGCCTACATGCGCGGCCGCACGCTGGACAACGCCTTCGTCATTCTGGACGAGGCGCAGAACACCACCCTGTCGCAGATCAAGATGTTCCTGACGCGCATGGGCCGCAATGCGCGGTTCATCGTCACGGGCGACGTGACGCAGATCGACCTGCCGCGCAAGTCGGACAGCGGTCTGGTGCGCACGATGGAGATTCTGCGGGGCGTCGACGGCATCGGCATCGTGGAGTTCGACAAACGCGACATCGTCCGCCACCCGCTCGTGAAACACATCGTCGAGGCGTTCGACAGGAGTGTCGAAAAGGACGGGACCGGGGACCGTTGACCGCCGCCGGCCCGGAGCGGCGGACCTGTCCCTTCCCGGGGGCGCGCTGACCGGCTGCGACAGCGGCCGCCGGAACGGAAGAGACGGAGAAAGAGAGAGATTTGAACGATATGGATATATAACACTTAAACTTCAATATTATGGACCGTAATTTGGTCGCGCTGAAACCGGCGCTTGTATGGAAACATTTCGCGGAGATCGTCCGCATCCCGCGCCCCTCGTCGCACGAGGAGAAGATCCGCCGCTATATTCTCGATTTCGCCCGCGCGCAGGGCCTCGAATCGAAGGAGGACGCGGCGCACAACGTCTATGTCCGCAAACCCGCCTCGAAGGGGATGGAGGACCGCAAGGGCGTGATCCTGCAAGCCCACCTCGACATGGTTCCGCAGAAGAACAACGACAAGGAGTTCGATTTCACCAAGGACCCCATCGACGCCTACATCGACGGCGGCTGGGTGACGGCCGACGGCACGACGCTGGGCGCCGACAACGGTATCGGCGTGGCGGCGATCCTCGCGGTGCTGGAGGACCGGACGCTGAAGCACGGGCCGCTGGAGGCCCTGTTCACGGCCACCGAGGAGACCGGCATGGACGGTGCGAACGGTCTGGAAAAGGGGCTGCTGCACGGCGACATCCTGCTGAACCTCGATTCCGAGGAGGAGGGCGAACTCTACGTGGGCTGCGCCGGAGGGCTCGACGCCAATATGACCTTCGGCTACAAGGCCGAGCCGACGCCCGCGGGCGGTTATACCGCTGCGAAGATCAGCGTCAAGGGGCTCAAGGGCGGCCACTCGGGCATCCAGATCGTCTGCCAGCGCGCCAACGCCAACAAGGTGCTGTTCCGCTTTTTGAATGCCGCGCCGTGCGACGTGCTGCTGGCGTCGGTGGACGGTGGCGGACTCCGCAACGCCATCCCGCGCGAGGCCGAGGCCGTGGTGCTGGTCGAAACCGGGGACTACGACGAGTTCGCCGCCGCGGTGAAAGCCTACGAGGAGACCGTAAGGGCCGAGTACGCCGGCATCGAGGACTCGGTGTCGGTCAAGGTCGCGGAGGTCGGAAAACCGGCCGAAATGCTGCCGAAGGAGGTTGCCGGAAATCTGATCAAGGCCGTTGCGGCCTGCCCCGACGGGGTGCAGCGGATGTCGGTGGCCATGCCCGGGCTGGTGCAGACCTCGACGAACCTCGCACGCGTGGTGTCGGACGGCAGGACGGTGAAACTCCAATGCCTGCTGCGCAGCTCGGTCAACACCGAGAAGGAGGCGCTGGGCGAGTCCATCGCCGCCCTCTTCGCGCTGGCCGAGGCCAAAACGGAACTCACGGGCGCCTACAACGGCTGGAACCCCGACATGGAGTCGCCGATCCTGAAGGCCATGACCGCCTCCTACGAGGCGCTGTACGGGAAGAAGCCCGCCGTGACGGCCATTCACGCCGGGTTGGAGTGCGGCATCATCGGCAGCGCCTATCCCGGGCTGGACATGATTTCGTTCGGCCCGACGATCTGCTACCCCCACTCGCCCGACGAGAAGGTGGAGATCGCCTCGGTCGGGAAGTTCTACGACTTCCTGGTCGACACGCTGCGCAACGTTCCCGAAAAATAATCGCAGCGTGGCGGCCGATTCCGGAAAATGGTTCGTCATCGTCAATCCCGTGGCCGGAAGCGGTCGCGGGCTTGACCATTTTCCACAGATTTCGAAACACCTGCGCGATGCCCACATCCTCTGCGAACCGGTCTTCACGGAGCACAAGTTCCACGCCACGGAACTCACCGTCACGGCCGTGCGCGAAGGCTACCGCCGGATCATCGTCGTGGGCGGCGACGGGACGCTGCACGAGGTGGTGAACGGGCTGTTCATCCAGCAGGAGGTGTGTCCCGACGAGGTGCTCGTGGCCGTGGTGGCCGTGGGCACGGGCAACGACTGGGTCCGCACGTTCGGCATCTCGAACCGCTATCAAGACGCCGTGAAGGCCATCAGCGAGGGTTATTCCTTCCTGCAGGACGTCGGGGTGGTCTCCTACGAGGAGGCGCACTACCGCCAGAGCCGCTACATGGCCAACGTCGCCGGGGCGGGGTTCGACGCGCATGTCGTGCGCAAGCTCTCGCACCTGAAAAAGAAGGGTCACCGGAGCCGCTGGCGCTATACGTGGTGTCTGGTGAAGAATTTCTTCCGCTACAAGTCCACGGGCGTCAAGGTCTGGGTCGACGACCGGCTGGTCTACAACAACCTGCTGCTGTCGGCCGCCATCGGCATCTGCAAGTTCAACGGCGGGGGCATCCAGCAGTTGCCGGCGGCCGTGGCCGACGACGGCATGCTCGACCTGTCGCTGATCCGCCCGGTGCACTTCTGGCACCTGCTGTTCCGCTTCCACTACCTGTTCAACGGCGGCATCTACCGCATCCGCCACATCCTCCAGGAGCGCGGAAGCCGCATCCGCATCGAATCTTCGCCCGAGGTGTCGGTCGAGATCGACGGAGAGCCGCTGGGCCATACGCCGCTCGAATTCTCGATTCTTCACCGGGCCATCCGCATCGTCGTGGCCCGCGATTTCTACCAGCGGTGCGCCGCCGTCGGGGCGGAGACCCCGGCCGGGTAGCGCGCAGCCGGAAAAAGAGAGGGCCGGACCCACTTCGGGTCCGGTCTTTTTGGGCTCGAATCATCAGGTGTGTGCGCACACACTTGCTATTTTCGAAAATTTTGCATAGCTTTGCCGATGTAACGCCGAAGAACAGGGCAAACCATGTCCGACAACGAACATACCACGGTCCGCATCGTCGACATCGCCCGCATGGCGGGGGTGTCGGTGGCGACGGTCGACCGCGTGATCCACAACCGCGGCAAGGTCTCGGAGGAGAACCTCGCGCGCATCAACGAGGTGCTGCGGCGGGTCGACTACCGTCCCAACCTGATCGCCCGCTCGCTGGCGTCGGGCCGCAGGTACACGCTCTGCGCGGTCATGCCCCGTTTCGCCCCGGGAGAGTACTGGGCCGATTTCGAGGCCGGAATCGCCCGCGCCGAGGCCGAGGCCGTGCGTTACAACGTCACGGTCCGCCGTTTCTGCTTCGACCAGTACGACCGTTCGTCGTTCGAAAGCCTGCTGGAGACGCTGCGCCGCGAGGAGTTCGACGGCGCGGTGATCGCCACGCTCTTCGCGGAGATGGTCGAGCCGTTCACCCGCGAACTCGACGCCCGGGGGGTGCCCTATGTCTTCGTCGATTCGGACATTCCCGCCTGCAACCGGCTGGCCTATTTCGGCACGTCGTCGTTCGACGCCGGGGCGGTCGCCGCACGGCTGCTGTTCGACCGCCTCGATCCGGGAGCGGACATCGTCGTGGGCCGGATCGTTCACCGGGGCGACGCCGGTTCGAACCAGTGGCGCAACCGCGAGGCGGGATTCCGCAGTTACCTCGAAGCGCATGCCTTCCGGGGCCGGCTGCACTACGCCGCGCTGCGGCTGGACGACGAAGCCTGCAACGGCCGCGTGCTGGATGAGATGTTCCGCGAAAATCCGTCGATTGCCGGGGCCGTGACCTTCAATTCGACGTGTTATATCCTTGCGGGCTATCTGGCGGCGCGGCGGCGCGATGGCGTGCGGCTGGTGGGCTACGACGTGATCCGCCGCAACGGGGAGATGCTCTCCGCGGGCGTGGTGACGGCGCTCGTCGCCCAGCGTCCCGAGGCGCAGGGCTACCGCGCGGTGATGGCCCTGTGCGAATGGCTCGTCGAGGGCCGCGCTCCGTCGAAGGTCAACAACATGCCCATCGACATCCTGCTGAAAGAGAATATACCGTATTATAAAAACAACATCATCTGAAAAACATGAAAAATCTCTTTGACATCCGGGGCCGTGTCGTCGTTGTGACGGGTGGGGCCGGGATTCTGGGCCGCTCGATCTGCGCTTACCTCGCCGGGCAGGGCGCACGCGTCGCTGTGCTCGACCGCGATGAAAAGGCGGGCGAAGCGCTTGTCGGCGAAATCCGCGCTGCGGGCGGCGATGCGCTCTTCTTCGCGACCGACGTGCTGAACCGCGAGGTGCTCGTGTCGAACCGCGAGGCGATTCTCGGGGCCTGGGGGCAGATCGACATCCTGCTGAACGCCGCGGGCGGCAACATGGGCGGTGCGACGATCGCTCCCGACAAGTCGTTCCTCGACCTGGAGATCGAAGCTTTCCGCAAGGTCGTGGACCTCAATCTGTTCGGCACGGTGCTGCCCACGACGGTCTTCGGCGAGGCCATGACGGCCCGCAGGAAGGGCGTGATCGTCAACTTCTGCTCCGAATCGGCGTTGCGTCCGCTGACCCGCGTGGTGGGCTACGGAGCCGCCAAGGCCGCCATCGCCAACTACACGAAGTACATGGCCGCCGAACTGGCCATGAAGTTCAGCCCCGAGATGCGCGTCAACGCCATCGTCCCGGGCTTTCTGCTGACGAACCAGAACCGCGCGCTGCTGACCAACGAGGACGGTTCGTACACCGACCGTGCGCGGACGATCATCGCCCACACGCCCGCCGGACGCTTCGCCGAGCCGGAGGAGCTGCTGGGTACGATCCACTACCTCGTCAGCGACGCTTCGTCGTTCGTGACGGGCGCGCTGGCCGTCGTCGACGGCGGGTTCGACGCTTTCTCGATTTGATCCGCCGCGGGAGCCGTCTCGTCGGCGGGGTCTGACGGGCACGGCATCGGGCCGGGACCGTTCGCCGCGGAACGCGGCGGGAAGCTGGCGCAACCGCCGCATTCTCGCTTGCAGCGGAGAAAGAACAACCGACAGCCCGCGTGCCCGGAGCGGGAGGCTGCATAGTCTTGTTCT
>ENA-UOJL01003287-UOJL01003287.1-human-gut-metagenome-genome-assembly--contig:-P47-NODE-3287-length-11612-cov-10.780047_pt1 | contig 11612 bp, 8 predicted proteins | sample MGYA00242347_ERZ723894 | MGnify/ENA metagenome assembly ERZ723894
TTTCGCGGTTCATGATGATGTACTGCAGGTTGATGAGGCCGATGGCCTTGAGCTCTGTGCAGAGCATTTCGGTTGTCTTGACAATCTTTGCGCTGAGCTCGTCGTCGATGTCCTTTGCCGGGTAAACCGCGATGCTGTCGCCGGAGTGGATGCCGGTGCGCTCTACGTGCTCCATGATGCCCGGGATGAGGATGTTCTCGCCGTCGCAGATGGCGTCGACTTCAATCTCGGTGCCACTGAGGTACTTATCGATGAGCACCGGGTTATCCTGCTTCTGGCGCAGGATAATCGCCATGTATTCGTTGATGTCTTCATCGCCGTATGCAATGATCATGTTCTGACCGCCGAGCACGTAGGACGGACGCATGAGCACCGGATAGCCGAGGTCGTGTGCGGCTGCGAGGGCTTCCTCCGTCGTCATAACGGTGTGACCTTTCGGGCGCTTGATGTTGCAGCGCTCGAGCAGTTCTTCAAAGCGCTCTCTGTCCTCTGCGGCATCGATGCTGTCGGCGCTCGTGCCGATGATCGGCACGTTGTTTTTCGCAAGCGTCTTTGTAAGCTTGATGGCCGTCTGGCCGCCGAACGCGACGACAACGCCCTTCGGCTTTTCGATGTTGATGATATTCATAACGTCTTCGGCGCACAGCGGCTCAAAGTAGAGTCGGTCTGCAGTGTCGAAGTCTGTGGAAACGGTTTCCGGGTTGTTGTTGACGATGACGACTTCATAGCCGAGGCGCTGGAGAGACTCCACGCAATGGACGCTGGCATAGTCGAACTCGATACCCTGACCGATACGGATCGGGCCGGAACCGAAAACCATGACGGTCTCTTTGCCGCTTTTGCCGATGAACTCCATCGCTTCGTTTTCACCACCCTGCTCCGGCGTATCGTAGGTGCCGTAGAAATACGGTGTGGTCGCAGCGAACTCGCCTGCGCAGGTATCGACCATTTTGAAGGTCGCTTCGTGACGGAAGGTCGGCTTTGTGCCGCAAATACGCGTGAGGGCTTCGTCCGTGTAGCCGAGTTTCTTGCCGCGCGTATACTGTGCGTGCGTGAGCGGCTGATCCTTAATCTCGCGCTCATACGCGAGCAGGTTATTGAGCTTTTCGAGGAACCACATGTCGATCATCGTGAAGTCGTGGATCTCTTTGGTGGTGACGCCGCGCTTCATGAGCTCGTAGATGGCGAACAGGCGCTCGTCCGTCGCGTCTTTTAAAATCTGCCACAGGGCACTGTCCTCGTAGTTTGCGAACTTCGGCATGTTGAGCGTATCGAGCGAGATTTCTGCACCGCGCACAGCCTTCATGAGGGCCATTTCAAACGTATCGGCGATGGACATGACCTCGCCGGTCGCCTTCATCTGCGTGCCGAGGTTGCGCTTTGCGTAGACGAATTTATCGAACGGCCACTTCGGGAACTTGACCGCCACATAGTCGAGCGCAGGCTCAAATGCTGCGTAGGTCTTGCCGGTGACGGCGTTGACGATCTCATCGAGTGTGTAGCCGATGGCAATCTTCGTCGCGACCTTTGCAATCGGATAGCCGGTCGCCTTAGATGCCAGTGCGGAGGAACGGGACACACGCGGGTTAACCTCAATGACGGCGTACTCAAAGGACGTCGGGTGCAGCGCGAACTGGCAGTTGCAGCCGCCCTCTACGCCGAGCGCGTCGATGATGTTGATGGCCGCAGTGCGGAGCATCTGATACTCTTTATCGGAAAGCGTGACCGCCGGGGCAATGACGATGCTGTCGCCGGTGTGGACGCCGACCGGGTCGAAGTTTTCCATGGAGCAGACCGTGATGACGTTGCCCTTACTGTCGCGAATAACCTCGAACTCGATCTCCTTCCAGCCCGCAATGCTCTTTTCAACGAGGATCTGGGTGATCGGCGAGAGCGCAAGGCCGTTTGCCGCGACCTCCATGAGCTCTTCGCGGTTATCGACGATACCGCCGCCGGTGCCGCCAAGCGTGAACGCCGGGCGGATGATAACGGGGTACGTGATCTCTTCCGCAAACTCCAGTGCATCCTCTACCGTGGTGACGACCTTGGACGGGATGCACGGCTGACCGATGCTTTCCATCGTATCCTTGAACATCTGACGGTCTTCCGCCTTATCGATGGTCTCCGGGGAAGCGCCGAGCAGGCGTACGTTGTGTTCCTTCAAAAAGCCTTCCTTTGCAAGCTGCATGGAAAGCGTGAGGCCGGTCTGGCCGCCGAAGCCGGAGAGGATGCTATCCGGCTTTTCTTTTTCGATGATGCGCTTGATGGTGGGCAGCGTAAGCGGCTCGATGTAAATGTGGTCCGCCATGGCGTTATCCGTCATGATGGTCGCCGGGTTGGAGTTGACGAGCACGATCTCGATGCCGTCCGCTTTCAGAGCACGGCACGCCTGAGTGCCGGCGTAGTCAAATTCCGCCGCCTGACCGATGACGATCGGGCCGGAGCCGATGACGAGAACCTTTTTAATGTCTTTATTCAATGGCATAGCTGTAAACAATCCTTTCTATACTGCTCTGGGTACTGTTTATTTTCCCATCATCTCAAAGAATTTATCAAAGAGGAACGCGGTATCGCGCGGGCCGCCGCAAGCTTCCGGGTGGAACTGCACGGAAAAAGCGGGGATTTTTTTATAGCGCACGCCCTCGCACGTTCTGTCGTTTACGTTGTTGAAATATTCGTCGGCGATCTCGGGGTCGATTGTGGAGGACACGACCGCGTAGCCATGGTTCTGGCTGGAGATGTAGACGCGGCCGGTCTCAAGATTTTGCACCGGCTGGTTTGTGCCGCGGTGGCCGTACTTGAGCTTTTCGGTCTTAAAGCCGTTTGCAAGCGCCAGCAGCTGGTGACCGAGGCAGATGCCGAAGAGCGGTTTGCCCATGTTCATAATCTTCTTGAGGTTTTCAATGACCTCGATGTTATCCGCCGGGTCGCCGGGGCCGTTTGAAAGCATCACGCCGTCAATGTTGAGAGCCTTTAACTCGTCTGCCGTCGTGTTGTACGGGCATACAATGACCTCTGCCCCGCGCTTTTCGAGCTCGCGGCGGATGTTCTCCTTGTAGCCGTAATCCATGAGCGCCACGGTGCACGTTTTCTCCGGGTTCTCACGGCGCATCATCTCGGTGACGGAGGTGCTTTCCACCGCGTTTGTCACGCGGTAACTGTGAATTTTATCCATATCGACATGCGTAAGCTCTGTTGTGATCATACCGTTCATGACGCCGCTTTCGCGGATGACCTTTGTAAGGGCACGTGTATCGATGCCGCAAAGGCCGATGACGCCTCTTTCTTTAAAAAAGGTGTCAAGATCACCCTCCGAACGGAAATTGGAGGGCGACTGACACCATTCTTTTACGATATAACCACAGGGACCGATGATCTTTCCCTCAAAATCGGAGGGGATCACGCCGTAATTGCCGATGAGCGGAAATGTCTGGACGACAATCTGCCCGAAATAGCTCTTATCGGTGAGCGTTTCGAGATAACCTGTCATGCCGGTCGTGAAAACGACCTCAGCCGTTACTTCGCCCGCCGCGCCGAAGGATTCGCCGCAGAAGACCTTTCCGTTTTCGAGTACCAAATATGCTTTGTTGCCCATAACGTACGTTCCTCTTTCCCTGAAATAATTACTCTTTTCTGCTGTATGCAATCTATGTCAAAGCTGCGGTGCAGCCCTGTACGCATTCATTTACGTATAGGTTTTCAGGATATTTTCCGCAACATCCTTTTTCGATGTGCGCATATCCATCGCCTGTTTTTCAATATAGCGGTGCGCCTGCTGCTCGCTCATGCGCAGGTATTCCACAAGGATACACTTTGCACGCGCCACAATGCGCACTTCTTCCATTTTGGTTCTGAGCTTCTGGTTTTCCCGGTCAAAGTGCTGCCAGCGGTTCTGCGTGGCGATGAGCAGGTGAAGCGCCTGATAAAACAGCAGGCGCGAAAGCGGCTTTTGCACCGTCAATATGCCAAACGGCTCCATTTTGTCGTTCACCTGATCGAAAAGCTCCGCTTTTGCAATGACCATGACACCGGAAACGAATTTTTCTGTGATATACTCTGCCAGCTCGTGCCCGAATTCATCCGGGAGCGGTGTGTTGATAACCACAAGGTCGTAGCTGCGCCGCAAAAGCAGCCGCCGGGCGTCTCCGCCGCTGAGCGCCGTTGTCATGGGCGCAAACTCGCGCGGGGAAAGCAGCTCTGTGATATACGCCGCACCTTTTTGCGTGCCGGACACGATGAGGACGCTGTGCTGAATGATCGCATTCATGCCCTGTGCCCCCTTGTTTTACACATCTGCGGGCCCGTTGCCGAACGTGCGGATATACGTCTTTACGAAATACTCCGGGAACACGTTGCGGACAAAGCTGCTCTTTGCGAAAATTTGCAGCGCTTCTTCGGCAGACTTCGGCAGCTTGCCGCAGGTCTCGCGCGCAAGATCGGGCTTTGGCAGCTTCGTCTTTTTGAGGTAGCCGTCAAGCCCCGCATAAATGAGCGCAGCGTACGCAAGGTACGGATTCGCAGTGGAATCGGGTGAGCGCACCTCTATTGTGCTGCTGCCTTCCTTTTTATACGCAAAGCACCAGCGGCTCTTCTCCGACCAAGAGATGAACTCCGGCGCACCGAACGCACCGAGGCGTTTATAGGAATCTGCCGTGGGGTTCAAAATGGCGGTAATTTCTGCGGCGTGCTCCAGAATACCTGCAAGGAAATACTCGGAACAGTCGCCCATCTGCATGCGCGGCGTTAGCGTGATGTGGAAGCCGTTGCCGTCCTTACCCGGAATGGGGTTCGGCGCAAACGACGCCGTAAGGCCGTTTCTCGACGCCATGGTCTTCACAACAGACTTATACGTAACGACATCGTCTGCGGACTGAATGGCAGAGCTGTGCTGAAAATCGATGATGTTCTGCCCCGGGCCGCCGCTGTGGTGCGAGCTTTCCGGTGTGACACCCATATCCTCGAGTGTCAGGCAGATCTCGCGGCGTACGTCCTCGCCCTTATCTTCCGGCGCGGCATCCATAAAACCCGCGTTGTCAAAGGGGATAGCCGTTGCATTGCCGTTTTCATCGTTCTTGAAAAGGTAGAATTCGTTTCTTGCCCCAAATTCAAATATTATACCATGAAGTTTTGCAATGTCAACCGCTTTTTTCAGGATGCCGCGGCAGTCGATGTCGAAGCCGGTGCCGTCCGAACGGCGAATGTCGCAGAAAAAGCGCACGACGCGCCCGTGTGCGGGCCGCCACGGCAGAAGCGACATGGTGGAGGTATCCGGCACCAAAAAGAGCTCGCTGTCCGCCTCTTTTTCAAAGCCCATGATGCGCGAAGCATCAATGGGAATGCCGCCCTCGAACGCAGAAGCCAAAAGGCTCGGCTGAATGGCGATGATCTTCTGTCTGCCGAAAATATCGCAGAACGCCATTTTGATGAACTTAACGTCGTTATCTGTGATAAACTCTGTGACTTCGGACTCCGTATACTGCATGCCGAACCCTTCCTTTCTTTTTTAAAAGCGCGTTTCAAACATACAAATACGCGTGAAATCCGGTGTTGCCGTCTTTCACGCTGTACCTGTTCTTCTTTTCTGCCGCATTTTGAGATATTCTGCCAAAATACAGCGTATGCTGACCGCTTTTGAATATTATAACACAAGATCGGTGTATTTTGCAATAAGACAGAACGCACAATGTTTATCGCCAAAATACACCGTCGATTTATGCAAGAAAAGAAACCTTGATTTGCAGAGAATTACAGAGGCAAAATCAGTTCGTCACATAGAGCTGCTTATACGGATTCTGTGTGTTCGGGCGCAGCACGTAGTATTCGTCGCGCAGAAGACTTTCGGCATCTGCACCGAACTTTTCCGCGTAGTTTTGAACGAGCGGCGCCGCAATCTGCATGTCTTCTTCGGTCGCCTTATGCGCCACGACCTGCTCCGGCAAATCCTTCGGCAGGTGCGCGGTGCGCAGATAAATGCGTCCGCCGTGCATACCCGTGCCGCAGAAATTGCCGACCGGCTGGCGATCTTCACTGCCGATGCCGAGCACGACGATGATGCCGCCCGCCTGATATTCGCCGAGGAAGCTGCCTGTTCTGCCGCCGATGACGAGCACGGGTACTTTCTCTTTATACTCCTTCATGTGGATACCTGCGCGGTAACCGGCATCGCCCTGCACGTAGATGGCACCGCCGCGCATGGCGTAACCTGCCGCGTCGCCCGTGTTGCCGTGAATGGTGATCTCGCCCGCGTTCATCGTGTCGCCGGTCGCGTCCTGTGCGCTGCAATTTACAATAATATTTGCGCCGTCCAGATACGCGCCGAGCGCGTTGCCCGGCACTTCGTTCAATATAATCGTACCCTCACTTTGCCCTGCGCCGATATAGCGCTGGCCGAGTGCATATGTTTTCTGTTCCATGTTTCTCCCCCTTACTGCTGCTTTGAGAGCAGGTCGCGGCGCGTACGGGCCGTGAATGCCATGAGCTGCGGTTTTTCGCAGATCAGCTTAAAATCGATTGAGCTTAACGGCGTGCGATTACGGATAAGCGCCGTGTAGATACCGGCACGCGCCACGTCGCCAATCAGGATATAGCCCTTTAAAACATCATCTTTATAGAAAAGAATCTTGTAGTTTTCGCCGTCACGGCGGACGTAGGTCTCGCCGTCATACGTGCCTGCGGTGATGATGTGCAGCCCCATGAAGCCGATGGCATTCATCGGGATCGCCCGGTCAAAGCTCGCTTTGCCGCCCGCCATGTTGATGCCGGCGGTATTGCCCTGCATATAGGCGTTCGGCAACAGCGCCAGCACGCGGTTGACGCCGGCGGAAATATCGAAGCTCTCCGCGCAGTCGCCTGCGGCATAGACATCGGGCAGTGTTGTTTTGCCGGTATCATCCGCCGCAATGCCGCGGCGCACCTCGCCGCCTGCATCTTTGACGAGCGAAGTATTCGGGCGCACGCCGACCGCAATGACGAGCACGTCAAAATCGACCGTAAGACCGCTTTTGAGTGTGGCGGTCGTGCCCGCAAACTTTGCGGCGGTATCGCCGAGGTGAAACTCGATGCCCTGCTTTTCAAGAAAATCTTTGACGATAGCGGAGCCGGTCTCATCGAGGATGCTCGGCAGCACGCGGTCGGCAAGGTCGACGACCGTGATGGATTTCACGCGCTCCTTGATGCCCTCTGCGCACTTTAAACCGATGAGGCCCGCGCCGATAATCAAAACACGGCTGTCTTTTGTAAGGACGCTTTCAAGCGCGTGTGCGTCATCGAGCGACATGAACGTGAACTTTTCGGAAACGGTATCAAGCCCTTCCATGGGCGGTACGAACGGCGTGGAGCCTGTTGCGACAAGGAGCTTTTCATAGGGTATCTCTTCCCCGCTTTTTAACGTTACGGTTTTCTTTTCCGGGTCGAGCTTTGTGACGGTCTCACCGAGCTTTGCGGTGACGTGATTTTCTTCGTAAAAGCTGTCCGGGCGGTATTTCATGCGCTCCTCATCCGTTTTGCCCTGCAATAAATAGGAAATGAGCGGGCGCGCGTAGGTGTGGTGGTTTTCGGAAGCAATCAGCACGATCTCTCCGTCTTTATCTTTACTGCGGATGCCTTCCACACAGCCGATGGCCGCAGTGGAGTTGCCTATGATTACATATTTTGCCATGGTGCTCAGTCCCTTTCCTCAAAGATGATGGCTTTGTTCGGACAGCCCTGCACACAGGCGGGCTTGCCGCCGGCGTTTTCGATGCACAGCTCGCACTTCTGCATGACGCCGGATTCCGAGGGCATCAGCGCGCCGTAGGGACATACCAGCACGCAGGTGTGGCAGCCGACGCACTTATTCTGGTCGATACAGACCACGCCGTCCTTTTTGGAAAGTGCGCCCGCAATGCAGCTTTTCACGCACAGCGGGTCTGTGCAGTGGCGGCAGGAAACCGCAAAGCTGACCTGATTGTCCCCCTCAATGTGGATGCGGGGGTGAATGGTTCTGTCCTTCAGCGCCTTGATCATGCTGGATTTTCCGGAGTTTGCAAAGGCGCAGTAATATTCGCAAAGATGGCAGCCGAGGCACCATTTTTCATCAACATATACTCTTTTCATGGTTACGCTCCCTTTTCTGCTTATTCGCCCGCGTGCTTGATGCCGAGAATCTGAAGCTCTTTTTCGTTCAGACCCACGCCGCGCAGCATAAGGCGGTTGCCGCGCAGCGCCTCGATGGAATTGATGCCCATGCCGCCCATCATTTCCTTAATCTCGTGCTCCCACGCGGTGACAAGGTTCACAAGGCGCTTATAGCCGATGTCCGGGTTGAGGCGCTTCACAAGGTCGGGGCGCTGGGTTGCGATGCCCCAGTTGCACTTGCCGGTCTGGCAGCTTCTGCACAGATGGCAACCGAGCGCCAAAAGTGCCGCCGTGCCGATGTAGCACGCATCTGCACCGAGCGCGATGGCCTTGACAACATCGGCGCTGGAGCGAATGGAGCCGCCGACAACGAGCGAAACCTTGTTGCGGATGCCCTCATCGCGCAGGCGCTGATCGACCGCCGCCAGAGCAAGCTCAATCGGGATGCCGACGTTATCGCGGATGCGCGTAGGCGCTGCGCCCGTACCGCCGCGGAAACCGTCGATGGCGATGATGTCCGCGCCGCTGCGTGCAATGCCGGACGCAATGGCTGCAACGTTGTGCACCGCCGCAATCTTGACGATGACGGGCTTTTTGTAGTTTGAGGCTTCTTTTAAGGAGAAAACGAGCTGACGCAGGTCTTCAATGGAGTAAATATCGTGGTGCGGTGCGGGCGAAATGGCGTCCGAGCCCTCCGGGATCATACGCGTGCGGGAAACGTCGCCGACAATTTTTGCACCCGGCAGATGGCCGCCGATGCCCGGCTTTGCACCCTGCCCCATTTTGATCTCGATGGCGGCGCCGGCGCTGAGGTAATCCTTATGCACGCCGAAGCGGCCGGACGCGACCTGCACGATGGTATTTGCGCCGTACTTGTAGAAATCCTGATGCAGACCGCCCTCGCCGGTGTTGTAGTAGATGCCGAGCGCTTCTGCGGCGCGGGCAAGGCTTTCGTGCGCATTGTAGCTGATGGAGCCGTAGGACATGGCAGAGAACATGATCGGCACGGAAAGCTCAAGCTGCGGGGTGATATTCGTCTTAATCTTACCGTTCTCGTCGCGCTCGATTTTAGACGGCTTCTGACCTAAAAACGTCTTCGTTTCCATCGGCTCACGGAGCGGGTCGATGGACGGGTTCGTGACCTGCGACGCGTTGATGAGGATTTTATCCCAGTAGACCGGCAAGGGCTTCGGGTTACCCATGGAAGACAGCAGCACGCCGCCGCTGCTCGCCTGACGGTAGACCTCCATGATGGTCTCGCCGGACCAGTTGGCATTTTCCTTAAAGGTGTGGTCGGTCTTGACGATCTTCAAAGCGCGCGTGGGACAGATGGAAACGCAGCGGTGGCAGTTCACACAGCGGCTTTCGTCGGAGATCATCATTTTCAGCTCATCGTCGTAAGCATGTACTTCGTTGGAGCACTGTCGTTCACAGGCACGGCAGGCAATGCAGCGCGCGGGGTTGCGGACGACCTCGTACTGCGGATATAAAAAATCGATAGCCATTTATAGTAACCTCATTTCTCAGAGAACACAAACTCTTACTTTTTGTCCAGCGTGAAGATGACAGGCTCGCCGCCTGCGGGCGCCCAGACCTTATCGAGCGTGGGCTGAATGACGCGGATGGCGGATTCTTCGCTGGCGATGTAGACCATATCGCCCTTTTCGCCGACGACCATAGAACGCAGCTTTAAGCGGTCGTTGAGTGCCATAAGGCCACCCGTAAAGCCGACCAGAATGGAGAACGGACCGGTGACGAGCAGGCCGGAATACACATTGCGCAAATACGTCAGACGCGCGCGCTCCTCCGGGTCTTTGTTCTGAATGGTCGTCCAGAACGGTGCCGCGATGACGTTTGCGACCTCTTGCAGGGTGAGGCCCTGACGGCGTACAAGATAATCGAAAATATAGGTGATGACCTCGGTATCGGTCAAAAGGTTGCAGTTGTAGCCGTACATCTCAATGCAGCGGCGGTTCGCATCGTAGGACGAGATTTCGCCGTTATGGACAACGGAAAGGTCGAGCAGCGCAAACGGGTGCGCACCGCCCCACCAGCCGGGGGTATTCGTCGGGTAGCGGCCGTGCGCCGTCCAACAGTAGCCGGCGTATTCATCGAGACGATAGAACCGACCGACATCCTCCGGGTAGCCGACGGCCTTAAACACGCCCATGTTTTTGCCGCTGGAGAAAATATACGCGCCATCGATAAAGGTATTGACGCGGTTGACGCAGCGGGCGGTGAACTCGTCTTCATCGAGCTGGCTTTCCGCAAGCTTTGTGTGCAGCGGTGTGACGAAGTACCGCCAGATAAGCGGCTCGTCCGTGATCTGCGGAATCTTGCGGATCGGAATTTTGGAAAGGTTCACGACATCGAAATGCTCGTTGATGAACTTCTCACATTCCTCTTTTGCTTTTACATTATTATAGAAAACGTGGAACGCATACTGTTCCGCATATTCCGGGTAAATGCCGTAGCCGGCGAAGCCGCCGCCAAGGCCGTTTGAACGGTCGTGCATGATCTCAATGGAGCGGATGATATCGGAGCCGTCCAGCCGCTTTCCGCTGCGGGAAAAAACGGAGGATACGGCGCACCCCGAAGGAATTCGGAAATCGCCCGCTGTGCTTTTGCCTTCTCTAAGCATGAAGACTGCTCCCTTCTGAAAACAAATAAGATATACGTCTTTTTCCCGGCTTTTCCGAAAAAAAGAGAAAGTCTGACCATACATGCTGCGTGCAATGCACGCGCGCCGTTCCCCCGGCGCAATCTAAAAGCCCCACATTCGGCAGCTTTTAAAAGCAACATGTATGATCAGACTCCATTGTCTGCCTACCATTATATAGCGGCCCTTCTTATATGTCAAGAAAAATTTCGCGATTTTTGAATTTTTGAGTTGTAGCAATTTCATTTTATGTTCGCTTGACTTTGGAAATTTCATAAAATGAATTTATAAACGCAGGCTTAAATTGTGTATCCTGCAAATCTTCAAATTTCCTCAAAAAAGGTGTTGACAAATGGCCCGAGACGTTGTAAAATTCATCACATAGCATAGCAAAGGCGCTGTGGTTGGTTTATTGCCATCCCCAGCGCTTTTTTCGTTTGAATGAATTACGAACAGCTGTGCAGCGGTTTCGTAAAGCGAAGCCGCAGGACGAAACGCACGGGAAGATATACAAATTATATCGCAGCGTTCGCCCCTCCTATTATGCGAATCTTATTGAAGGAAAGAGTGGTTTACATGAGCAGCACAACAAAGATCAATGTGCCGGACATTTTCGCCAGCATGGTGTTTAACGACGACGTCATGCGCGAGAGACTGCCGAAGGACGTTTACAAGTCTTTGAGAAAGACCATCGACAACGGCAAGGACCTCGACATCACGGTTGCCAATGCTGTGGCAAATGCCATGAAGGACTGGGCGATTGAAAAAGGTGCAACGCACTACACGCACTGGTTCCAGCCGATGACCGGCATCACCGCCGAGAAGCACGACAGCTTCA
>ENA-UOJL01003288-UOJL01003288.1-human-gut-metagenome-genome-assembly--contig:-P47-NODE-3288-length-11603-cov-6.077243_pt1 | contig 11603 bp, 8 predicted proteins | sample MGYA00242347_ERZ723894 | MGnify/ENA metagenome assembly ERZ723894
TACCGGTCCCTAGCGACCATCTACTTTGCCCTGGAAGTGGATTTTTTCCACCGGTTGGGGTATCATGTGCTGCTGCCCTATCAGCGGTCCAAAGTAGAGAGCCAGGGGAAATACATCACCTACGGAGTGCGGGAACGGTTTGACTGCCGGGACTGGGCCAGGTACGCTTCCCAGCGGTTTGGGAAAGAGCTGCCCCTGTTTCTCATGGGGATCTCCATGGGGTCTGCCACGGTGTTGATGGCGTCGGGTTTGGATCTGCCGGAGAACACCCGGGGGATCGTGGCGGACTGTGGGTTCACCACACCCTGGGCCATCATGGCCCACGTAGCTAAGCGGGATTTCCATCTTCCTCCCTTCCCGTTTTTGTACCTGTTGGACCTGGTGGCCAGAGTGGTGGCCGGGTTCTCCTTAAAAGGGGCGGATACCCGGGAAGCCCTGGGAAAAAACCGGCTGCCGGTGCTGTTCCTTCATGGGCAGGCGGACGATTTTGTGCCGGAAGAGATGACGGAAGAAAATTACCGTGCCTGCCGTGGGGAAAAGGAATTGTACCTGGTGCCGGAAGCGGGCCACGCCCAAAGTTTTGGGATGGATACCCAGGGGTGTGAAAGGGTGATCGAAAGGTTTTTGGAGAAATACGGCGGGGCGGCAAAGACCGGCCGGTGAACGGCAGCGAAAAAGAGCCCAAAGGCCAGAAATTTCCCGGGTTTTGTGGGCGGGGAAAAGCGCCGGAAAAACCTGGGTGAAAACTTGAAAATATGGATTGCAAACCCGCAAGGGACATGATAAGATATCTGGAGAAGAGAGCGGCGTTCGCAGCGACCCGAGGATCGGGGAACTGCCTTCGCCGTCCCTTTTTGCCTGAAAACAGGCGTACCTTATAGAAAGGGGTCGTTTTATGGCTCAGAGGATCCGCAGCATGACAGAGGGTTCCCCCACAAAGCTGCTGGTCACCTTTGCTCTGCCTTTGATGGTGGGAAATGTGTTCCAGCAGCTCTACACGGTGGTGGATACCGCCGTAGTAGGCCAAGTGGTGGGCGTGGGCGCGCTGGCAGCGTTGGGCGCCGCAGATTGGCTCAACTGGATGGTGTTGGGCATCATCCAAGGGTTGACCCAGGGCTTCGCCATTTTGATGGCCCAGCATTTCGGGGCAAAAGACCACCGGGAACTTTCCCGAACGGTAGGAGCGTCGGTGACCTTGTGCGTGATTTCCACCGTGCTGCTGATGATCGCCAGCCAGCTGGCCGCCCAGCCGGTGATGAGCCTGTTGAACACTCCGGAGGATATTCTGCCGGGAGCGCTGCTCTATCTGCGCATCGTGTTTGGGGGCATCCCGGCCATTATGGCGTACAATCTGCTGGCGGCCATCCTGCGGGCTTTGGGGGACAGCAAAACTCCCCTGTACGCCGTGGTGCTGGCGGCCCTGCTCAATGTGGGGCTGGACCTTTTGTTCGTGGTGGGATTCCATTGGGGGATCGCCGGCGCAGCCATCGCCACCGTGCTTTCCCAGGCGGTGTCCGCGGTGTACTGCTTTGTGAACGTGAAAAAGATCACCATTTTAAAAGTCCACCGGAAGGATCTCCGCCTGGGCTGGGACCTGGCCAGGACTTTGCTGAAACTTGGTTCCCCTGTGGCGCTGCAAAATGCCATCATCTCCATTGGCGGCATGGTGGTCCAGTCGGTGATCAACCGGTATGGCATGCTTTTCATCGCCGGGTTTACCGCCACCAATAAACTGTACGGCATTTTGGAGATCGCCGCCACGTCTTACGGCTTTGCGGTCACTTCCTATGTGGGGCAGAATTTGGGGGCCAGGTTTGTCCGGCGCATTAAAAAAGGCATGCGTTCGGCGGTGCTCATCGCCCTGGTGACTTCGGTGATCATCGCGGCGGCCATGCTGGCCTTCGGCAAACTGTTTTTGGGACTGTTCATTTCCGGCAGCCCGGAAGAGGTGGAGGATTCCCTGGGGATCGCTTACCACTATCTTTCCATTATGAGCGTGTGCCTGCCCATTTTGTACATGCTGCACATTTACCGTTCCGCCCTGATGGGCCTGGGGGATACGGTCATTCCCATGTTTTCCGGGTTTGTGGAAATGTTGGTGCGCATTGGCGTGGCGCTGCTGCTGCCCTTGGTCATGGGCCAGGAAGGTATTTTCTATGCGGAGGTGGGCGCCTGGACCGGCGCGGCCATCCTGCTGGTGACAGCTTATTATTTGCACATGTATTCCCTTTCCAGGCGGAAGGGGTTTGCATTGGACGAAAGGGAATAAGGAGGGAATTTCTATGGAGCAGACGATCAAAGAGAACAGCATCACCCCCGGGGTGATTTGGAAACAGCTTTTGATCTTCTATTTCCCCATTTTGATCGGGACATTTTTCCAGCAGCTTTACAATACGGTGGATACCATTGTGGTGGGCCAGTATGTGGGCACCCAGGCGTTGGCGGCGGTGGGCACCACCGGCAACCTGATCAACCTGTTGGTGGGATTTTTCGTGGGCGTTTCTTCCGGCGCCACGGTTATCATCTCCCAATTTTTCGGCGCCGGGGACGCCAGAAACGTGTCTAAAGCCGTGCATACCTCTATGGCGCTGGCCTTGGTGGGCGGCCTGATCATCATGGTGTTGGGCCTGCTGACCGCTGAGCCTTCCCTGCGTCTGCTGGGTGTGCCCGATGAGATTATGGGGGACGCGTTGACCTACGTGAACGTGTACTATTGCGGCATCATCGCCTGTATGATCTACAATGTGGGCACCGGCGTGCTCCGGGCCATCGGGGATTCCCGGATGCCCCTGTATGTGCTTATTGTCTGCTGCCTGGTGAACATCGCTTTGGACCTGCTGTTTGTGCTGGTGTTCCGGTGGGGCGTGTTCGGCGTGGCCATCGCCACCGTCCTTTCCCAGGTGGTCAGCGCGGTGCTGATCATGCTCCGGCTCATGCTCACCAGGGAATCTTACCGGGTGGAGCTGCGGAAGATCCGCTTTGACAGAAGCATCCTGAAAAACGTGATCCGCATCGGTTTGCCCGCGGGCTTGCAGTCGGTGCTGTATTCCGTGTCCAACCTGGTGATCCAGGCGGGCATCAACTCTTTTGGCACCGACGCCATCGCCTCCTGGGCGGCCATCGGCAAGATCGACGGCTTTATCTGGATGGTGATGAACGCCTTCGGTATTTCCATCACCACCTTTGTGGGGCAGAACTTCGGCGCCCGGAAATATGACCGGGTCAAGCGCAGCGTGCGCATCTGCCTGCTGATGACGCTGGGAGTGACCATTGTGCTCAGCGGCCTGCTGCTGATCTTTATGGAACCCCTGCTCCGGTTCTTTACCGGGGACGAAACCGTTATCGAAATCGGCCAGCGGTTCTTCTGGGTGCTGGGGCCCTCCTACTTTACCTATGTGTTTATCGAACTGTTCTCCGGAGCCATCCGTGGCGCGGGAGAAGCTTTGCAGCCCATGCTCATTGTCTGTTTCGGCGTGTGCGGCCTGCGGATCTTGTGGATGGTGGTTGCCGTGCCGATCATGAACACCATGGAATCGGTGGCCATGAACTATCCTGTGACCTGGGTGACCACGGCGCTGGTGTTCATTGTCTACTATTACCGGATGAATTGGCTGAAACGGTGTATCCGGCGCAGCGGCCAGGAAGAACCTCTGCCGGAAGGAAACTGAGGGTAAAACCGGGACCGGAGGGAAAAATCCGCGTTTGATTGGTGATTTCCCGCAAAAAAGACTTGCAATTTTTGCACTTTTGGGCTATGATGAATGTGAAAAAATGTGCGTACAAATTGAACGGCGAAAAGCGCCGCTCCCCGCACAAATGGTTTCAGAATTCTGAAAAAATGGAGGAACCCAAAATGAACAACATCCCTCAGGTCAAGCTGGGCATCGTGGCTGTCTCCCGTGACTGCTTCCCCATCCAGCTTTCCCAGAACCGCCGGGCCGCCGTGGTGGCCGCTTGCGCCGCTAAGGGCCTGGAAGTGTACGAGGCTCAGACTACTGTAGAGAACGAGAAAGATATGCTGAAAGCTGTTGAGGAAGTCAAGGCAGCCGGCTGCAACGCCCTCACAGTGTTCCTGGGCAACTTTGGCCCCGAGACTCCCGAGACCCTGATCGCCAAGAATTTTGACGGTCCCTGCATGTTCGTGGCTGCTGCCGAAGGCGACGGCGACCTGATCAACGGCCGTGGCGACGCATATTGCGGCATGCTGAACTGCTCTTACAACCTGGGCCTGCGCGGCCTGAAAGGCTACATCCCCGAGTATCCCGTGGGCGACGCTCAGGAGATCGCCGACAAGATGGTGGAGTTCGTTCCCATCGCCCGTGCAGTCATCGGCATCAAGGGCCTGAAAATCATCACCTTCGGTCCCCGTCCTCAGGACTTCTTCGCCTGCAACGCTCCCATTAACGGCCTGTATCAGCTGGGCATCGAGATTGAGGAGAACAGCGAGCTGGATCTGCTGGTGGCTTACAAAGAGCATGCCAACGATCCCCGTATCCCCGAAGTCTGCGCAGACATGGCACAGGAAATGGGCGAGGGCAAGTATTATCCCGAGCTGTCCGCCCGTATGGCTCAGTTTGAACTGACCCTGCTGGATTGGGCCGAGCAGCACAAGGGCAGCCGCCAGTATGTGGCTTTCGCCGACAAGTGCTGGCCTGCATTCCCCAGCCAGTTTGGCTTTGAGCCCTGCTATGTGAACTCCCGTCTGGCCACCCGCGGTATTCCCGTGGCCTGCGAAGTGGATATCTATGGCGCTTTGAGCGAGTACATCGGCATGTGCATTTCCGGCGATACCGTCACTCTGCTGGACATCAACAACTCCGTGCCCGCCTCCATGTATGAGGCTCAGATCAAGGGCAAGTTTGACTATGATTACAAGCTGACCGACACCTTCATGGGCTTCCATTGCGGCAACACCCCCAGCTGCAAGCTGTGCGCCGACCGCGCTGTGAAGTATCAGCTGATCCAGCATCGTCTGCTGGAGCCCGCCGGCAGCGATCCGGACTTCACCCGCGGCACGCTGGAAGGCGACATCGCTCCCGGCGAGATCACCTTCTATCGTCTGCAGAGCACTGCTGACGGCCAGCTCCGCTGCTATGTGGCGGAAGGCGAAGTTCTGCCCGTGCCCACCTGCTCCTTCGGCGGCATCGGCGTGTTCGCTATCCCCGAGATGGGCCGGTTCTACCGTCACATCCTGGTGGAGAAGCGGTATCCCCACCATGGCGCAGTGGCCTTCGGCCATCACGGCAAGGCCCTGTTCGAGCTGTTCAAGCTGCTGGGCATCCAGGATATCGGCTTCAACCAGCCCAAGGGCATGCTCTACAAGACCGAGAATCCCTTCTGCTAAACTTATATTCACAAAAAAAGGACCATCCAATGGGATGGTCCTTTTTCATGTCTTTTTTCGCAGCGGGTAAAGCTGTCAGCCCTAACTTTCGCCTGCCGGCTTCCCAAAGCACGACTTGGGTCCAGTCTCGCCTCCCGGCTCGGTCAGTCGCTGGAAAGTGTCCCACCGGGACACAGCGACCGTCACGCTGGTGTGTTACAGGGTGAAGGAGACCGGAGCCAGCTGGGCGTTGACCTGGAGCAGCAAACCTTGTTCCGTGTCCTGAGCCTGAGCGCCGGACAGGTCCTTCACTTCGTGGATGCCGCGGAGCAGCACCTTCAGGTTTTCAGCCCGTCCCTCAAAGGTGAGGGTTACCGTGCCGTTCTGGTTCTGGGCGTTGACCTTCAGCATGTCCTTGCCGTACATGTCTTTCACATCGGCCTGGGCTTTGTCCTTCAGGGCAAACAGGTGCAATGTCAGGTCCTTGCCAAAGTCGTACTCCACGTGCTGGTCGTCGGCGCCTACAGCGATCAGGGAGTTTTCCCGGGCCATCAGAGGCAGGCTCATAAAGTCGTGGACCTCGTGGCGCCACTTGCCCCCTTCCACCGTTTCGCCGGTGAAGAAATTGGTCCAGGTGCCTTCCGGCAGGTAGTAGTCCACGTCCCCTTCCTTAGTGAACACAGGAGCCACCAGCAGACTGCCGCCCAGCATGTACTGCCGGTCCAGGTCGGAACAGGGAATATCCTCGGGAAATTCCAACACCATGGCCCGCATGGTGGGCACGCCGGTCTCATGGGTCTCCACAGCGGCAGAGTACAGGTAGGGCATGAGAGTGCATTTCAAATTGGTGAATTTCCGCACCACGTCCACCGCTTCCTCCCCAAAGAGCCAGGGCACCCGGTAGGAGTTGGACCCGTGGAGCCGGGAATGGGTGGACAGCAGGCCGAAGGCTGCCCAGCGCTTGTACACGTCGGCGGGAGCGGTGCCCTCAAAGCCGGAAATGTCGTGGCTCCAGAAGCCGAAGCCGGACATGCACAGGGAAAGTCCGCCCCGGAGGGACTCGCTCATGGACGGGTAGTTGGAAGAGCAGTCACCGCCCCAGTGAACCGGGAATTTCTGGCCGCCCACAGTGGCGCTCCGGGCGAACAGGCAGGCCTGGTTCTTGCCCTTGTACTCTTCCAGCAGTTCAAACACACATTTGTTGTACAGGTAGGTGTAGTAGTTGTGCATCAGCTCCGGGTCGCTGCCGTCGTAGTATACCACATCGGTGGGGATACGCTCGCCAAAGTCGGTCTTGAAGCAGTCCACGCCCTGGTCCAGCAGCACCCGCAGTTTCCCCTGGTACCATTTCCAGGCGTCCGGATTGGTAAAGTCCACCAGACCCATGCCAGCCTGCCACAAGTCCCATTGCCACACGTCCCCGTTGGGCCGCTTTAAGAGGTAACCCTTTTCCATGGCCTCTTTGAACAGGGGGGATTTCTGGCCGATGTAGGAGTTGATCCACACGCAGATTTTCAGCCCGCACTGATTTTTCATCCGGCTCAGCATCCCGGGCACGTCGTCGAACATGGCCTCGTCCCAGGTGAAGTTGCACCACTCGTTCTCCTTCATCCAGTAGCAGTCAAAGTGGAACACGTGGAGAGGGATTTTCCGCTGGGCCATGCCGTCCACAAAGCTGCGCACGGTCTTTTCGTCGTAGGAGGTGGTGAAGCTGGTGGTCAGCCACAGGCCGAAGCTCCAGGCGGGAGGCAGGGCCGGGCGTCCGGAGAGGGCGGTGTAGTTTTGCAGCACGGTCTTGCCGTCCCCGCCGCCGATGACCATGAAGTCGATCTTCTCTCCCGGCACGGAGAACTGTACCCGGGTCACCGCCTCGGAGCAGATCTCATAGGACACTTTGCCGCTGGTGTTCACCAGCAGGCCATAGCCTTTGTTGGTCATGTAGAAGGGGATGTTCTTGTAGGAGATCTCGGTGCAGGTGCCGCCGTCCTCGTTCCACATGTCCACCACCTGGCCGTTTTTCACAAAGGGAGTGAACCGCTCTCCCAGGCCGTAGACTTTTTCCCCGATGTCCAGGTCCATCTGCACCCGCATGAAGGGACCGTCGGGAGTGGTCAGGGTGCTGATCATGGCGTGGCCGAACCGGTCGCCAATGTGGGTCAGCTTCTTTCCTTCATAATAATAGGTAAAGGAGGCGGGGTTTTTGGTGATGCGCAGTTCCGTCTTGCCGCTTTGGATGGACAGGCCGCCCTCAAATTCTTCCACGGTCAGGGGGCAGGCTTCCATGTCCAGCTCGAATTGAGGTTCCTTCTTGGCGCTGCCCATAAAGTGGTACGCCTGGGTGCGAAGGATGTCCTTTTTGGGGGAAGAGATGTACAGCTCCAGCACCGGGCCGCCCATAGCCCGTTCGTCCTGGGGATAGGGCACAGCGTAGAGGTAGACTGTGTCCTGGGTCACTTTTACTTCCCGGATCTGTACCACGTCGGCGTTTTCCACGCCGGGCAGGTTCAGCCAATAGCCTTTGGTGAATTTCATGGATACCATTCCTTTCTTTTGCGCTTGTGTAGGAGTCAACTTTTTTGATGTGTGGTATTTTGAAAAAAATCCAGGGGGACGTGGTTGCAAATCCCCCCACAATGATATATAGTATATTCATTCTAAGCTGTGGGGCCCGAAAAAAGCTTGTGGGAAACGGACAATCGGTTCCACTATTTTGATTATTTCACGGAAAGGCGGTGTGGGAAGTGGTCGACCGGGAGCTGAAAGAAGTGCGGCATCATGGGGACATCAGCCTGCCGGTCAGCTGCTACCGCATCGGTCCCACCTATTCCGCCCATTACGAGGAATTGGAGTGCCATTGGCACGACGAGATGGAGCTTTTCAAAGTGGAGCGGGGCACCGTGCGGGTGCAGTGTGGCAGCGATTATCTGGAAGCCCACACGGGGGAAATGATCTTTTTCAACAGCGGGGAGCTTCACGCCGCCCAGCCCTTGAACAGCCAGGTGCTGGATTACGCCGCGGTGGTGTTCAGCCCGGAGATGCTCTGCGGGGACCAAAGCGACATTGCCCGGCGGAAGTATGTGGCCCCGGTGCTGGAAGGGAAGCTGCACCCCAGGCGGGTCACCAAGCCGGATGGGGAGAAAGGCAGGGAAGTCCTGGCCACCTTTGACCGGGTGATGGATCTGCTGGCCCAGCGGCCCCCGGCCTACGAGCTGCGGGTGCGGGCCCAGCTGTTGGAGATCTTCGCCAGCCTGACGGAAGAGGGAGAGCAGGCAGTGCCCCAGCGGGAAAAAGCCCCGGCCCAGGGGATCAAAACCGCCATCGACTATATCCGCAGCCATTACCGGCAGCAGATCACCATTGGGCAGCTGGCGGAATTGAGCCACATGAGCGACGGCCATTTTTGCCGCCTATTTAAAAAGTATACCTTTAAGACCCCGGTGCAGTATATCAACCGGGTGCGATTGTCCGCCGCCATGGACCTTTTATTGGAAAGCGACCGGAAGGTGTTGGACATCGCCTTTGACACGGGGTTCAACAGTCTGAGCTATTTTATCGGGGTGTTCAAACAGAGTATGGGTTGTACGCCTACAGAATTCCGCCGGCAGCAAGGCCGGCTTGATGCAAATTGGAGGGAAGCGGTATGACGCTTTTATGGGTGATCCTGGCAGTTTTGGTGGTGTTGGTCCTGCTGTGGCTGTGGGCCATTGCGCCCCATCTTCCCCGGGCGGATTTTTCCGCCTTCCAAAAATACGACTACGCTCACCGGGGCCTGCACGACAAGGATAAGGGCGTGCCGGAAAATTCCCTGAAAGCTTTTGACCTGGCGGTGCGGGGCGGCTTCGGCATGGAGTTTGACTTGCAGCTCACCAAGGACGGCCAGGTGGTGGTCCACCACGACCTGAGCATTTCCCGAACCTGCGGGGTGGAACGGAACATCTGCGACATGACCTATGAAGAGCTGTCCGGCTACCGGCTGTTCGGCACGGAGGAACGGGTGCCCCTGTTTACGGAAGTGCTGAAGCTTGTAAACGGCCGCACGCCTTTGATCATCGAGATGAAAAGCTATACCCGGCAGGAGGAGCTTTGTAAGAAAGCCATGGACCTGCTGAAGGGGTATGAGGGCCTGTACTGTGTGGAATCCTTCGATCCCCGGATCGTCCGGTGGTTCTGGAAGCACTATCCCCACATCGTCCGGGGCCAGCTCATGTGCCGCATGCCCCGGGAGGATATGAGCCAGCTGGAAGATTTCATCGGCCGGAACTTGCTGACCAATTTTTATACCCGCCCCCATTTTGAAGCCTACGATTTCCACACTCGCCGGAACCTTTCCCTGCGGACGGCCCGCCGGGTGTTTGGCATGCAGGAAGTGAGCTGGACTCTCCGGAGCCTGGAAGATTACCGTGTGGCCAAGGGAGAGGGCTGCCTGTGCATTTTTGAAAAATTTCTGCCTTTGGAAACTTCCACCCGAAATAAATTTACTTTTACGGACTTGTTGGCGGATTCCAAAGCGGCGGCAGTGTGCCTCCGTTCCGGGGAGACCCGGGGGAAAGAAAGCCATTCCTGAACAGGGGAAAACCCCAGGCAGGACCTGGAAAAACGGCGTGAAAAAAATCTGAAAAATTTTCGAAAAAACCTTGCAAAACCAAAAGGTGTATGGTATTATAATTGAGCGTGACTGCACAGGTGTTCCAGACAAGGGAACACCAGATATGCGATGAAGCGGGAGGTTGCGGCCCAATGCGGCCGGTTTTTCCGTGGAGTATGTCCGATTTGAAACCGGGCGAAGGAATTTGAAGGGATGGAACCACCGGGTGGTCCCGGAAGGCCGATTTTGTGCCCTTCGAAGGATGATATGGGTTTGTCCTTGCCCCGGAATCCGCGGTTCGCGGATTTCCGGTTTTTCTATGTCAAGGGTGGAAACACCCGGAACAGTGTTGAAAAAACCCAGCCCGCCTGAAAGAATTTTAAGGAGGCGATTTTGAGTGGCAGTCAAGGAAAAAATCAGGATCAGAATCAAGGGGTACGATCATCAGTTGGTGGACCAGTCCGCTGAGAAGATCGTTGCTACCGCAAAGCGCACTGGCGCTCGGGTCTCCGGCCCCGTGCCGCTGCCCACCGAGAAGCAGATCATCACCATCCTGCGCGCTGTTCATAAGTATAAGGACAGCCGTGAGCAGTTTGAGATGCGCACCCACAAGAGACTGATCGACATTCTCAGACCCAGCAACAAGACCGTTGAGGCTCTGATGGGTCTGGAACTCCCCGCCGGCGTAGAGATCGAGATCAAGCTGTAAGGCTTCATCTTAAGCTACTCTGGATACGGAGGGTCATGTTGGGAAACCCCAACCAATAACTCTACAGGAGGAAAAAGAAAATGAAAAAAGGAATCATCGGCAAGAAGATCGGCATGACGCAGATCTTCGACGAAAAGGGAAAAGTCATTCCCGTCACTGTGATCGAAGCCGGTCCCTGTGTGGTAACACAGAAGAAGACCGAGGAAAACGACGGCTACAACGCCGTGCAGATCGGCTTCGGCGACCAGAAGCCCCAGCGGGTAACCAAGCCTCTGACAGGCCACTTCAAGAAGGGCGACGTCGCCCCCAAGAAGACCCTGCGCGAGCTGCGGCTGGACGACATCAGCGCCCTGAACGTGGGCGACCTGATCAAGGCCGACACCTTTGAGGCTGGCGAGCGTGTAGACGTTACCGGCAAGAGCAAAGGTAAGGGCTACGCCGGCGTGATCAAGCGCTGGAACTTCCGCCGTCTGAAAGAGACCCACGGTTCCGGTCCTGTTGCCCGCCACGGCGGTTCCAACGGCGCCTGCTCCACTCCCTCTCGTGTGTGGAAGGGTCTGAAGATGGCCGGCCATCTGGGTGCTGAGACTGTCACTGTGCAGAACCTCACGGTCGCCAAGGTGGACGCCGAAAACAACCTGATCGCGATCAAGGGCGCCATTCCCGGCCCCAACGGCGGCATCGTCGTTGTCCGCGACAGTGTGAAAGCGTAAGGGAAGGAGGAATAAAGCATGCCTACTATCGCAGTTTTGAACATGCAGGGCCAGGAAGTCGGCCAGCAGGAACTGAACGACGCCGTGTTCGGCATTGAGCCCAACGTGTCCGTTATGAACGACATGGTTAAGAATTATCTGGCCAATCAGCGCCAGGGTACCCAGTCCGCCCTCACCCGTTCGGATGTTTCCGGCGGCGGCAAGAAGCCTTGTCGTCAGAAGGGCACCGGCCGGGACCGTCAGGGTTCCACCCGTGCTCCACAGTGGACTCAC
>ENA-UOJL01003289-UOJL01003289.1-human-gut-metagenome-genome-assembly--contig:-P47-NODE-3289-length-11602-cov-34.597038_pt1 | contig 11602 bp, 15 predicted proteins | sample MGYA00242347_ERZ723894 | MGnify/ENA metagenome assembly ERZ723894
TTACTTTTACATTCAAAGTATTTTTATATAAATTTACTTTTAAATTCAAAGTATTTACCTTTAAATTCAAACTAATTACTTTTAAATTCAAACTAATTACTTTTAACTTCAAACTATTAACAATAAAAAAAGAATACCCAAGTATTACACTTGAGTATCTTATAAAAAAGAGGGAGAAAATGTGAATTATATCTAATCACTATCACTAGTGTTTAGACCCTATAAACTCAACAAATATCTGCCGAGTATACTCGCTATCAAATTTTATACGTTTTCTATCATATAAAACTATCAAGCGCTCCAATATATGCTTAGGAATTAACCTAGATTTATCTGTCATTTCATTTATATTACGACAAAACACCTTGCTTGAATTTAATGTCTGCCTATTTTCAACATATATCACATCACCGACATATAACGCAACTCTATATGTAGGCATATCCAACACACAAAATAAAGGTAAATTAGGTGGTTTTCTATCGTAGTACAAGTCATCCATCGATAAAAATTTGTTGGATGCTATTGTATCTTCGTATGGTGTATTTTTTATGATTTTACCTGATATGCTCTCAAATCTTCTATCGTTAAACTCTTTACTATCAGGTAAATATAACATACATGCTAACTTTTCTTTATTAAAGTAGTAACCGTGTTCCTTTATATTTTGAAAGAATAAATTTAATATTCTATCTCCTTTATCCAAAGCATTTGCCAGCATAATAATTACAGTATCCTTACTCAATCTGCATATGGTTTCAACCGTGTTTACGAACTGTCTTGCTCTATCCCCTCGCACTACTTCACCTACTTCAGGGATAAATTCATCAAACACTATAGTTTTAATTTCAGTAAAGGTATTACCCTTTAATTTGTGAAATGTAGAAAGTGCCATTAAATATCCTGCGTGCTCATACGGTATATCCTCTTCACTATCATCAAATAGTTTATAATTGATTGTACCATCACCACTTATTTTTATACTGTATCTTTCGTTAAATGTATTTGCATTTACAATATCTTCGTAAAATTTATATCCGTCAAATTCCTTTAACGTATCAACGGCACTTTCAGTCGGTCGTATCCAAGTAAATTTTTTCTTTTGTTTAAATAACCTTTTTAGACAGTATCTTTTAGCCCAAAAACTTTTACCTCTACCCCTCGCGCCTACAATAATGAATATTCTATATCCACCTGAATAATAACTAAACAGGTGATTTGCGTTTAAATATATATTATCATATTTCATATGTGTTATCACCTCAAAATTAGAGATGTAAAACTGTTATACGCAATCACCCGCCAGCAATTGCTATTACTATAAATGCTCACTCCTCGCGATACGTACGCATCATCTAGTGTATAACTTAAGTAATACACCCACTACTATAATTATACACTATTTATTCTTTTTTGTCAAATCATTAAACTTATCCTCAATCTCATCGAGTTTTTCATCTAATTTTTCTTCATTTTCTTTACCGAGTTTTAGTTTAGCATATAGTTTTTTGATTAACGGTATAATTAAACAATTCATAATTATAACGATAAACGCTAGTATTATCTCCTCCCAAAATTCATTAGTAGGAATAAAACTTAAAATAGTAAAATCTAATAATGATTTATATATATTATTCATTTAATCAACCTCCGATATTCCTATACATAAACCTGTGCTAACAGTAATTCCGGCCAAAACACCTTTTTCAAACGGTGCGATTGTTAATTTAAGATAACCAACACTACCTGTGTATCTGCCCATTGTTAATTGCCAAAATTGTGTTGTATTTTTAAAAGTTGATAAGGGAACTAATAATTGAAATTTAGGTAAACCAACGTAATTAATGAATTTAAATGTACCGTTTGTAGTTAAAGTATTAGTATATAAATCACTTACATTGTTATTTGTTATAGTTATAGTATCATATCGTGCTGTATCAACATCTAATATTTGATATATGCAATTATATGTATCCTGTAACTGTATCAATAATATTTGTAAACTTATATTAAAACCTGTATCTTCTGTGAAAGTTCTCGAGCTATCTAAATTATATTCGCATAGCAATTTAAACGGGATATATTGCATTGTTTCAACGTTTGTGTTAATTGTAACCTTACTTAAAACACTCCCTTGAGTAGGTTTAACAACTGTAGTTCCATTATCCGTTATATTTACCGTTTTTTCTTCTGTTGGTGTAGACGGTACCGCAACATCAACCACCACTTCATTTAACACTTTACCTGTATCGGGATACACGTTTAAAATTTGATTTTGTGTAACGCTAAATGATTTTGATTGCTCCTCTTTAGGAAGAGGTGCACTCCCCTCAATTCCTAATATTTCAATACCTGTTTTGATATTTTCACTCTTTAGGTTACCATCAACAATTTCAACATAATCAGCATCACCAACAGGTATTAAACCCGTTTTATCGATTTCTAAAACGGTGTAATCATTTTTAGTAGCATTACTATATTTGATAAATAACCATTTAAAGGAATTTAACATATCATTCTTTTTCTGTGGTGTCATAAATTGTTGTGAGGCTTTATACCAACCAATACCATTACTAATAATCTCGACAATGTTCTGGTTAGTTGTACCTGTTGCAAACTGTGTTTGTGTAGCGGTTTGATGAAGATTTTCATTAACGGGATAAATACCTGTATTTAGTTGTTTGCTGAATGACTTGTTTTTATTATTGTCGTCTACAATTGTTTTAAAGTATTCAATATTTGCTTTACACCAACTAAAGAAATCAAAACCAATCTCTTGTATTTGGTTTGTAAAATTATCCTTAAAGGATGCTATCCCTTCTTCCGAGTTTTCAAAACAAGCATTACTATTTTTAAACCGTCGCCAAATCGGCGTGAAAATGTATACTCCGAACTCAGTAGGTAAAACATAGTCCTCGTCTAACATTTCATTAACAACTAACGTCATTTGAGCAATAAACGTGTTGATATCGGTATAAATATCAATTAAATTAAATGTTAATTTTTTACTCATTGTTTAAACCTCCTTTACTAGTCATTCCTTCACGTTCAGCATATGTACTATCTTCGATATCGTTATTAGGCGCCTTATTTTTATACGGTTCTACATTTATTTCAACGGTGATTTTGTTTAGTACGTCGTTATATTCAGGATAAATTTCTTTTAAATTTTCTAACCATTCTTTTCTTAGTTGTAAACCCGTTTCAAGGATAAGGTTTGTTTGATACTCGTTACCTGTTAACTCTCCCGTTGCGATGCGTTCCATTTTTTCAAACATTCCGTTATTTTTGATTCCCATATTATAGCATCGATAGTTATTGATAGAAGAGAATAGTTGCATAATTTTTTCGACCTCTAATTCAATACCTGTGTTAAAAATTGAGTTTTTCATATTACCGTCGTTTACCGCGACGATTACCGGTTCGTCACTGTTAATGGACGAGTAAAGATCTTTTCTTGTTTGCTCTACTTGGTCCTCACTCTCAACACCATACATTAGTTTTTTCACAGCATTGATTAAATTAATTTCACTTTTAGAAATTATACTTGACATATACTCTATAATATCTCTTTGTAGTACAATACGAGGTACAACCATTCCAGAATTTAGAAGTGGGCTCCTGTCATGCAAAATTACTGCTTTTGCATTTTTATTTACTTCACCGTTTGGATATGTAGCAAGAGGTTTAATAGGAAACGGTTCTCCGTTTACCGCAACAGGTTGTACTTCCGTTGGATATCCAAATGTATTTAAATCACCACCGTTTGCGTATGGTAAAATATAAAAATTACCTCCGTTGAAAAAACCTACTAACGAACCCTTATAATATAACATTCTTTCAATATACATTGGTGGTATATTTTTTGGAAGCCCGTTCCATTTATAGCGAGATACGAATTGTTGTACATCCAAATCAATTAAGGAGTTAGTATAGTCTCTATTAATCGGTTGACTTAAAACTTTATAACTTCCTAATCTTTTTTTCAACATTTCGATTTGTATCCCTTGATTTTTTATCATTTCTTCATAAGTTAAATATTTCTTTTTACCCATTGAATGTCTCCTCATCTATTATATTTTGGATGTTATTTTCATTGAAATTATTATCGTTTAGGGTGTAAGAATTCGTATTATAACGTACTAATTTACATCCGTCTCTAAATAACCGTGATAATTTATCCAATTGTTTGTAATCTAACATACCAGCATCCTTTGGTTGATTTGGTTGATTATAGTATAAATCAAAATCACCCTCGACATATTTTAGATATGTTTTATCGTATTTATTACTAGTAATATTTATGTATTTGTTCACACTATCACTAGAAATATACTTGTTTAAATGCAAACCCCTATACAAAAAATTACGCAATAACAATTCCTTTTGTAGTTCTGTTGCAGAATACCACACTAAATAAACACGTGGTTTTAGTACACTATTATATAACATAATATCACTTGATACCTGTATTAATTCATCAGGTGAATTTTCAATGTTTTCAAGTTGATAATTTAAATTTCTTTTTGCAGTAGCAAAGTCCATTGCACCTGTTAACAAGTTAGTTCTAAATGACGTAGCGCTCGCATTAATATCTTGTGCTGCTTGAAGTAACGTTGGTTCACTGACTGCTTTTTCAGCGGAACCACCTAGAGAACTAAAACCCTTTACGATTATTTTAGATAAATTATTTTTTAACGTATTCATATTTGATTTGTACCAGTTTGTATTACTACCTAAAAAACGATTGAGAGCATCCACCGTGTAAGAAAGGCTAAAATTCATAGAACCTACTAAATAATTCATTCGATTAGATGGTACATTTTTATAAAGCGAATTACTTGAATTAGATGCAAAATCTACATAATACGTGGATGTTTCTAATAATTGAGGCATCACAACTTTGAATAGTAATTGTGTGTAGTTACCTAACCATATCAAATTTAAATTTTTTCTATTACCCATAAAATCGTTAATGGCAAGAATATTGGTGTTACCTGCTATGTAGGGATTTTCAGTTGTAGCTAAATCATCGTTAGTAAATGGATATCTACTATCACACATTTTTGGATAACCTGTGAAATCTGTTGTTATAGGGTTGGATATAAAACTTCCGTTTAAATATTTTACGTAAAAGAAACCTAAACCTGTACCATATGTATTTGCAAAAGTTGTATTACTAATAATTAAATTTGTATCATCTATCGATGCACTACCTGCACGCATAAACATAGAATAAGGATAACATTTGATAGCATATATCTTTGATTGGTCGATAGCATTGATGAAAGTAAATAAATTTTCAATACTTATTGTTTCATCATCTAAACCCGTATTTCTATTGATTAATTTACATGCGTTATTTGGTATAAACGGACAAGATAGAACGGCATAAGGTAACGGTATACCATCGTATGTACTTTTACCCAAAACAACCGATTTTGTATCAACTCTATACGTATCAGGTTGCAAATAAACAACAACCCAAAATCTAACTTTATTGTTTAGCCAACTTGTTAAGGTTTCTAACCCATAGTTTTGCTCTATTGGTTTCAAACCTCTCGTTAAGGGCATCACAATTTCTTCACCGATAGGAGTATATAAATCGGTATCTCCGTTTATAGAAAAATTTGCTGTTCCTGATGTGTTTAAAATACTATCATATGCATATCCATATCTTATGAATGTCTCATGTGATTTTAACAGTGATACATTAATATTTGAAGTAACTTCAAAAGATGATTTAATTATATTATATATTGTTTCTACTGCCTCAACACGCACTTTTTTTGAAGATACATACATTAATTTTTCAATTCTGTATATACGATAATTTTCATCTGTGCTGTCTGAAAAATAAACAGCGTTGTATTTATTCCATAACACGTTAAAGAACGAGTTGTCGTCTATATCAATGATGAATGATATAGAGGTCGGTTCCACGTTCAAATAATTACGATTATACGTAATATTATTGATAAAATTTACGTTATTTATTTCAACAGAATTATAAATACCGGTATCTTTAACTTCTTTACCGTTCGTTATCAAATAATTTTTATTTAAAAACGGTATATTTGCTAAATATATTGAAAAAGGAAGTGCCATAGTAGCACCTCCTATTCAACATGAAAATTAGTACATTTGATTAGAACTGCTGGTGCTCGTTCTATCTGGTCGCAATAATAAGAAAAGTGTAAGAAATCTTGTTGGTTTAAGTTAGATGCATCAAAGAATGATGTAGCTACTTGATAGAAGAAGCCATATTGAATTTTATCCTTTGATAACAATAATACTTCACCGTCAGGAATTGCCTCATTTTCGATAAAATTCACGTTAATTTTTTGAGTAATTTTATTTGAGTTTAGCAATGTTGCGAGTGTGTCAACATCCATTGAAGCCATTGTTGACGGTTCTACAAGACATACTATGTTATCGGGTCTCTCGTATGCTTCAAAAGTGTCGTTGCCAGTTGTTACATCTGTCACATTTAATTCGTATCCTAACCCTAACATTTGAATAACCGTTAAAATCGTACGATAGATTAAATTCGTATTGTATGTCCTAACTGCGTTTAATTCAACCGCTGTTGGGCTTGTTGTAGGTTTTGCTAAACCTGTGACGGTTTGCGTTGTTGGGTTATTTGCTAAAATTTCAGCAATAACTGATTCAATATCGGATTTTAATTGCAAACGTTTTGCAATACGCATATTATTGAGTAAATATGAGATAAGAATAGCCATTGCGTATTCATCTTCAAACCCACCCCTCATTAAATATCTATTCACTGTTAACTGAATATATTTAAATTTTGTAATGGGAATATATTGCTCCTGAATTGTTGGTGGAACGCTTGTTAACAAAGTGGATGTATTTACCACTAAATCTTTTACAACCGGTAAATCACTAGTTAAAACAAGTTTACCGTCGCCGTTGACGGTATCATCACTTCTAAATGCTTCTAATAAAGCGTCAATATTATCTCCTAAATGGTAGTTATCCTTATAAAAAGTATAACATATTAAATTTGATAGTGTACCAATAAATTTATTGGCATTTAAAGTAATTGGCATATATTATTTTACTCCTTTCATAATTGTGGGTAGTATGTAATTCTGCACCATCTGTTGTGCTACCTTGTCATCTTTTTCATCATTAATTTGTTTCAAAAATGACATTACCTCTTGTTCTGTCGAGGGAGAACCACCAAATATACCATAATATTCTGACGGTTCGCTTTTTTCTTTCATTGTTGACAATGTCGCATACATTCTTCTGCATATTTCAACATTGCTTAAGACCTTTTTTGACTTTTTATCACGCATAGGTTTAATAATCATTTTCCATTCCTCCTAAAAAATCGTAGTCATCGACATATTTATCTTTTTTATTCTTTAGTTCTTCTTTTATTTTGTCGACGCTTTCTTCTAACTCATTTTTCTCGTTTTTTAATCGGTTATTTTCATTCACCAATTCATTATATTTACTTTGTAACTCTTCTAAATCCATACTATCACCATCCTTATTATATCATATTTTTTTATTTTTGTAAAGAGTTTATCTATCCTTAAAAGTAAAAGTGGTATCTGCTAAAATTAAACCGCCTTTTACACGTACAGGACGTAGTTTACCTGTAAATGTTTCACCAATTTTAAAGTTATCTAAGTTAATCTGTTTTTTAACTTCATTGGGTGCACCACACGCTTTTATCAATACGCTATCATCATTTAACACACCATAATATGTTTTTTGGGCAATTACTTTGAAAAGTTTATATTCTTTTTCCAAGTCCCAAGCGCCTAGTTTCTTTTTATCCACTTCTAAACCTACCGCATCTCCAACCGTTGTAATCGAGTCAGTATCACAATACACAAAATTATCGTAGTTATTTTGTATATTAATATATAAATCATAACGCGAATATGCGGTTGTTAACGATGCATTAATTGTATATATTGGTTCGTCAACTATTTTATTAATTGACTTAAAACATAATATACCCTCGCTATCAAGATAGGGTTCTATTACATAATGCACGGGGTTTGTTGCCCATTTACCATAAAATGAATTTAAACGAAGTTTAGCTAGTAGCCGTTTTGCCCCCTCACTATTTTGTTTTAGGAGGTAGTTTGTGTCAATAAACTCGGTAAAAAGTTTCGTAGAACCTCTAAACATTAAATAGTCTATAAATTCAATATACTGAATATCGTACGCATCAAATAGAATTTTCATATCCACCGTGGTGAGGTATAGTTCGATAATTTCATCTCCTGTATCTTCTATATACTCGTTTTTCAGTTGCAAAAAACGTTTTAACATCAAACAAGGGATATGGTTATCCTTTAACTTAATTTGGCATTTGATGTGTTGGACATAGACGGGATATTTTTTATTTTCTACATATTTACCGTCTCCTTTAATAGGGACGCCATATGCAAATAATTCTTTCTCCATCTTGGATGGATACATCGAGTTTTTATCGTAACATTTACAGTTATATAGCAGAATATTTTTATATTTTTTATTTACGATACATAAACCACCTAAATATGATTTTCTGATATAGTCATCAATATCTTTATCCAGTACAGGAAATAACTCAGCAAATGTTTTCTTTGTCATTGTCTTTTTATATGCTTTGAAACTGTCACTTGCTGAAGTTAGGGATGACATACCCTCCTTGTGGAACTCTTTCAAAACGCGAGCCATAATCTCAGTATCATGTTTGATATATTCTATCTCTTCATCCGTCGGGATATAGCCTATCGGACGATGCATTTTATAGTCTATTTCACCTTTTAATATTGGTAACTTCCAAGATTTGGCGATTTCATCAACGGATGAAGAAATTTTTTTCTGACTATCTCGAATTTCAATTTTACTATTATTTTTATTTCTTATTGTAATAGAAAAAAACTGCTTTCTACTATCAATTAAAGAATTAAAATAATAGGGCTGTATTTCTTTAAACGGTTTATCCGACCAAGTATACCCGTGTGTTAGTAAATATGAAATTAAAAAGGACCCATCAAATTTTAAGTTATGAAAATAGTAGATAACGTCCTCCTTTATTTCATCGAAAACAAAGTGGAATAGATCCTCTAAATCGGTGCCATAGCGATGTTTGAAAGTATCGCAGGAGCAGATATCCCACAACCAAACGCTTGTTTCATTATTCGATAAATCTATACTAGAATTCCGAGTCTCAAAATCAATTGTGTAAATGTTTTTAACCTTGTGCATACGATTTTAAGACTTCCTCAAAGTCTTCTTTTTTCTCAAACAATAATGAAAAAGTTGTTTGAATATCACCAACTTTGGGTGATGGAGTGAATAAAGTGTACAATATGCTAAAATCATTGAATAATTCAGCGAATTGTTCTTCGGATAAACTATTGATAATGTCTGAGTAATCGACATTAAATATAGTATCCAAATTTTTTATAAGATTATCCTTATATCTATTTATAAACTCTTCTTTAGAAGTATTTACGAATGTTTCAACTCTCGATAATCTGTCTTTAAAAATAGCGTAGTTATCGATGGTTTTCGTATTCATTCGATAACCTTTGCTAATATTACTATAGAACTTATCTTTTTCGATTTTTTTGTTTGCTTCTCGTATGAAATTACGATAGTCTCTTATCTCGTATCTAAACTCTTTTGCTTTTGCTTTCGACATCGTATTTTTTAACTTTTCAAAGAGGGCTTTTTCATCACCCATTAATCTAATTCTTCTTGGCATAAAAACCCCTAGAAGGGAAGGTTATCTAAATCAATGTTATCGGTTAGGAATTTACTCAATTCCTTATCATTTGCCTTTTTTATTTCTTCGATTTTTTGAGTATCAATGTCGTAATCTTCAACACGTCCCACCCAAATGACATTATGTATATAAACATTATCGTTGTCTTTCGCTTTTTTGCGTTCTCTAGCAAAATTTATCTCGTCATATTCAGCGTATAAGATATAATGTCCTTTTTCTTGTGGTCTACAAAGATTAGTCTTTTTAAACTTAACGATAAAATAATCGTTATTTTTATTTTTTGTATAATAAGTACAAAACTTATTATTATCGGTCACTACCTCTCTTGCCGAAATTGGTAGTCTTATTAAATTGTAATTTTTTCTTAATGTTTGGTTGTCCAAACTTCTTAAATTTTCGTTTTCCCTTTTTAACATTTTTAAATCTCCTTTTTTCTTTCTTTTAGTTTTATTTCTTCTAAATAGTCTAAACAAATTGGGAACTCAAAGATACCCACAAAGTATTTTTTACCGTTATCATCGTAGCGAGATAACGAGCATAAACTCTTACGCTTGCTGTAACTTAAAGTATAAAACGAGCCGTTCATATGGAATGAAACGCTGTTGTTTCTTCGTAAACAGTCAAACGCTTTTTTATCCAAATAAATCTGTATATCGTTCACATTTTCTTCACCTCCTTTAACATAAATTTTCTTGGAAGAAATCTCTTGTTTCTTCCAGTAATGCGAATAACACTTCCCATTCTAAGATAGGTAATTCTAAAACTAACTCACCTATCTTGTCGAATGGATGAGGTTTATCGGTTTCAAACTCAAGAAATGTAATTACTCTTGAGTTCTTTTTACGTATATCGACATAGAAAAACTCCGTTTTAAATGTAGTTGTTTCTTTAAAAACATCTACAACGGGTTTTGACATCTTATACATAAACTTTATGATGTCGTGTGGTGAAATCGCTGTATACGACGTTAACCTTATACCACCTACGACATTTAATTCAGATTTATATTTATCTGAAATTAAGAGACGTATAGCACCTCTATTATTTTTAAAAATATGTGAATATAATGTATACATATATTCACCTCTTTTAACTTAGCGAAAACGAATAAATCTCATCGATATTTTTTACGAGTTTCAAACAATTTTCAAAATATGTTTGTTTTTCTTCGTCGATGAAAATTCTTTCGTTTTCGACGTATAATCGGAATTTTATCTTTTTCCGATAATTAAATTTAGAGATGTCTTCTGTTTGGACAATATCTAAATATTCTCTGTATCCTATTCGACCCCATCGGTTAATAGGCTCTCTTTTCAAAATACTGCGATAATAAATAGCCATTAGTAAAACCCCTTTCTACAATTTAAATTAAAATCTCTTAAATTCATTTTTTTACCTCCATCTTTTTTATCAAGCAAACTATTTTACTTCAATGCCCATATCTCGAGCTTTTAAAATTAAATCTTGTGTTCTTTCACTGTCCACGCAACAAGTGATTGAAATAAAAGTGTCGTAAATTGAAATCTCGTCGACGAGCACACCCGTTTTTTTTAATTCCTCGAATTCGTAGGGTGTGGCTTTTATCAAAAAACACTTTCTGTTAAGGGCGCCACAAATAATGACTTTTTTTACTGTTTTGATGTTAAATAATCTCATTTTTCTCCTTCTGTTAGCAGTGGCTAACCCGATGCATATCGGTGTTGCTCAACTACTTACATAAATATTATATCACAATAATATAAATAATGCAATAGTTTTTGACATGAAAACGTTTTCAATTTATATAAATTTTTTTACACTATAATTACATATAATACTTTTAAATTAAAACTAAAA
>ENA-UOJL01003297-UOJL01003297.1-human-gut-metagenome-genome-assembly--contig:-P47-NODE-3297-length-11586-cov-6.195213_pt1 | contig 11586 bp, 9 predicted proteins | sample MGYA00242347_ERZ723894 | MGnify/ENA metagenome assembly ERZ723894
ATTCGCGCTCTGCAGCACTGCCTTTTTTGCATTATTTTCGGGTCTTGCTATAGATTGAATTGGATTGAAACATAAAGACACCGGAAAACAGGCTCTATCCCGTTTCCCGGCGTCTTATTTCTGTCATTGATTCAGTTCATGCATCGCATTATCCGCGGATTCCGGAAAGAATTTCCTCTGTGGAAGCTTTTGCCTCCTCGTCCAGGTTCTCTTTCTTATAGTTCTCATATCTCTGTTTGTGATGCGGATTCTCTGCCCACAGCTCGTCTGCGGCTTTTTTCCACTCAGCAGCATACAGATCACATTTTCCACACAGATGCTCTGCGCTCTCCGGAGACTGCAGGTCGGTTGACTTCGCGCCGGTCTTCTCTACCATCTCACGCAGCAGTTCCGGATTTTCGAGCATCGGACATGGGCGCAGGTGGTTGCGGTTGAACGGCTGTCCATCGCGGTATGCCTGGAACAGCGGCTGCTGCAGTGCTTCGATCAGGGAAACTTCGTTGATGTTGGCGCCGGAGTAATGGATGAAAACACACGGCTCCACATCGCCGTTTGCATTGATATGGCAGTAGTTTCTTCCTCCTGCGATACAGCCTCCGACGAACTCACCGTCGTTCTGGAAGTCCATAACAAAGATCTGTTTGTCGCTCTTATCGGAACGGATCTCACGCAGTCTGTGATAGATATATTTTCTCTGCTCAACCGTCGGCATCAGCTCCGGTGCAGCGTCCATGCCGACCGGCATGAAGTGGAAATACCAGCTGTAACGGCATCCGTGCTCGATCAAAAGATCCAGGAACTCGTCACTTGTAACGGTCTCGAGGTTTGCTCTTGTGTAGCAGATGGAAGTACCAAAAAGCAGACCGTGTTTTTTCATCAGATCCATGGCTGCCAGAACTTTATCGAAAATACCCTCGCCGCGGCGTCCGTCGTTGACCTCCTCGAAGCCTTCCAGAGACAGGGAGAAGGAGATATTGCCCAGCTTCTGAACCGCCTCACAGAACTCCTCGTCGATCAGGGTTCCATTGGTGAAGCAGTGGAATTCACAGTCATGATGCTCTTCTGCCAGACGCAGGATGTCTTTTTTGCGCACAAGCGGTTCGCCGCCGGTGAACATGTAGAAGTAGGTTCCCAGCTCTTTTCCCTGGCTTATGATATCAGAAAGTTTCTCATAGGAAAGATTCAGCTTGTGGCCGTATTCTGCTGCCCAGCATCCGGTGCAGTGCAGGTTACAGGCACTTGTCGGGTCCATCAGCATCGTCCATGGGATGTTGCAGTTGTATTTTTCACGGTTCATACGGATCTGTTTCGTTCCGACGAAAGCTGCCTGGAATCCCAGGTTCAAAGCAGTCATTTTGATCACCTGCGGATCCAGCTCGTCCAGTCCGCGGTTGACATACTGTACCCATTTGTTGTCCGGATTCTGCAGCATGGTGCGGATGTTGTCGAAGGTTTTCTCCGCAAACATATTTCCGGTAAATTTCTGTACAAAATCCGTCAGATTCAACAGCGCTTTTGTTCTGTCGTCTCCGTGATTCACATATTTTAAAACACCATCGATCGCAGCGCCTGCAGCGGCTCTTTCTACTTTCATTTTTGCATCCATTGTTCACGATCTCCTTTGTAATAGTTTAATATTTTCGCCCGGAATTGATCTGGTTTTGAATACCACATCCTGGCTTTTTCCCATTATATTCTCCATATTTGGAAAATACAACCCAAAATTTCCTCGTTTTGGACATATCAAAAAAAGTGTCCCACGAGGGAACACTTTTTCCTGTTTTTCTCTTTCTGTTATGTTTCACATTGCATTTTCGGATTCACACAGGGCATTTCCTAATTTTCGATCAGAACCGCACGGATCGGGCCGCCGTATTGGTGTTTCTTTTGGATCGGCGCAGCCACGAGAAAATAATGACCCGAGGTCACTTTCTCCAGATTCAGATTTTCAACAATCACCGTACCTTTTTTCAGTAACTGCTGATGAACATCATTCCCTGATGTCTCATTTCCGACGGTTTCCTGCTCCACACCGAGCAGCACCAGTTTTTTCTCTGCCAGGTAATCTGCCCCATCGCGTGTAATCTGCGCATCGCCGCGGATCAGGAGACGTTCACAGTCTTCTTCCATGACCTCCTCGAGCACTTCTCTCGTCACTTTTCCCTCAAGCTCCGCCACCTGACAGATGCCAAGTGACCGGTCGAGCGTCGTCTGCGCCGTTCCTTCCTCCGTCATCAGATGACGCGGCGCGTCCATTGCGGAAAACTGCTCTCCGGAAATGTCATATAATTTCATATTTTCCTATCCTCAAACCGGGAAACTCCCGTCTTTCTTTTTTCCAATATTTGCCGATACTGCCAGATTCTGCCGGCAGCCAAACCTTGTTTAGTATAGCCTATTTTCGGACGCTTTACAAGGCTCATTTCTGCAAAAATTCTGACTTTTATACAGCAATCCTATCTGCAATAAACAATTTGTCATTTTCACTCTCCTGATGTATAACAGAAATATCCAAACGGTTACGCTATCTTTCAAAAGGGAGGGAAATCTTATGAAACTCCGGCTAAGCCCGTGGATCTGCGCCACGGCTTCGCCGGAGTTTTTTACACTCTTCTGGTTTACGGAATCAGACGGTGAATGTCTCTTGGAAACAGGGATGCGTTCCGCACATTTTCAAATCCGAGAAGCCGTGCCGTAAACCGCTCCAGCCCAAGACCGAGGCCGCCGTGCGGGGGCATGCCGCAGCGGTGCATCATTAGATAGCTCTCAAACGCTTCAACATGCATGCAGCGGCTTTCGATCTTTTCCACCTGCTCCCGGTAATTGTGGATGCGCTGGCCGCCGGTCGTCACTTCCAGACCGCGGAATAGAAGGTCAAAACTTTCCGTCTCTGCCGGATTTTCTCTGCTGTCCATCGCGTAAAACGGGCGCTTGGCGCTTGGATAATGTGTCACAAATACGAAATCACTGCCCGTCGTTTTTTTCACATATTCGCACAGCAGTTTTTCCTCCTCCGGTTCAAAGTCCAGTTTCTCCGAAAAGGCTCTTTTGTATACGCGGCTCACCAGCTCTTTCGCCTCGGAAAAACGGATTCTCGGAATCTCCGTGATCACCGGCACCTCTGCTTTTAAAAGCGAAAGCTCCGCTCCGCATGTCTCCTGCAGCCGTCCAAATGTGTACCGCAGCATTTCCTGCTCCATCGCCATGATGTCCTCAAAATTCTCGATATAGCCCATCTCAAAGTCCACGCTTGTATATTCGTTCAGATGACGCGCCGTGTCGTGCTTCTCCGCCCGGAAGACCGGTGCGATCTCGTAGACACGCTCGAAGACGCCGACCATCATCTGCTTGTAAAACTGCGGGCTCTGCGCCAGATATGCCTGTTCGCCGAAATACGACAGGGAGAAGATATTAGCTCCGCCCTCGGCTCCCGCTGCTACGAGCTTCGGTGTGTGGATTTCGGTGAAGTGCTGTCCATCCAGAAATTCGCGGAACGCCTGACAGATCCTGGCCTGAATCTGGAAAACCGCGCGCTCTTTTTCATTTCGCAGCGTGATGGGCCGGTAGTCCAGCAGGTTCTCGATGGAAGTGTTGACCCGCTTCTGGTTGATGACAACCGGCGGTACTTCTTCCGGCTCGGAGAGGATTTCCACGTCTAACAGATGCAGGTCATACCCGCTTCTGGAACGCTCTTCACGGATCACCTCCGCGGTAAACCGGACACACGCCTCTTCTTTTAATTCCTCCAATGCAAACCGGGCATACGCCGGCTCGTACACGCACTGTACCATCTGCCGTTTCGTCCGAAGCAGCACAAATGCAAATGAACTCATTTTTCGGATTTTGCAAATGCTTCCATGCAGCCGCACGATTTCGCCGATGTGTGCTCCTAACTGCTCTGCTTCGAGTTCCTCTGTTTTTCTTACTTTTACGGTATTCATTTCTGTCTTCATAGTCTTTTCTGCCTTTCTGTTCTGATTTTTCTTTATCGCCGCAAAATCAGCAGAAAATCCATATGGACATAATCTGTATGTCCCATACGATCACAACCCTTCTCTGATGTAAATTTCAAGTCATTCCCGCATGGATAAAAAATGGCAAAGAAAAACCACACGGGGTATTTCTTTTTCTCCCAGTGTGGTTTCCCTTTGCCTTATCTTCCACACAGGTACAACACAATCAGCGCCTGTACCTGTGAAGTATAGTAGTCTTCACTTTGATACAAGCGCTATCAATCGTCGTCCCTGTGCATCTGTACGCTGTGCATCTCGTTCATCGTTGATAACCTCTGTTTCGTAGTTTTGTTGTATTATAATTCTGCGTTCCGGTTTTGTCAACCCTTATTTTCCGTAATCGATGATCACCACTTCCGCTTTCGTCCCGATCCGCATCGGCGGTCCCCAGAGACCCACGCCGGATGTGACGATGCTGTACATGTCTCCGACTTTCTTCATCCCGCAGGCATTCTCCCACATCAGGCCGGTAAGGATATTGCCTGGGAAGAGCTGTCCGTCGTGCGTATGGCCGCCAAGATCAAGGTCTGCGCCTGCCTCTGCCAGCTCGGTCAGCTCCGACGGCTGGTGGTCAATCACAAAAACTGGAAGCGACTGGTCCAGTCCGGTAAGCAGTTCGGACGGCGTGTCGCGTGTCTCCTGCGTTTTGCGGATCCGGTCTGGATCTTTTCGGCCCGCCAGATAAAAGGCATCATCGATACAGACCACATCATCCTCCAGCAGATGAATCTTCGCGCGGTCCAGAAACTCACCGAACCGGCGGTCGGCGATGCGCTCCTCCTTCGTCTCAAACGTAAAGCCCGCGAGAATCTTCTCATCGAGATCGTGGTTGCCGTAGCAGGCGTACGTGCCGTACCGGCTCTTTAAGCCCGCCAGAAGATCCGCCACGCGGTCCGGCTCATAGATGGCATCGTACTCATTATCAAAAATATCCCCGGCAATCACAACGACATCCGGCTCCTCAGCATTGATTTTTTCCACCATCTCTTCCATCTGATGACTGCCGATGCTGTACCCCAGATGAAGATCTGCGACGAGCGCAATTTTCAGATGTGCATCCTTTTTCGATGGAACCTCATATCGTGTCGTGTAAATATGGACTGCATGCACCATTCCGTAGATGCACATTCCCGTCACAAAAAGGATCGCGCCAAGGCCGACCGCTTTCAATCCCATCGGAGAATACAGCCAAGTTTTCGTCAGTGCCGTATGCGCAAAAATGAAGCGCAGCAGCACCAGAATCGCGGTGAAGCCAAGAAAATACAGATACATGCCGAGCCAGCAGTTGCTGATGACCTTTAAAATCCGGTGAACGGGATCTCTTTTGATCAGAAAGCTCGTCAGCAGGGAAAGTGCAAAAAATGCATACAGCACCAAAATGACACCCAGCACGGCCGGATGGCGGAACAAAGGATGCACCTCCTTCATCCACCGCAGCAGCCAGTAGGCGGTAAATACATTTGCCAGTATGTAGACCGGCGCAAGAAATATTGCAAGCATACGTATGTTTCCTCTCTTTTTCGATTCAAATGCAGGGCAGGAAAAAGCGTGCCGAACGAAACGTTTCCGGCACGCTTTTTTGCCAGGCATTCATCAGAGTTTTTTTTCTATGATATCAAACAGCTCACGCCTCCGCTTCCGCCAGCGCCAGCCATTCGCAAGTTTGTTATAGAAATAGAACGAATCCACAAGCACCATGTTCAGGCGGCCGATCCGGTCTTTCGTCGTTCCGTTGTAATGCTCGCCGCCGCAATCAATCTGCGGGCACGTTTTTACGTAGGCGATCAGATCATCCTCACTTCTGATGGTATCTGGCAGCTCGGTGTACGCTTTTCCGATGCAGTCCAGCCGGTGCGCATCGCTTCCGCCAAAGCCGGGCTTATTGAATTTATCCGCCAGCCGTTTCGCTTTTGCGTTCGTCTCCGCGCTTTCACACGCATTGAAAATTTCAACAAAATCGAACTGCGGGAGAAGCTGGGCAATCCGCTGCTGATACTTTTTCTTCCGTTCATTCGTGCTGATCATGCTCATAAATTTTTCGCCGTACGGATGCGCCGGTCCTAAAATTCCGCCGTACGCATGGACGATCTTGACAAGGATCGATCCCGGCAGGCCGCGCAGCTCCAGAATTTTTAATTTTACGCCGAACGGCATAATCACAAGAATGTGGCCGCAGTCGCACGTATCGTACTCAACACCTTTTAATACCACAAAATCCTGGTGTGCTCTTCCCTTGATGGCATTCTTCCACTCGCGGTATCCGTCATAGGAATCGTGGTCGGATACCAACATTCCTCCAAATCCTTTTCGTTTCAGTGTTCGGATGTACTCCTCAATCATGACTTTTCCATCCATCGAACCCTCTTTTGTGTGGCAGTGCATATCAAATTTCATGCAAAACGCCTCCTTTTATCTTCCATGTTCGAAAACCATTTCGTTTTTCCTATTTTTCTGGAATCGTTTCGGATGGTTCCGCCGCGTTTTTGGCGCGGCAGAATCGATAGTTTGTACCATCTAACTTTATTTTACCACTTTTTCCACAAAAGAAAAAGAAATTTCTTCTGAAGATCTGGTAAATTTTCCTTAAGGAATGGAGTTTTTAGACAATTCCTGTTCTTTGTCCCTGTTTTTACCGTGTTCTTTTTGCTATGATAAAAACAGCTTATTTTACTTGAACGGAGGAACACATTATGAATTCACAGGACATCACCCGCGCACTGATCGACACAACAGTTGCACGCGCGATGGTGGAGATGGACGCAGATCCGAAACGCAGCGTCCGCAAGCTCTGCGATCTTGGCCGCCAATTTTCCCGCGGCCGCTTTCAGAATCAGATTTTTGCCATTTTTCAGGATCTTCTGCGCAACGATGAAAGCCCGTATTATCAGGCGATCGACTTTCTGCTGCGCAGCAACGATCCGGAAGTGCTTCGTCAGTTCGGCATCAACATCGGCTACAACAGTTTTACCTACGGTGCGCAGATTCTGCGCCAGAAGCAGAAAGAACTTTCCTTTGCTGTTCCCTGGGTTGTCAAGCTCCGTCTCGACAGCCGCATCCCGGACACTTACGATTCCTCGTTTTTTGCATCCGTGGTCAGAACCGGTCTGACATACGGCATCTACTCTTATCAGCTCCGCTCCATGGATCATCATGAGGATATGGAATCCTACCTTGCCGTCATCCAGTCGCATCCGGAATGCGCGTTTCTCTGGTTTCTTTCCGATACGCCGCTTACCGAAAAACAGCAGAAACTGCTTTTATCCTGCCCGAACCTGATGGTTTCTCTTCCAATTGATGCCCCCTCAACGGCTTCCATGGCAAAAGCCCTGCGCCGTCAGAGAACGCTGTTCGGTATGCACAAAGTCTATCAGGATGCAGATGCTGCCGCTTATCTGCTCTCTTTTGACCACCTGTATTCCCAGATGGAACAGAGTGTCTTTTTCTTTCTGGTCGCAGATGATTCGTGCTCAAAAGAAAGTATCCGGGCTGTTTCCGATGTTGTTCAACAGTACCGCTTCACCCCCATACAGCCATTCTTCCCGATCGAAGTGCAGGAAGACTCCCGCAAAATTGAGCAGATTATCACCGCCAATCCGGCGTATCTGCTGCTTCTGCCGGATCACATGGCCCGCACACTCGATACGCCCACCGTTTCCTTTGAAGAGTTGTCTCTTCGGAATATATTTTACCGTGAACTGCTCGCAGATGCATAAAAGTACAGCCAAAGCGGAATTTTATTTCTTTGGTTCCGCTTTGGCTGCTATTTTTTCTGATGATCTGTATATCACTTCTTTCAGTTCTTCGACAAACGTTTCCGGTTCCAGCTCGCTTTCCATGGAAAACCAGCGCAGAACCGCGGTCAGGAAGGCATCACAGAAGAACGTTACAAACAGTTTCTGATTCTGTACCTGAAAGAGATCCTGTACAAAAAACGCCATGACCGGCTCGAGCATCTCGTAAAAGTAATCCTTAAAACTGTTCTGCCCTTCGATCCTCAGAGCACTCTGGTAAAATGCTTTATTCTGATAGAAAATATTGCAGACCGCCACCAGCACATCCCATTCATTCTCAAAGTTCTTTCCGCCCATGTTTGTCAGAAAGTCCACATAAAAGATCCAGTTTACCAGATCGTATTTATCTTTAAAATGATAATAAAAGCTTTTCCGGTTCAGACCGCATTCCTCGCAGAGATCTGAAATACTGATTTTCGCAAAAGACTTGCGTACCATCAATTTTTTCATTGCATCTGCAAGCGCACTCTTTGTACTGTTGGAATCCGCCATCTCTTCTCTCCCTCTCTTTTCGACCGTTTGTGCTATTATTCTACACCATCTTTTTCCTTTATGCAAGAAAAGCGCACCAGGAAAAGGCTGTATTTCCTTTTTCTGGCACGCTTTTTGCAATCATGCTTCTTCCGTTTTTCCATCTGCCTCCAGTGTGAACCAGAATGCCACACCGTTGTCGTAATTCTGGCAGCCGCACTGCTGCTGGAAGGAATCCATAATGGCTTTTACGATGGAAAGGCCGATGCCGCTTCCGCCGTATTCCCTTGTTCTCGCTTTGTCCACCTTGAAGAATTTCACCCATACCTTGTCGAGATCCTCCTCCGGGATCGGGTCCCCGGTATTGAAAACGGTTGTCTTTACGACATTCCCTTCTTTTTTGCAGCTGATCTCAATCGTGTGGTCGTAGTCCAGATGGTTGAGGGCATTCGTCAGATAGTTGGTGATAACCTCCTCGACTTTGAATTCATCGCCCCAGACATAGAGCGGGTCGCCGCCGGTAAAGAGCACTTTTGCCTCTTTCTGGCGGATCAGGATGTCGGAGGACTGCAGCACGCCTTTAATCACGGCGTTCAGATCGAACCGTTCCATATTGACCTGATCCTCACCGAACTCGAGTTGGTTCAGGTTCAGGAGTTTTTTGACCATCTCGTTCATCTTTGCCGCCTCGTCGATGATGACATCACAGTAGAACTCGCGGCTTTCCTCATCGTCGTTGATGTTGTCTTTCAGGCCTTCCGCATAACCCTGAATCAGAGCGATCGGGGTTTTCAGCTCATGTGTGACATTTGAGAGGAACTCGCGGCGCATTTCATCAATCTGCGTTTTTTTGTCAATATCTTTCTGCAGCTCAACGTTCGCACTTTTCAGCTCGGAAATCGCCTGCTCAAGCTGTTCGGACATGACATTGAAGTTGTTTCCAAGCTCGCCGATCTCGTCTTTTCCGCCGCTCACGTAGCGGGCATCGAAGTCAAGGGCTGCCATTTTTTTCGAAATTTCGGTCAGCTCCTGCACCGGACGGACGATCTGGCGGGTGATGATCCAGATCACAATGGCACCGATGATGATGATCGGAATGCCGATAAAGAGGTAAAACTGGTTGGAAAGGCCGACCGCATCCGTGATGCTCTCCAGCGGGCATCTTGCAAAGTAGCAGTTTCCATTGTCAAACCAGCCGATGATCTGCAGATACTCGGCATCGGCGTGGCTGTCGTAGAATTTCTGGATCTGATAGTTGTCTTTGCTGTCAACGACTTTGGTATTTGCCTGCTCGTTTCCGCTGATCAGGCCGAAGATCAGGGTCTGGAGGCTCTGGCGGTCGGTTGCGTTGGAATAGACGAAGCTGCTGAGCTCCGGTCCGGTGATAATGACTTTCAGGTTGTTGGTAACGCAGAACTGCTCGAAGGTATCAGGGATATCGTCGCTGTCTCCGCCTGTCGCATTCAGTTTCTGAAAGCTCTCTGCCAGAATGTGTTCTTTATCCCGGATATAAAAGGACCCGAGAAAGAAGTAATTGATCAGGCCGATGATAAGCAGGGTAGCCGCCATGGTCGCAATAAAAGTGTAGGCAATTCGTTTTTTGACGGAGTGTTTTCTTCCCTTTTGTGGCATTTTCAAGTGAAACCGGTGCTTTTTCTCCGTCTGGTTTCCCATTGTCACACGGGAATCTTCTGCAGGTATCTCCATGGAAGTCTCATTTTGTTTTTCTGTTCCGTTCATGATTCGTCCGCCTCGAATTTATAGCCCATGCCCCAGATGGTCTTGATTAAATCGCCTTTGTCGCCCATTTTGCTGCGAAGTTTTTTGACGTGGGTGTCGATGGTGCGGGCGTCGCCGTAGTAGTCGTAGTTCCAGACGTTGTTCAGGATTTTTTCTCTGGAGAGGGCGATTCCCTGGTTTTCGAGGAAGTAGGTGAGGAGTTCGAATTCTTTATAGCTTAACTCCATTGGTTTTCCGTCAATGGATGCCATGTGGGCGGCTTTGTCGATGCGGATGCCGCCGGCTTCTAATACGTCGTCTTCGCCGGTTTTGCCGCTGCGGCGCAGGATGGCTTCGACGCGGGCGACGAGGATTTTCGGGGAGAATGGTTTTGAGATGTATTCGTCTACGCCGAGGTCAAAGCCGAGGAGTTCATCGCGTTCTTCGCTTTTGGCGGTGAGCATGATGATCGGGACTTTGGAGTTCTGGCGGATTTCGCGGCAGACCTGCCAGCCGTCCATTTTGGGCATCATAACATCGAGGATGATGAGGGCGATGTCTTTCTGGGCATAGAAGGTGTCGACGGCCTGCTCGCCGTCTCCGGCTTCGATGACGTCGTATCCGGCTTTTACTAAAAAATCTTTGACAAGTTTGCGCATACGGCTTTCGTCGTCTACTACTAGGATTTTTAATTTGTCCATGATTGAAAGTCTCCTTTATTTGACGGACGGAAAAAAAACGGCTGCCCGCCCGCTCGTGCTTTTTCCTGATCTCGTTGTGTTTTTATGTTTGATATTTTTACCATTTTACTTTAGCATGGGTTTATGTTTTTTCTGTGAAATGGGGTGAGTTTATTTTAACATATAGGAAGGGAGTTGGAAACTTCTATTTTTTGTATTGATTAAATTTGGGTATAAAAAAAGATCTCCTGGGGTTGGCAGGAGATCTTTTTTCATACGGGTTATTCTTCTTCGTCGAGATAGTATCTACCGTAGGCGTCGGCTGCTTTAATGGCGGCGAAGACGGTCTCCGGGGTTACTTCGAATGGCATGTTGTGGAGGGTGTCGGTCTCTGCGCATGCGGTTTTGGCTACTTCCATGAGCTGGTCGTCGGTTACGTTTCCGGCACCGAGTTCAGCCAAGGTGACTGGGAGACCGACTTCGATGCACCATAAGATGATGTCTTCGAGTTCATCGAGCGGTACGTTTTCCAGGACGAGCTGAGTCAGGGTTCCGAAGGCTACTTTTTCACCGTGGTACATGTGATGGCACTCTTCGAGTACGGTGAAGCCGTTGTGGATGGCGTGGGCTCCTGCGAGGCCTGCGCTTTCAAAACCGATTCCGGAAAGGAGGGTGTTGGCCTCGATGACTTTCTCGACTGCCGGGGTGCATACGCCGGCTTCAAGAGCGATTTTGGCTTTTACACCTTCTTCCATCAGAGTGTCAAAGCAGAGTTTCGCGAGTGCCATCGCTGCCTCGGTTGTTTTTCCACCGGCGCAGGAAGTAGCTCCGCTTCTCTGGCAGGCTCTTGCTTCAAAATAGGTGGGAAGTGCATCACCCCTTCCTGCTACTGTCAGGCGGACTGGAGATTTT
>ENA-UOJL01003301-UOJL01003301.1-human-gut-metagenome-genome-assembly--contig:-P47-NODE-3301-length-11577-cov-5.532112_pt1 | contig 11577 bp, 10 predicted proteins | sample MGYA00242347_ERZ723894 | MGnify/ENA metagenome assembly ERZ723894
GCAGGGGTACGGGGACAGAGTCCCCGCTTAAGTTGTTGGCATTGTTAAGGGGACAGCGTCCCCTTAATAACTAACATAAAAAAGTAAATGCTGCTGTCATGACATTTTACATGAAAATAGTTGAAAAAAGTCATTAAATATGGTATAATTAAAAAAATATGAACTTTTTATCATGGAAAAGAGGTTGATTATGGCTGTTTTTAAGTGTAAAATGTGCGGCGGAGCGCTTAAACCGCTTGACGGAATAAATGTATGTGAATGCGAATATTGCGGAACTAAGCAAACTCTCTCTAAAAGCCGTGACGATATTACGGCAAATCTTTTCAACCGTGCAAATCATCTCCGTCTTAATAATGATTTCGATAAGGCTCAGGAAGTTTACGAAAATATAGTTCATAACTCTCCTGATAATGCTGAAGCATATTGGGGAATAGTTCTTTGCAAATACGGAATAGAATATGTGGACGATATTCTTACAGGCAAAAAAATCCCGACCTGTCACCGTACTCAGCTTGAACCTATCACTTCCGATGTCGACTATCAGTCCGCCATTGATTTTGCCGACTATACAAGCCGCAGTTTCTATGAAAACGAAGCAGAACAAATAAATAAGATTCAGCACGATATACTGAATATAGTGCGTAATGAAAAACCTTTCGATGTCTTCATCTGCTATAAGGAAACAGACGAATCCGGCATCCGCACTCCCGACAGCGTTATCGCTAACGAGATCTACTATCAGCTTGAACAGGAAGGCTTCAAAACATTTTACGCTGCCATAACCCTTGAAGACAAGCTTGGTCAGGAATATGAACCGTACATTTTCTCGGCTCTTCAAAGCGCAAAAGTTATGCTTGTCGTCGGCACTAAACCGGAATATTTCAATTCTCCGTGGGTAAAAAACGAATGGAACAGATACCTTAAATTCATCAAATCAGACCGCAGCCGACGGCTTATTCCTTGTTATAAGGACATGGACGCTTACGATCTTCCGGAGGAATTTGCTCATCTTCAGGCTCAGGATATGTCCAAAATCGGCTTCATGACTGATATTATCAGAGGAATCAAAAAGATAGTTTCAGCCGGAAGCAGCTTTGCCGAATCAGATTATCAGCGACCGCCGCAAAATATTGACACATTGCTCCAGCGTATCGAAATTTTCCTTAACGACGCTGATTTCGGAAACGCTGAGGAATACTGCGAACGTGTTCTCGATATAGATCCGGATTGCTCTCAGGCATATTTTTCAAGATTTCTTGCTGAAAATAACTGCCGCAGCGCTTCGGAGCTCTACCTTCCGGAAAAAATAAACAGATTTTCTGAAATTTACATAAACGCATACGGATTCAGAATGGAAAGCGACGAGATATACCGCAAAAGAATGCAGTACGTTATGGGAAATTCCATGAAAAATGCCGCCGCCTTTTCTCAGGGAGATGAGAAAACGGAAATTATACACTTTTCCGAGGGTATTATTTCACTCGTCAGAAATAATATTAAAGAAAAAGAACAGCAAGCACTGCAAAATGAACAGAATATCGCTGATGAATTTCTAAAAAAAAATAACATGGAAAAAATAAATACCCGAAATAAAAAAAGAATTAAAATCATTATCATGGTCAGCTCTGTAATTTTTTTAATTAACTTTTTCGGGACATTTTTTTTCAGAAGCAGTTCATCGCCTGTGTTTCTCTTTTTGATAATAGTTATTCTCTGCATTGCCCTGATCAAGAAAAATTAAAAATTCGTGTTCATAGGAAAAGTGTGCAGATTTTCAAGATAAGTTTTATGATTGCAAGGTCAAAGACGTGCAGCTTATCCTATGAATACAAATTCTAAGACAAAACAATTATGATATAGGAGATTATTATGGCTATTTTTAAATGTAAAATGTGCGGCGGATCGCTTGATGCAGCCGAGGGAATGACTGTGTGTCAGTGCAGCTATTGCGGAACTTCCCAAACTCTCCCATCGATTGATAACGACAAACTCCGCCAGCTTTTCGACCGTGCAAACTATTACCGCATGAATAGTGAATTCGATAAAGCAGCTATGGTTTATGAAAATATAATTTCAGAAGCTCCGAAGGAAGCGGAAGCTCACTGGGGAAGCTGTTTATGCCGGTATGGTATCGAATACGTTGAAGACCCTAAAACAAGCCAAAGGATACCTACCTGTCACAGAACACAGTTTTGCTCTATACTCGACGATCCCGAATACCTTTTGGCTTTGAAATATGCCGACAGCGCAGCTTATTCGGTTTATCGTGACGAAGCGGTGCAGATCGACCGTATCCAAAGAAAAATCCTCGAAATTTCCAGCCATGAAGAACCCTTCGACATTTTTATATGCTACAAGGAAACCGATAATGCCGGAGGACGTACTCCTGACAGCGTTATCGCTCAGAATATTTACGAATCGCTTACCGATAAGGGATATAAGGTTTTCTTCTCGAGAATAACTCTTGAAGATAGGCTGGGTCAGGAATATGAACCGTATATTTTTGCCGCTCTTAACAGCTCACAGATCATGCTTGTTGTCGGTACTAAACCGGAGCATTTTAATTCAGTCTGGGTAAAAAATGAATGGTCAAGATTTCTTGATATTGCTCAGCAGGGACAGAAAAAGGTTGTTATTCCATGCTATCGTGATATGAGTCCTTATGATCTTCCCGAAGAATTTACAGTTTTACAGTCTCAGGACGTTTCAAAAGTCGGCTATATGCAGGATCTTCTCCGTGGAATAGAAAAAATCCTCACAGTCGGTACTGTTTCTGCAACAGCAGCTCCTGTCGGAACAGACGCTCTTGTTGATCGTGCCTTTATTTTTCTTGAAGATAAGGATTGGCAGAGTGCAGACGAATACTTTGAAAAAGCTCTCGACAGCAATCCCCGAAGCTCCCGTGCATACCTCGGCAAACTCATGTCGGAACTGAATATCTCTTATGAAAAAGATTTCCGTAACATCGGAAAGACTATCGGAAATCTCGGCAATTTTACAAAAGCAATGCGGTTTGCTGACGACTCTTTTAAAAATAAACTTACAGAACTTGAAATGCTCGCACGTTTCGGTTATGCGGAATCGCTTCTTAAGGATGATTGCTCCAGAAGCGACGCTTTGAAGGCACGGGAAATTTTTAAGGAACTCGGCAATTTTGACGATTCAGTCCGCTATACCGAAATTGCAAACCAGAAGATCTCCGGAATCGAACAGAATAATTTTCTTTCCGCAAAGGCTCTTATTGATTCTCCTGAGAACGGAGGCGACTACTTAAAAGCGCTAAAACTTCTTGAAGACGCCTCCGGAATTACCGAGACACCTGCGCTTATTATGAAATGTGAAACGGCTTTGGATGAGCTTTACAATAACGCCGTTAAAGATATGCAAAATGCAAAATGCTCCGCCGATTTTGCAAAGGTTCAGAAAATTTTCGAGGATATAAGCGGATATAAAAACTCCGGCAGTCTGGCTTTCCGCTGTCTTACAAGCGTTCAGGGACTCAGCGACTACGAACAGGAATCGGCCGATGAGGAAAGAAGAAAGGCTGAAGCCGCCGAAGTTGAAAAGCAGATTCTTATCAAAGCTGAAAAAAATCAGAAGCGTGAAAAACTCCGAAATTCAAGAACTGTTTTGCTTTCTGTGTTTACAGCAGCAGCCGCAGCTATTACCTATTATTTATACAATAAAGCCAAGGGATATGATTATGTGCTTGCTTCGGATTATATTCCTGTTGCTGTCATTTCTTCTTTTATTCTTACGTTTTTGCTGATATATCTTGAAGTAAGAGTTAAGGGCAAATCGGATATTAATAAGATACTGCCTCAAAAACTTGCAGTTCTTTTAACTGCTCTCGAAGGAGCTTATTTAATGACGATGTCCTACGATACGCTCATTGCAGGAGCATTTATGATCTTGATTCACTCAATCGCTGTCTTTTTTGCAATTAAAATTGGAAAACGATCTTATCTTAGGTATTATGAATAAACAAAAAGCTGTTGCACAAAATGTGTAACAGCTTTTTTATCAACAGAGCATTTCTTTCCCCCTTGGATTTAATTTCATAGCCTGTTGTAATGAACTCATCAATAATTTGTTCAAACTCCTTTTCCGTGTAACATTTTCTAATACGATTTGCCATATTTATTTTTCCTTTTTAACTTATTGCACCTATATAGGTGCATTATTATTATAAAATAGATGTATAATAAAGTTAAAGGAAGGTGAAATTATGTTTAAAGTACAAAATACATATGATAAATATGTAACCAAAACTTTCAGGTTACCAAAAGAAATGTCGGACAATCTTGAACAATTAGCATTCGACAACGATCTTTCTTTTAATAAGCTTGTTGTTCAATGTCTGAAATACGCTCTCGACAATCTTGAGAAACCTGAAAAAAAGAAGTAATCTATCATTATAAGCATAAACAAGCTATTTCACAAGTAGTGTAAAAGACTTATCACATAATAAACAAAATCCCCTACAGACCAAAATCCGTAGGGGAAAATTTTTTCAAATCCTAATAACTGAAAACGATATCGATGATTCCTTTATAGAGATGAGCAGATTCGCTTGCAAAACTAAAGTTGAAATCTTTAGGATTCTGAATCTGCATAACGATGATATAAGAACCTCCGTTTGACCGATAATCGCTGTAATCCGAGTAAACAGAGCCGTTTTGTCCGTTATCGTTATAATTTTTTATGCAGCCTGTTATGTAAAGATAATCTCCTGCACCCGTTTCGGCAGTACCTGTTTTTGCGAAGAGCTGATAGCCTTCGGGAACGTAAATTCCGAGATTAGAGGCAACTCCCGACATACCGTCAAGAAGGTTCTGACGGCACTCCGAAGGAATACTGCCAATAACCTCATACGGAGCGCTTCCCTGTTCAACAACGTTGTAGAAATCGTTTGTATCAACAACATTTTTTATAACAAACGGCTTTACCATATCGCCGAAAACGGCTTCTCTTCCCAAAGCAGCAAGATAAATCGGACAGGTTCGTACATAAGACTGACCGAATGCGCTTCTTCTCAGGTCGTCGTTGCAGTAAACCTCAATGTTATTTTCAAGCGAACCAAAATCGCAGTATATCTCATATCCGGGACCAAAATTGAACATATTTCCCAGATCGCTTAAAACTTCCTGAGTTCCTATCTGATCGAAAGCTTTCGCAAAGAAAATATTACTTGAATTGACAAAAGCCGAATAAAGCGAACGTTCTGCTATCGGGTAAGAATAATTCGTATCGTGATCCCAGTTAACGATAGTTGCTCCGTTATCTATCCATGTTCCGTCATCATAAAGTGAAGTTATACCATGTTTATCTGCAATGACCTCAGACATTATTTTAAAGCAGGAACCGGGTGTTGCATTCTGGAACGCTTTATTTCCGCAAGCTCCCCAGCTAAGACCGTCGGCGTAGCTCTGATCTGAAAAGAAGAGATCGGGATCATACGACGGATATGACACTTCGGACAAAATAGAGCCGTCGTTTCTCATTACAACAACTGAACCAACTATTCCCATATTCTGCATATACTGATAAATCGCATTCTGAACGTCAGCATCAAGGGTAAGCTGAATTGAACGTCCTATATTTTCGTTGCCATTAACGGGAGCGGGGTTATTGTTTCTGAGGGTTTCCTCAAAGGTTTTATCGAATCCGCCGGACATCTCAGCTAAAATATTAGCGAACGAGATCTTATAATTTTCGGAAAAAGAACGTATCTCCTTTCCGGTTTCGTCCTGTCTGCTGTACATAAGAAGATCGCCGTCAGAATCATACAAATTTCCTTTTATAACAGGAGGAGCAGTTGTAGTTGTTGTCGTTGTAGTAGTTGTCGCAGAAGTTGTTGTAACTGTAGTTTCCGTTTCTGTTTTTGACTCGGTCGCTTTATTTTCAGCGTCAGAATATTCCTTATTAATATTCATATCAGGAGAAGAATCATCAGCTTTTTCAACAGTTGAACTGCAAGCTGTTGAAAGGGCTAAGATCAATGCTGAAATCATGATCGAAATTGTTCTTTTTCTTTTGTTTCTCATATATTATAACCCCCTCAGAGTTTTGTCTTTATGTTTTCATTATACTATTTTTTTCACGCTTCGTCAACCGAAAACGACAGATTTTGCAGATTGTATTCACTTTGTAATATATCTCTTACAATTTCTTTTCATTTTTTTATAAGGCAGCAGAATTTGCTTTTTTAAGTAAGTTATAAAGGGAATTTTGTTTCCTTGATTCCTTGCTGAAAGGGTTTCCAAAGGGTGATTCCCTACAGTGTGGGTGATTCCCCATAGTATGGGGAAATGTCGGCAACGCCGATAAAGGGGCTGGGCAAGAATGTCACGAGGTGACAAAGGGGACGGGCGACCGTTGGGAGGAATAACCCTTTGGCAGGGATACGGGGACGGTGACTCTCTACAGTGTAGGGAGATGTCACGAAGTGACAGAGGGGTGCGGGTCTCCAGTGGAGACCTCTCGCAAAGCGAGAAGCACCGACCGAACCGACAGGTGAGACCGCGGCTCCTGTTAGGAGTCCCCGATTAAGTTGTTGGCATTGTTAAGGGGGACGGCGTCCCCTTAATAACTAACATAAAAAGCAAATACTGCTGCACTGTCATTTTCTTGCAAGACTATTGACAATATACATTTTATGCGTTACAATATAATTATCATTCAATACAAGGAGTAAAAATTATGGAATATGTATATAAAACAAATAACGTCTGTTCAAGAGAGATTCATTTCAATATTGACGGAAACATTGTAACAAACGTTGTATTTTACGGAGGTTGCAACGGAAACCTTAAAGCTATATCAAAGCTTGTTAACGGTATGACCGTTGAACAGATAGAAGAAAAGCTCAGCGGAAACTTATGTGGAATGAAGCCGACATCATGCGCAGATCAGTTAGCTAAAGCCGTCAGAAAGGCTTATGAAGAAACAAGGTAATGATAAAGGACGAACCTGAAAAAGTTCGTCCTTTAATTATTATTCTTTTATAAATTATCCCAGCTTGCACTGCCAAAAGATATCATCTGAGTATAATATCTTAATATACGAGTTGCGTCTGTTCCTGATACAGCTCCGTCGCCGTCGATATCTGCGGCAGCTTGCTGACGTTCGTTAAGCTCTCCGTCCATGCCGGAAAGAATCAGCGTATACTGACGAAGCGCGTGCGTTGCGTCAATACCGGTAACAACTCCGTCGCCGTCAACGTCTCCTTTAAGAAAACCGTTCAGATGAAGCGCATAGTCCTTTATAACAGCATAATCCCCGTCAACTCCGCCAAAAGAATTTTCATCTGTAAGCTCGATAGTATCTGATGTTACTTTATCGTCAATTGTGAAATTATATGTAAGCGTTGTAAAACTTTTAGGAGTGTCGTTCGGATCGTAGATCGTGAATTCATCAGTAACCGTTCCTGCCTCAGCATCGTAAACTCCGCCGCTGAGAGCTATGCTTATCTTATAGTTACGGTAATCATTATCGGTATTATTTCTTCCCTCGATATCAAATGAGAAGCTGTCGTTTCCGGAAATTTCACAGGTGTAATAAGGCTCTCCCTCCCATTCAGGAGAATCAAAGGTTATCGCTACTGTAGCCTTGACGGTTTCGGGAAGATTGATTATCACTCTTCCGTTTACGTCATTTGAATTAAAGTCTTCATAAACCGGAGTCATATCTACAGCATAGACTGACGAACCCAAAGGAACAGATGTCATTAAAGCAGCTGAAATTAAAGCAGCCGATATTTTATTTATTTTCATTGTCATCACTACTCTTTTCTTTTATTTTATCAAAAAGGCTTTTCCATTCTCATTAAGAACCGTTATCATGATATCATCCGAATAGATCTCATCTTCAGACTGAATATAAAGGGAAAATCCTCTGTCGCTTGTTTCACCCTCACGCTCAAGCAGCTTGTCCTCGAAGCAGTTAAAAGCTTTATAAGTTTTTTCCCCGACGGAAACGAAAATTTCCGAATTGCTGCCACTGAAAGCCTCTTCCGGAAGTTCGCCGTAAATATGGACGAACACTCCGCTCTTTTCTGTGCGGATAACAGTTTCTTTTCCGCTGATCTCTTCCGGAACAAGAACGCTTATGTCCGCTTCCGGAGCATTCATAACAGGAGCATATTTCTGCAAATTGCCGATATTCCTCTCAACTATCTCAAGCACGACCGCTCCGCCGTTTATACCGTTCATGCGGTATGGAACAGCTCTTGAAAATTCTGCTTCGCTAAAGCATTCCGCCATATACGGCAGAATCGCTTCGCCGTATGAATCACGGTACATAAGCAGATTTCCGTCTTTGCCCTCGCATACGGTTTTTATGGAAATATCGTCAAGAGCACGAAATCTTCCAAGATAGCTGTAGGTAAATTCATAATCATTGTAAACCTGAGTATCCTTTGCCTTTTCAGCGGGATAGATCATCGCCGCAAGATCACCCAGACGGTCGTCACGGGTAAACCAGCGGCTTCCGGCAGAACAGCTCTCTTTGCCGAGCATAGCCATAATCCGTGAATGTCCGGCGTAAGCTCCAAGATTGTTCCAATGAGTATCGGTTTTGTGATAAAGCGGAATGCTTGAGCTTGCATTAAGCAGAGTTTCTTTCATATCGCACCAGTAGCCGCTTCCCGAAAGAGCCGCCGCAAGCTTTTCATAGTTGCCCGGATTGTCGCTTTCAATATAGTTAAAAGGCATATTTTCGGGATAAATTGAATTTTTATTAGGAGCGACGGTAAACACAAACTGCGCATTATTCTGCTGACAGTAAGCGTTCATCATATCAAGATTATTTTTTATATTATTCACTGCACGGTCGCTCAGCGTATTTATATTAAGGAAATCATCGACCGTTTCGCCGTAATAGAGCCAGCCGTTCTTTCCGACTATAACGTCGGAATTTGGCGATGTACCCAGAATTGACGACTTGATTCTTCCGTCCGCAGTTACAAGCTGCTGGCGGAATGCAAAATGTTCGGAAAAGTATGTTTCAAAATCCGAGAAAAAATTGAAATTGATCTTCCCGTCCTCTGTTTTTATCTTCGGAGCGGAAGAAAGCTCACGCTTTTCCTTGTCGGAATCAGCCTTGACTATTGGCATTAAAGCTGCCGGGACAAGGCAAATTCCTATAAAAGCTGCCGAATAAAGTCTGTATAATAAATTTTTCTTCATAAGGCATCTCCTAAAATCTGAAATAAATAAACGGGTTATAAGAAGCTGAAGAAAGTGTTATAATGCATACCAGAAGAAGTATCAGCGATACTGCATACGAACATACTTCCATGGCAGAAGCGTACTTTCCGTTTCTTTCAGCTCTTGCCTGTAAAGCTTTTATGACAGGCATTGAGGAAACAACTGCCATTATCAGCATCACAATATACATCGGACTAAGCTGGAGCATGAATCTTGCAAAGCCCTCGCTTCCTCCGGCATTCATACAGAACATTTTTCCGATAAAGCGCCAGGCATCACAACTCGACTCCGCTCTCAAAAACACGAAAGCGATAACCGTTACAAAAACTGTATAGAAATGCCTGAAAAAACGTGGGAATTTTTTTGTATTTATTATGCCGTAGGATTCAAGCATGAGGAAACCGCCGTTTATCAGTCCCCAAACGATAAAATTCAGGCTTGCACCATGCCATAAGCCGGTACAGAAGAAAACGAAAAGCTTATTCAAAGCCGTTCTCACCTTGCCTTTACGATTGCCGCCGAGAGGAATATAAAGATACTCTTTGAACCATGTTGAAACGGAAATATGCCACCTTCTCCAGAATTCCTGCATACTTTGTGAAATATAGGGATAATTGAAGTTTTCCTTGAAAGTGAAGCCGAACATTGCTCCAAGACCGATAGCCATATCGCTGTAACCGCTGAAATCGAAGTATATCTGGAACAGATAAGAAACTGCTCCGAGCCATGCAAGCGGCATTGTGATATCAGCAGAATCGAGTCCGTAAACGTAATCGGCAGCAATTGCCATTGTGTTTGCGATAAGGAGCTTTTTTGAAAGTCCGGTAATAAATCTTCTTATGCCCTGAGCAGTTTTTTCGGGATCATTCTCACGCTTGTCGATCTGATCTGCAAAATCGTAGTATTTAACGATAGGACCTGCAACAAGCTGTGGAAAAAAGGTTATATAAAGAGCGACCTTGTAAATATTCCGCTGAATATAGCGTGGATTTTTATATGCGTCTATAACGTAGGACATCGCCTGAAACGTGTAGAAAGATATTCCGATCGGAAGCGCTATATTCGGGATAGACATACTCAAAAACGGCAGTCTGTCCAGCATTTCTGCACCAAAACCTGCATACTTGAAAACTCCCAGCATAAGCAGATTCGCCGTTACTGAAACAGCAAGAATCGGCTTGCGGAACTTGTTTTTCTTTCCCATAGCAAGACCGAAAAAATAATTCATTATGATCGAAATTATCATAAGAACAACGGCTTTCGGCTCGCCGTATGTATAAAATGCTATGCTGAAAATCAGCAGTAGAACATTTTTAGCCGTTATGGTCGGTATAATTCTATAAAGAATATATACCGAAGTCATAAATATAAACAGGAAAACAGGACTGCTGAATACCAAAACAGTTCCTCCCCTTTATACGCTTGCGTAATAGTCTATCGTTGAAACCGTATCGCCGTTATAGAAAATGTAAAGTCCGAAATCAGCCGAACCGTAGATAACAGTATCGCTTCCGCCATCGCCCTTTCCGTAAACAGCCTCTACGTCAGAACGTGAACTGCCAACGGAAATTCCCTTGGGAGTTGAATAACCTGCGCCTATGATCGTAATATCATAAACCGTTTCGCTGCCGTTCATAACGTAGCATGAAACTTCAATACCGCTGTAATAGTATATTTTCTGATCTGCACCGTTTGAAAGACATCCGGGAGCTTCAATAACATCGTTCGGATTTCCGAGAGAAGAGATAAGTCCGTCTGCATTTCCAAGAAGAGCAGTTCCGTTAAAATTAAGGTCACTGTTGCTGAATGAACCCTCCTGCGGCTGCTGAGGCTCCGGATCAGGCTGATTATTCTGAGGCTCATCCTGCTGCGGATCATCATATGACTGATTGTCTCCACCCTGATTATCATTGTCATCAGGCTCGTCGTTATTATTATTATCAGCAACAGCAGTAGTAGTTGTTGCCGGCTTTTTTGAACCACTTGTTGTAGTGGTCGTTTTCTTTGCGTCTTTTGTCGTAACAGCAGTTGTAGTTGCTGCTTCATCCTTTTCGGCAGTTGTTGTAGTTTCCGAAGAAGATGTTGTACTGTTATTTATATCAAGAACGACATCCGAGCTTGAAGTTTCATCTTTTCCGCATGATACAGCCGTCACTGCACACAATGCAGCAGCCGCAAGCAGGGCAGTTATTTTAGAATTCATAATTATTACCTCCGGTTAGTTAAAATTAGGGTAAACAATCTGTTTCCATGTATAATTCATTGCTTTAAGGTAAGCATCAGTCACATTCTTATAGTGATTGCAGGTATCATAGTTTGTCCATACTCCGTTGATATATACCTGATTCCAGTAATGGTCGCCGTCGCC
>ENA-UOJL01003305-UOJL01003305.1-human-gut-metagenome-genome-assembly--contig:-P47-NODE-3305-length-11571-cov-15.700851_pt1 | contig 11571 bp, 8 predicted proteins | sample MGYA00242347_ERZ723894 | MGnify/ENA metagenome assembly ERZ723894
AGCGGACGATTCGGCCAGAGCGTGTTGTCACCAGCGTGGATACCCCCAGCGAAGCATTGGCGGTGTCCATCGGGGAGCATGGCAAGGTGGACCTGCCCTATATGGCAGAACTGTTGGGCACTCCCGGCGACTACGGGCGCATTACCACCGAACTCTCCGGCGTAATCTTCAAAGACCCTGCCGCCGACCCCACCGACCCGGAAGCGGGCTGGCAGATGGCAGACGAGTACCTGTCCGGCGATGTCCGGGAAAAGCTGCGAATGGCGCAGTTCGCCGCCGAAACGAACCCGGAGTTTGTGGTCAATGTGGATGCGCTGACCAAGGCGCAGCCCAGAGAACTGGAAGCCCCAGAAATTGATGTGCGGTTGGGCGCAACATGGCTGAACCCGGACATTATTCAGAAGTTTATGACCGAGACGTTCCAGATCCCCTACTATCTGCGCCATGCAGTCAAGGTGAGATATTCTCCCTATACCGCAGAATGGCGTGTAGAAGGCAAAACTGCCACCGGACGGGGCGATATTATCTCCTCTGAAACCTACGGCACATCCCGTGCCAACGCCTACAAGATTTTGGAGGAAACTCTGAATCTGAAAGATGTCCGCATCTATGACACCATCGAGGATGCCGAGGGCAAGCCCAAGCGTGTGCTGAACAAGCGGGAGACCATGCTGGCGCAACAGAAACAGCAGGTCATCAAGGATGCTTTTGCCAACTGGGTCTGGCAGGACCCCCAGCGGCGCATTGCGCTGGTAAAACAGTACAATGAGTTGTTCAACAGCACCAGACCCCGTGAATACGATGGCTCCCACATCCATTTTGTCGGTATGAACCCGGAGATCACCCTCCGGGAGCACCAGCGCAACGCCATCGCTCATGTGCTTTATGGCGGTAATACGCTGCTTGCACACGAAGTTGGTGCGGGCAAGACCTACGAAATGGCGGCATCCGCTATGGAAGCGAAACGGCTGGGGCTGTGCCAGAAATCCTTGTTCGTAGTGCCCAACCATCTGACGGAACAATGGGCATCGGATTTTCTGAACCTCTACCCCAACGCCAAACTTTTGGTGGCACGGCGCAAGGATTTTGAGACCGCCAACCGCAAAAAATTCTGTGCCCGCATCGCCACCGGGGACTACGATGCCGTCATCATCGGGCATAGCCAGTTTGAGCGCATCCCGCTGTCCTTTGAGCGGCAGGAACGTATCATTCAGGAGCAAATTTATGAAACGCTTGCCGCCATCAATGAGCTGAAAGTCCACGCAGGTGAGAATTTCTCCATCAAGCAGATGGAAAAGACCCGGAAAACGCTGGAAACCAAGCTGGAAAAACTGCGCTCCGATGAGCGTAAAGACGATGTAATTACCTTTGAACAACTGGGCGTTGACAGGCTTTTTGTGGACGAGAGCCATTTTTACAAGAACCTCTTTTTGACCACAAAAATGCGGAATGTCGCTGGATTATCCACCAGCGAAGCCCAGAAATCCAGCGATATGTTCGGCAAGTGCCGCTATCTGGACGAGATCACCGGCGGGCGTGGCGTGGTGTTCGCTACCGGCACCCCGGTGAGCAACTCCATGACCGAGTTGTACACGGTCATGCGGTACCTCCAGTACAGCACCTTGCAGCAGAAAAAGCTGACCCACTTCGACTGCTGGGCATCCACCTTTGGTGAGACGACCACGGCAATCGAGCTTGCGCCCGAAGGTACAGGGTATCGGGCGAGGACGAGATTTGCCAAGTTTTACAATCTGCCGGAACTGATGTCCATGTTCAAGGAGGTTGCGGACATTAAAACTAGCGACCAGCTTCATCTGCCGGTGCCGGTCGCAAAGTTTGAAACCGTGGTGGCAAAGCCGTCCGAAATTCAAAAGGAAATGGTGCAGGAACTGAGCAAACGTGCTGCAGAAATCCACTCCGGCTCGGTGGATGCCTCCGTGGACAATATGCTCTGTGTCACCAACGACGGCAGAAAGATCGGCTTGGATGTGCGCCTGATGAACCCCATGCTGCCAGACGACCCCAACAGCAAGCTGAACGTCTGTGTGCAGAACGTGCTGAAGATCTGGGAGGAGGGCAAAGACCAGAAGCTGACCCAGCTTTTGTTCTGCGACCTCTCGACGCCGAAAAACGATGGCAATTTCAACGTCTACGATGACATTCGCAAAAAGCTGGTTGCTGCCGGTGTGCCGGAAAACGAGATCGAGTTTATCCACAACGCAGATACCGAAGCAAAAAAGGCGGCATTGTTCTCCAAAGTGCGCTCCGGCGATGTGCGAGTTTTGCTCGGAAGCACGGCGAAAATGGGAGCAGGCACCAATGTCCAGTCCCGGCTTGTGGCGGTGCATCACTTGGACGTTGGCTGGAAGCCCAGCGACATGACCCAGCGCAATGGGCGAATCATCCGTCAGGGCAATATGAATAAGGAAGTCAAGGTGTTCAATTACGTCACGGAAGGGACATTTGACTCGTACTTGTTTCAGACCCTTGAGAATAAACAGCGATTTATCAGCCAAATTATGACTTCCAAATCCCCCGTGCGCTCCTGCGAGGATGTAGACGAACAGGCGCTTTCCTATGCGGAAATCAAAGCATTGTGTGCCGGAAATCCGCCTATCAAGGAAAAAATGGATTTGGATGTTCAGGTCGCAAAACTCAAGGTTCTGAAAGCCGACCATCAGAGCCAGAAATTCCGCCTGCAAGACAAGCTGCTGACCAAATTCCCGGCTGACATTCAGGAAACGAACGCCTATATTGCTGGGGTGAAAGCGGACGCACAGCTTGCCGCTGCCCACCCGCAGGTGCAAGAGGGTTTCTGCGGCATGACCATCAAGGGCGTGACCTACGATGAGAAAAAGACCGCCGGTGAGCGTCTGGTGCTTGCTTGTTCTGAACTGCCAAACGCCGAAGAAAAAGTCATCGGCAGCTACCGGGGCTTTGAACTGTCCTTGCGGTTCGACACCTACCGTAGTGAATATCAGGCACTTTTGAAGGGGCAGCGGAAGTACACGGTGCCTTTGGGCACTGACCCTCTGGGCAACATCATCCGTCTGGATAACTCGCTAAACAACTTCCCGGAGCGCATCACCGCCGCAGAAAACGAACTGGACACCCTGCATCAGCAGCAGACGGCGGCGCAGATTGAGGTGGAAAAGCCCTTCCCGCAGGAGGAAGAACTGGCAGAAAAGTCCGCACGGCTTGCCGAATTAAACGCCCAGTTGGATGTGGACGAAAAGAGCCACGACCCGGAACAGGATGAGGAAGAACAGGAGGACGCACCTCGCCGCCCCTCGGTACTGGCAGCACTGGAAGAAAAATCGGATAAACCGGAGCCGGTGAAGCCCTTCCGCAGTTATTACGACAAGGACGGTGATGCCCGGTGAGGGAAAAGCGGGATGAAATCATTATCCTGAGAACCACAAAGGCGGAGAAGAACTGCATTTATGAAAAGATGCTTGGCATGGGCATCCGCAGCCTGAGTGCCTATATCCGAAAGATGGCACTGGACGGCTATTGCCTGCACCTCGACTTGAAAGAACTGCAACGCATGGCATATCTCTTGCAGATGTGCAGCAACAATCTGAACCAGTACGCCAAGCGTGCCAACGAGTGCGGCAAGGTCTACGCCGCCGACATGGAAGATCTGCGGCAGCGGCTGGACGAATTGATTGAGATTGGCAGACAGATTCTTTCCCGGCTGGCTGAACTCTAAAATTTTCCCCGTAGTTGGAGGGCTGCGGGGGGTACATAGGAGGCAACACCATTGACAGGCTCATGCTCTATCCATATACTGAAAGCAGAAAGGCGGTGTCAATATGAAATTCGTAGCAAGAGTTCTCCTGTTTCCTGTGGTTCTCCTGAGTGCATTTCTGGTACTGATGCTGAAATGGACGCTGAACCTGTCGGCGTTTGTGCTGGCACTGCCCATGCTGTATATTTTCGGCTGCGGCCTCTATACTCTCTATTGTCAGGAGTGGCTGCAGTTTTTGATCTTGCTGGTGGCAGAGTTTGGCTGCTTTGCGCTGATCTTCATGGGGGCTTTGATCGTGGATGCGGCGGAGCGTTTTAATGGCTGGGTTGCCGGATTGTGAGGGATTAGATGGACACAGATGCTATGACCGACTATTATTGGGAAAATCTGAAAGATATTCTGCAACGACAACTTGCAGACGATGATGAATATCGTGCACTGATCCAGAAAAAGATTGCCGCAGAGATTGCGTTGAAAGCTCTTATCGGCGAAGAAGCATGGAGCCTCTATCTGGAATTGGATGCAATCAGCAACGAATTGGAAAGTGTTCGGCAGGAAGCCATGTATCTGGCAGGTGCTGCCGATCACGAAAAGTTATCCAAATAATCTTGATGCCGCCGATGTGCGGCATTTTCTTTTTGTAGGAGATGATGGCACTGGCAGCAACACGGTTGATTGCGCTGCACAAAAACAAAGGCATGACCGTTGCGGCCTGCCTGAAAAATCGCACGGACTATATCGAAAACCCGGACAAGACCGAGCAGGGCCAGTATGTCAGCAGCTATGCCTGCAGCACCCTGACGGCAGATGAAGAGTTTATGCTTACCAAGCGGCAGTACGACCTTGTGAACGGACGCAGGCAGAAAAGCGATGTAATTGCTTATCAGATACGGCAGTCCTTCCGACCCGGTGAGATCAGCGCAGAGGAGGCTAACAAGGTGGGCTACGAACTGGCCATGCGCTTTACCAAGGGCAAGCACGCCTTTGTCGTGGCAACGCACACGGACCGGCAGCACATCCACAACCATGTGATCTTCAACTCCACAGCGTTGGATGGCAGCAGGAAGTTCCGGGATTTTTTCTTTTCGGCGTTGGCAGTGCAGCGGTTGAGTGACCTGATTTGCTTAGAGCATCAGCTGTCCGTCATTGAAAAGAAGCCCTATCGGGAGCGTCAAAAGCGCATTGTCTACCCGCCGAAAGAGAGCAATCGTGACCGCCTGTGCGGAATCATCGACACCATCCTTGCAGAAAAGCCGGGAGATTACAAAACTTTTCTGCAAAAGCTAGAGCGGCAGGGATATGAGGTGAAACGTGGCAAGTACACGTCGGTGAAGGGCAAGGGGCAGAAACGTTTTATCCGGTTCCGTACACTGGGCACCGGCTATGGCGAGGATGAAATCAAGGCGGTGCTGGAGGGCAAGGTGAAACACCAACCGTACCAGAAGAAGCCGCCCAAAGAGCAGCCCTTCCAGTTGCTGGTGGATATTCAGGGGAAAATGGCAGAGGGCAAAAGTGTCGGCTACAAAAAGTGGGCAACCAAGTTCAACCTGAAAGAGATGTCCAAAACCCTGCTGTTCTTGCAGGAGCAGAAAATCGGTAGCGCAGAGGAACTGCGGGAACGTGCGACGGCGGCAACGGAACGTTATCATGCTATGGGGGATTCCATCAAAGCGGCAGAAGCGAGGTTGACCGAAATCGCCGTGCTGAAAACTCACATCATCAACTATGCCAAGACCCGTGAGGTGTACGCTGCTTATCGGAAAGCCGGGTACAGCAAAACCTTTCTGGAAGCCCACCGGGAGGAGATTACTCTGCACAAGGCGGCGAAAGCTGCCTTTGATAAAGCAGGGCTGCAAAAGCTGCCGAAGGTCAAGGAATTGGATGCGGAGTTCGCAGAGCTACTGACCAAGAAGAAAGCCGCTTACCCGGACTACCGCAAGGCACGGAATGAGATGCAGGGACTGGTTCGGGCACAGAAAAACGTGGAACGATTTTTTGCGGAAGAAAAGCCAGCACAGGAGAACGAGCAGGCTCGATAAGAACAAATTGCCGGGAGTTGACCGTAAGAGGTCTACTTCCGGCAATCTTTTTTTGTTAGCTCAATCTTTAACGGAATTGTTCATCTCTTTCGATTGTGTATGTTCATGCGTTTAACAGGTATCCTATGGAGTGTAAAGAACACGATAGGATGAGGTTGCACTATGAAAGAGCTTTTTGGACAGAGACTGCGGGAGCAGCGTATAAAGCATGGGTTGACGCTGGAACAACTTGCGGAAAAATCCGAGCTTTCCTCCAACTATATCGGCATGGTAGAGCGTGGCTTAAAGGAACCCGGCCTTGCCACCATTGTTAAACTTCTGAACGCTCTGAATATTTCCGCAGACACATTGTTGTGTGATCTGGTTCCCAGTGCATCTCATGTGACCGACGACGAGATCCGCAAGCGACTGGAAGGCTTGACCCCCATCCAGAAAAAAGCAGCCCTCGATTTGCTGGATACCTATATCAGCAATCTCCCCTACCTCACAAACGAAGAATAAATCGCAAACTTTGCAAGCGCATCGGCTGAAATTTAGCCGATGCGCTTTTCTTTTGCATTCCTTTCGGCTATAATCATTCTTATAGGATGTATTGTTTCCTAAAGAATTGATTCGGGGGTGTCAAAATGAGAGAACCACGGTACAGCATTTTAGCCGACATTCAGGATGCGATCGAGCGGGCAAAACAAGGGAAGTTGGCATTATACTGGCAGCGCACCATCCAACGGGAATACCGTTGCAAAAAAGTCACCCCAGCCGAACAGCAAGCGTATGAGCAGCTGCAAAGCATTCTTTCCGAGATTCCGCAATGGAGCGATGAAGAAGATCTGCGCTCCGACATGGAGGAAATTGGCGGCAGGGTCTGGTATTGCCACTACTGGGAGGAGCATTACTCCATGGTGGAGTTGACCGAGGACCTCAACGGAAAATTTAACGTTGACTACGTTTTGGACGACGCAGTGACCCCGGAGGTGCGCCGGGAAGCTGCACTGCTGGCACAGAAGGAGCTTGCGGAATGTATACAGGCGTGGGACATTGCACTTCTGGATACGTCTGTCCCGGAACAGATGAAGTATGCTTCTCTTACGGAAGCAGCATCACACCTCATGCAAATCCTCAACGACCCGGAAAGCATCACCGGGTAAAAAGCGTCCCGCCGGGACGCGCAGCCTGCATTGGAACAATGCAGAACAAAGGGGTTTGGGGCACTCCCCAACAAGCATTTTGCAGCGCAAAATAAGCAGATGTATATACGTCTGCACTGCTTGCCACAACAATGCGTCCTTTTTGTCCGCAGTTTGAAATTTTTAGATTGGAGAAAAACGCCATGCCAACCTTGGAATGGATCGGTAAAAATAAAGTCGTGAACCATCATCAGGAAGTTCCCTTCCGGGTGCTGGAGCGGCAATACAGTTTTGATGAGCAGGGGCAGCACACCGAAAACAACGGCAGTGAGAACATGATCATCCACGGCGATAATCTTGAAGCACTGAAAGCCCTGTTGCCGCAGTATGAGGGCAAGGTAAAGTGCATCTACATCGACCCGCCCTACAACACCGGCAACGAGGGTTGGTGCTACAACGATAACGTCAGTGACCCCCACATCCAGAAATGGCTGGGAGAAGTAGTGGGCAAAGAGGGCGAGGACCTGACCCGTCACGATAAGTGGCTCTGCATGATGTATCCCCGGCTGATGCTGCTGCAAAAGCTGTTGGCTGACGATGGCGTGATCTTTATCAGCATTGACGATCGGGAACAAATTATGCTTCGTATGATTTGTAATGAAATCTTCGGAGAAAAAAACTTCTTGGCGCAATTTGTCTGGCAGAAAAGAACCTCGCCGGATATGCGCAAGCTAGTAAGCACCGCCCATGAGTATGTCTGCGCTTATTGTCAAGATATTACGCATCTTTCTGAGGCAATCAATAAAGTTGCTCTTAGCGATGAAGATGCAGCAGGATATAAAAATCCTGATAATGACCCTCGTGGCCCTTGGACATCCAGCGACTTTACAGCACAAGGAATACGCCCTAATCAACTTTATGAAATCATAACACCCGGAGGCGCACGGTATGTTCCTCCAAAGGGAAAGTGTTGGAAAAATATTGAAAGTGAATTTATCCGGCAACGCGATGAAGGGCGAATTTGGTTCGGAACTGATGGTAATGGCTTTCCGAGAAGAAAAACATACCTATCAGAGCGTGAGGGAAAAAATATTTGGACGTGGTGGGATAACAAAGGCGTTGGACACTCGCAAGAAGCAACCAGAGAAATCGGTAAAATCTTTGATGATTTAGCAGTTTTTGATTATCCAAAGCCTGTTCGCCTTGTGCAACGCATTGTTCAAATTGCGTCCTCACCTGATTCCATCATCCTCGATTCTTTTGCAGGTTCCGGCACCACAGCCCATGCGGTGCTGAACATGAACAAAGCAGATGGCGGACACCGCAAATTCATTCTGGTGGAGATGGGCGATTATGCAGATACCATCACCGCCGAGCGTGTCAAGCGGGTCATCAAGGGCTATGGCGAGGGCAAGAACGCCGTGGAGGGCACCAGCGGCAATTTTAGTTATTATGAACTGGGCGAACCGCTGCTGCTGCCCAGCGGCAACCTGAACGAAAAGGTGGGCACCGAGAAGATCAGAGACTACATCTGGTATACTGAAACCAAAAAGCCACTGCCTGACCACAAGAACAGCAATCCCTATTTCCTTGGCGAGAACAACAGCACCGCCTACTATTTCTTCTACGAACCCCAGAAGGTCTGTGTGCTGAACTACGACTTTGTGGCAACCGTCCCGGAAAAGGCAGAAGGCTACATCATTTACGCCGACCGCTGCACCCTGAGCGAACAGGAGTTGCAGCAGCTTGGCATTACGTTCAAAAAGATTCCCCGTGATATTGTGCGGGTGTAAGGAGGACGGCAAAAATGGAATTGAAAAATTATCAAAGAGCCGTGATCCGTGACCTTGAACGGTATCTTGAACTTTTGATGCAGACAGGCAGCATCGAAACCGCCTACCGCCGCCTGTGGGAAGAAAAGCACGTTCCAGTGGGACCGGGCGGAATGCCCCGGTATCAGGATCTTTTGCCGGGCGTGGCAAATGTCTGCCTGAAAGTGCCCACCGGTGGCGGTAAGACCTTCCTTGCAGCCAACGCTATTGAGCCGATCTTCCACGCACTGGGGGTGATGCAGCAGCGTGTGGTGGTCTGGCTGGTGCCCTCGGATGCCATCCTCACCCAGACCCTTGCTGCCCTGCGGAACCCGTCACACCCCTACCGCCAGAAAATTGATGTGGCGTTCAACAGCCGGGTGGAGATCTACACCAAAGACCAGTTGCTGTCTGCTACACGGTTCAACATCTCTGCCATTACCGAGCAACTTTCCATTCTGGTGCTGTCCTACGATTCCTTCCGGGGCAAAAAAGAGCAGCTTAAGGCACGGCAGGAGAACAGCAGTCTGGCGCAGTTGGCGCAGGCTCTGGGCACTCCCACCCACCCGGTGGAAGATGCCGACCCCACCGCCCTGCTGCAAATCATCAACCAGCTTCGCCCGGTGGTGATCGTGGATGAGAGTCACCATGCCCGCAGTACCCTGAGCAAGCAGATGCTCCGGGACTTCAACCCCCGCTTTGTGCTGGACTTGACAGCTACCCCCACCAAAGAAAGCAATCTGATCTCCATTGTGGATGCCATTCATCTGCGCCGGGAGAACATGGTCAAGCTGCCGGTGTTCGTAATGAACCGCAACAACCAGTTGGATGTGTTGAACAACGCCGTCCAGATGCAGAGCATTCTGGAAGCGCAGGCTATGGCAGAATACCGCAACGGCGGCTGCTACATCCGCCCCATCGTGCTGTTTCAGGCACAGCCCAAGGGCAAAGAGGACGCTGCCACCTTTGAGAAGATACGCACCATCCTTGTAAAGAATGGCATTCCGGCAGAGCAAATCGCCATTAAGACCGCCGACATCAACGAGCTGAAAAATGCAGACCTGCTCTCGCCCAACTGTCCCATCCGATTTATTATCACGGTCAACGCATTGAAGGAGGGCTGGGACTGCCCCTTTGCCTACATCCTTGCATCGCTGGCAAACCGCACCAGTCAGGTGGATGTGGAGCAGATCGTTGGGCGCATCCTGCGCCTGCCCTATACCCGAAAGCACCCAGTCCCGGCTTTGAATATGTCCTATGTGCTGACCTCCTCTGCGGACTTTAAGCACACACTGGATGGCATTGTAAAGGGCTTGAATAACGCAGGCTTTACCGATCAAGACTACCGGGCACAGGAGGAAGTCCCTGCTCCGGCACCGCTGCCTGTGGCACAGCAGACCACCTTTAGCATCACGCCCCCGGCACCTGCGGAGGAGCCGCAGGATATTTTTGATGACCCGGACACGGTGCGGCTGGACCCGGTGTGCGTCAACTCCACCACCGAACCCCAAAAGATCGCACCGGCAGTGCAGAACATTCTGGCACAAGCCGGAAAGGAAATTGTCGCCTTTGAAGCTGCCTTGCAGCAGCACAAGGACGACCCTGCCAGCGACTTACCGCAGGAGGCGCAGAAAATGGTTGGACAAACAAAAGTCAAAGCAGAGTTTGCCGACGAGATCGAACAACTCATCTTGCCTAAATTCTGCCTGAAGATCCCTCAGAGCATCCTGATGCCCAGTGATACGCAGGAGTTGACCAAGGAGAATCTGCTGAGCAACTTCACCCTGAAGGGCAAGCCCAGCAACATCGACTTCGACAATCTGGACAACAATCTGGCGCAGGTCGATCTGGATGGCGATGGTACGCCCCGTGCGTCCAAAATGGAATCCCAGTATCAGCAGTTTATCGGGCAGCAGTTTCCTCTGATGCCGGGTGAGAACCGGCTGAAACTGTGCCGCAACATCATCCACACCACCCTGAGCCGCCAGAAGAAGCTGAACGCCGTGGACGATACGGAGTTGCAGCGTTATGTGGACTACATCATCGATGGTATGAACCAAGACCAGTTGGACGCACTGGAACAGATGCCTGTCAACTTCGCCAATAAGATCTGCGATTACATCATCAAGCTGCAAGAGGAGACCGCAAGGGAGAACTTCTACAACTGGCTGGAGGTAGGCAAGATTGTCACCGAACCCCGCTTCAAGCTGACATCGCATATCACTCTGTCCGGCAAGGCATCCTCCCTGACTAAGAGCCTGTACAAGCAGGAGTGCGAGTTAGACGATAATTTCGAGTACGATATGGCAATGGCACTGACTGGCATTGACAGTGTACGTTGGTGGCACCGCAATCCCACCAGCGGACGGAATGCGTTCTGCCTGAACGCTTTCCGCAACCACTACCCGGACTTTATCGTAATGACCAACAGCGGAAAGGTGCTGCTGGTGGAAACCAAGGGCGACCAGTTGGAAAATGCTGAATCCCGTGAGAAGATTAAACTGGGTCGTGCATGGCAGAATGCAGCCGGGAGCCAGTATCGCTATTACATGGTGTTCCAGAATAAAGACCTCCATTTGGAAGGTGCTTATCGGTTTGATGAGTTTTTGAAGATTCTGGGAGAACTGTAAACAAGAAAAAGAGTGACAATGTTTCGATTTGAAATACCGTCACTCTTTTTCGTTGTCTGAATCGCAGACAAAATAGCCGTATCATCTTGAAAACAGCGTAAAGATTTATTATAATAAGATAAATAGTTGTGACTTTTGCAAAGGAGCTGTAAGGAATGAAGCGGAACTGCCGCCGTAAAACAGAAAAGGTCTATGTGAAGGTGAACTCTGATTTTG
>ENA-UOJL01003306-UOJL01003306.1-human-gut-metagenome-genome-assembly--contig:-P47-NODE-3306-length-11564-cov-5.135025_pt1 | contig 11564 bp, 10 predicted proteins | sample MGYA00242347_ERZ723894 | MGnify/ENA metagenome assembly ERZ723894
AGCAAGCAAAGAACTTTTGCGTCGCGCATTGGACGGCCAGCTGCGCTGGCGTTGTATAGGACGCAAGCTCACGTCCGCGTTTTTAGCTGAGGCCGATCCGGTGACAAAAAAGACCCCGTCCTTAGGACGCGGCCAACTAAGGCCGTGCCAGGGACGAAGGTCTCTCCGTGGTGCCACCCTGATTCAAAAGCGACTTGCGCTTTCCTTATTCTATCTTTTTGACGGCTGGCGGGCGTCTTTCCTCCGTTCAGGCTCCCAGGGGGCTTCCAGCGCACAAAGGCGCCCCCATTCTCTGCCGGGCTTCCCGAAGTACTCATCCCGCGTCATTGCCGGACATGTTCCATTATACCGGGTTCCCTGGATTTTTGCAACAGGGAAAACTCAATCCCGCAGAATATTCCGCCAATCCAAGTCGCCGCGCTCCAAGCCGTGGATGAGCACTTCGGCGGTGGCGATATTGGTTGCCACGGGAATATTGTGCATATCGCAAAGCCGCAGCAAATTCATATCGTTGGCAGTTTCGTGGGACTTGGGATTCAACGGGTCCCGGAAAAACAGCAACAGGTCGATTTCATTGCAGGCGATGCGGGCAGCGATTTGCTGGTCGCCGCCTTGAGGTCCGCTCAAAAACCGCTGGATCTCCAACCCCGTGGCTTCGGAGACCATCTTGCTCGTCGTTCCTGTACCACACAGAGAATAACGGCTCAAGATACCGCAATACGCGATACAGAACTGAACCATCAGCTCCTTTTTGGCGTCGTGTGCTGTGATTGCAATGTTCATTTTTGACGATCTCCTCTCCGTTTCTTACTGTTCTATACAGCTTCTATTAAAATCCCCATTTTCACAAGCCCGACAGGGGAATCGTTTCACCTTCAAGCCGTCCCGCCACGCGGCACAGCGCTTTCATTCCGGGGGAATCCTCCCGGGCGCTCTTCCCTTGCAGGAACGACGCCGCCAACGCGAAATCCTCCGGCACCACGCCCATCAGCCGGATACCGGCTCCATCGATCACCCCGTCCAAGTCACTGTAAGCGTCCGTTTCCCGGAACAGCTCCCTGTTAAACCGGTTGATCACCAGCCGCATTTCTGGCACGCCAAGTTTTCCCAGCAGTTCCCGAGCCACACCGGCGCTTCGCACGCACACCGGGTCCGGGTTACATACTACCAGGGCGCGATCCGCTCCGCTGGCCGCCGAACGGAATCCGCTGCCCACTCCTGCTGGGGAATCTAACAGCACGTGGTCAAAATATCGTTTTAAAAGAGGTACCAGCTTTTTCATCACTCCAGGGCGGATCATATCCTCCCCCAAAGAGGGAGCCGGCATCAAAAACAGCCCTTCGGCGCCGCCACAAGGATAGATGGCTTCCGCCGGAGAACATCTGGCAAACACCACGTCGGCTATGTCGAACACCAGGTTTTCCTCAGTGCCGGTCATTCGGTCCAGACTGCGCAGGCCTGCGTCACAATCCACCAGCAGGACACGCCTGCCCCGCTGGGCTAAGGCTCTTCCCAAGCCCACCGCCACAGTGGATTTTCCCACGCCGCCTTTTCCGGACGTGATTACTGTTGCTATACCCATAGAAATTATACCTCAGCTATCATCTTAGCACACTTAAGGCAAATTGTCAAAAACAAAGTTCTTCTGAAATAAATTTTGTGGCTGATATACATTTTCCCCGCATTTCCTTTGTGTAAGAATTCGAGGATTTTCCTACCTGTAATCATCCTGTTTTCAGCCGCTGTGATAATAGGGTCCGGTTATGCCGCTGGACCCGGAAGATGTGGTATTTTCATCCTCATCTCCGGAGCCGTCGCCCCCATCCCCGCTGCTGCTGGGCTGGGAGCTGGACTCAGAACTGGACGAGGAATCGTCCCCTGTGTAGGGAGCGTCCGGGATGTCGCTGCCCCGGTCCGGGGTGGGGGTGGGAGTGGGCGAAGGCGTGGCAGAAGGAGCAGGAGAAGCATCCGTGGCAGTGCTGTCCTGGTCCTGATCGCTCTTCTGGTCCTCATCCTTGCCACCGGGAGTCAAGCCTTCTTCTTCCAGCTCTTCCGCGGTTTTGATAACGGTGCCATCGTCATCCACCAGGTTGCCGGACTGGTCATACTTGTTGCCGTCCTCATCCCAGGTGTAGAATCCGAAATACTGGTCCAGAATATCCTTGGCAATGTTTTGGGCGTAAGAGCCCTTGTTGCCGTATTCGATCATCACGGAAATGGCGATTTCCGGGTCATTGGCGGGAGCGTAGCAGATAAAGCTCAGGTTTGCCTCCGTGCCAGTGCCGTCCTTTTTGCTGGAGGTCTCAGCGGTACCGGTTTTACAGGCGATGGACACGGGGTAATCCCCAAACACACCGGAAGCTGTGCCCTCTGTGGCAACCATTTGCATGCCTGTCTGCACCACGCCCAGCACGTCGCTGGAAATACCTGCGTCATACAGTTCCACAGGCTCGTATTCCTTTACCACCTGCTCCCCGGTGTAATCGGTGATATAGTCCAGAAAATGGGTCTGTAACCGCACGCCGCCGTTGGCAATGGTGGCACACATGGTGGCCAACTGAATGGGAGTAAACAAGTTATCTGCCTGACCAATGGCCGTTTGAGCGGACACACCGTCGGTCCAGGAAACCCCATGGCTTTCCAGATATTCCTGGGGATTGGACATGGTTCCCGTGGCCTCTCCGATCTCCACACCGGTGGTGGTGCCCAACCCGAAGTACTCCGCATAAGGGTCCAACCGGGCAATGCCCAAATTCAAACCCACGTTGCTGAAGAACGTGTTGCAGGAGTGAGCCAGGGCCCCGTAAACGTTCCAGGTTCCGGTGCCGCAAAGGCAGCCCTGGTGCAAATCGTAATAGTCAAACACACCGGTACAGGTGTAAGTGGTGCCGGCGCTGATGACCCCTTCCTGCAAAGCGGACAGGGGCCCCACCGGCTTAAACACGGAACCGTGAGCAAACACACCATGCAGCGCCCGGTTCAACAGGGGCTGGTCCTCGTCCTCTGCAAGCAAATTCACGTAGTCGTTGTCGGAACGGTACTGGTTCATGTCAAAGGTGGGATAGGAGGAACAGGCAAGCACGCCGAAATCGTCCACATCCAAAACCACCACCGCGCCGGCGGTACAATCTTTCGCTGTGGTATTGTTCTTGATATTTTTTTCCAGAGAAAGGTTTGCCACCCGCTGCAGCTGGGAATCCAGGGTCAGGTGGACGGTATTGCCTTCCTTGGGACTGGTGGTCACAGCGGTATTGGTCACCTCGCCGGTCTCATCGGTATAAATGGTCTCTTCGCCCCGCTGGCCGCGCAATTCTTCCTCAAAAGCGGACTCAATGCCCGACTGTCCCCGGGTATCCGTCCATTTATAGCCGGAGATGTTGTCCTCGGAATTGTAGGCAGTACCGTTTTCCACCGCCTCTTCATATTGGTAATCCAGGATGGAACCGGTATAGCCCACCACGTGAGGCGCCAACGAACCGTCGTCCCCATAGTACCGGGCCACGGCCACCTGCGCTTCGATCCCAGGCCATTCCTGGGAATGTTCGCTGATAACCCCCACGGTTTCCGCGGAAACATCCTCCGCGATCACATAGGGATTGGTACGGGAAAAGCCGTCCCTGGTCATGGAGTAGCGCACGGAAACCACATTCCGGGCATCCTCTTTGGAATAGCCCTGGCAATCGTACATGCGGGTCAGTTCCGTCATGCAATCTTCCGCAGTGGCATACTCCGCCAGGTTCAGCATATCCGGGCCTTTCAGCGTCTCAATTTCGCTGTCGCTGTCCTCTTTAAACTGGTAGGTGCCGTCCTCCGCCAACACAATGGGCAGACGGTCCCGCCATTCTTCCCCGCGCTCTTCCAGCAGGTCCAGCACTTGCAGGATAGTGGCGTTGCGCTGGGAATAATCCATATCCAAAGCGTTGTATACAATATTATAGCTGCTCCGGTTGCCCGCCAGCACCTGGCCGTCACTGGAAAGGATCTCTCCCCGGGCGGCCTCGATCTCAATGGTATCCGTTCGGTTGGACAGTGAAATCTGTTCAAACTCATCGCCCTGAACGATCTGCCACTGCACCAAACGCAGCTCATACACTACAAACACCGCCAGCACCAATAAAATGCAGGCGGCGGAACGTCCAATTTTTCCCGTTTTGGGCTTTTTCATGGGGAGGCCTCCTTTCCGGGTGGTACTTTAAATAAAATCCATTGTGGGGGTATCTGCCGTCCGTTACAGCCTGCTTTCTTCCTGAGGCCGCAGCGCTTGGGACAAGCCCCGGTTGAGCAGGTACACAAGGGGCAGGAACAACAGGGTATAACAGTATTTGGGCAGATAATGGTGGGTAAAAGCATAGGCCGGGTGGGAATACTGGAAGAAATACAGGAAAAACCACTGGGCGCACACAGTCAGCCCAATGCTCCACACGCCGGTGAGGATGGCTGTGACCAGGTTGATTTGGAAATACACCCGGACAAGCAGGCTGATGAAAAAGCACAGCACTCCCAGCACCAGGGCGTGGAAACCCAGCATCCCGGACAAGCCGTAATCGCACAGGAGTCCCCCCAGCACGCCAAAGGCCAGGGCAGGCACTTCCGTTTCAAACATGGCAATGGACATGACCGCCGGAAACAGCAGCACCGGCCGCACCCCGAAAATAGCGGGCAGCAGCCCCGGGGTCTCCTGGATCATGAACAGCACCAGGATCTCCAGCGTATAGGCAAGATAGCGGATCACCTTGTTAAAATCCCCGATCATTCCGCGTCCTCCTCGCCCTGAGGGTCCTCTTCCACGGGAATTTCCTCTCCGTCGCCGGCACCGGGGAAGTCGATGACCACAAAGGTCTCCTGCACACTTGTCAGGTCCTCATAGGGCTTTACCACTGCGTAATAGGAGATGTCGTTCTCCGATTTCTGCACGCTCTGCACTTCCCCGATGATGATATCCTGGGGATAGGTACCTCCCGCGCCGGAGGTGGTGACAATATCCCCCGGCTGCACCTGGGTATCACTGGAAAGGTAACTCAACCGCAGCAGCCCGGCGCTGGCGGAAGTGATGTCGCTGGAGATCACGCCGCTTTCGCCACGGGCGGGCACCACCGCGGACACATTTACGTCCTCGGACAAAATGTTGGAAACCTTGCTGGTGGTGGCATACGCCTGGCTCACGATTCCCACCAAGCCCTGTTCCGTGATGACGGGATCGCCGGTTTTCACCCCAGCCAGGGTGCCCTTGTCGATGAAAAATCCGAAAAACACATCGTTGGGGTCACGGCCGATGACAGTGGCGGCCCGCAACGTATTTTCCGGCGCCTCCTCGGTGATCTGCAGCTGGGTCTTCAACTGCTCGTTTTCCTTGAGGGTGTTTTCGTAATCCACCAGCTGCTCCCGCAGCTCGGCATTTTCCTGGGACAAACTGTCCACCATATCTTTCAGCTCGTCCCGGGAAAGGGCGTCCAAATCCACAAACTCCGTGACGGCGCCGGTAGCGGTGGTGCTCACGCTCTGCATGGGGGATGTGACAAACCCCAACATGCTGGCAAGCAGCGAACCTCCCGCTGTGGCGGTATAGATGATCAGCCCCAACAGCACCACCACCACAATGGCCAGTACCTTAAAGGAGCTGGTTTTGAAAAAATCCTTCAAGACAAAGCTCTCCTTTTTTGGATTTCCCATGAAAAGCCAAATGCGGACTGCCCAGGTCTCCCTTGGCAGTCCTCATCCGTCCTTCTTACCTCTTTCCGGGAAAGGATCTCCCGGCGAGCCTCCGGTTTTTCCATCCCCGGACGCTCTCTGTTTTTATACACGGCCCAGCTGGAAATCTCCCTCTTTCCAGCCGTCCCAAATCACTTTTTTCTGGTGCGGTAACGAGACTTGGGCAGGTCCACTTCCAGGCTCTTGCCCGTGCCTTCCACCACGCAGTCCAAGGGACGCTCCGCCACATGGACGGGGATGCCCGTCTCCTGGCAGACCAACTTATCCAACCCTCTCAGCAGAGCGCCGCCGCCGGTGAGCATAATGCCCCGGTCGATAATATCCGCCGCCAGCTCCGGAGGCGTCTTTTCCAGGGTGTCCTTCACCGCGTCCACAACGATCATCACGCTGTCCGCCAAAGCTTCCCGGACCTCGTCCGCGTGGATGGTCACATTCTTGGGCAGACCGTCCACCAAGTTCCGGCCCTTGATCTCCACAAAGGCGTTGATGGTCTCCTCAGTGGGGAAGGCGGAACCGATGCGGATCTTGATCTCTTCCGCGGTACGCTCGCCGATGAGCAGGTTATATTTCTTCTTCACATACGTGACAATGGCTTCGTCGAACTTGTCGCCGGCCATCCGCACGGAAACGGAGGTGACAATATCTCCCAGGGAGATCACGGCCACTTCCGACGTACCGCCGCCGATGTCCACCACCATGCAGCCAGTGGGTTCCCCTACCGGCAGCCCGGCGCCGATGGCCGCAGCCATGGGCTCTTCGATCAGGTCCACATTGTTGGAACCGGCCTGGCGGGCAGCGTCCTCCACAGCCCGGCGCTCCACTTCCGTCACGCCGGAGGGAATGCACACCACGATCCGGGGACGGCTCAACGTGCCGGATTTCAACGCTTTCTTGATGAAATACTTGAGCATGGCCGCAGTCACGTCAAAGTCGGCGATGACGCCGTCCTTCAAAGGACGCACTGCCACAATGGAACCGGGGGTACGGCCCAGCATCTCCTTGGCCTGCTTGCCCACAGCCAGCACCTCGTCGGTACGCACGTCAACAGCCACCACGGAGGGTTCCCGCATCACAATGCCCTTGCCACGCATAAACACCAATGTATTTGCAGTTCCCAAGTCAATGCCGATATCCTTGGAGAACATAGAAAACATAGAGAAAATTTCCGAAAGCCCTATCATCACAAACTCTGCCTTTCTGGCCCCAGTGGCCATGGATTTCCAACTTGACAATATCGCAAAAATAAAAAGCGGTTCGCTTTTATCGTTTCCCATTTCTGCGGAAATCACACTTCCGCTTCGGTGCCGGCCACGCCCTCTTTTTCCCAAATGCCCGGCTGGACACCATACGGGTACTATTATAGCCTATTTCCCAACATTTCTCAAGGTGAAAGTTTACATAAATCTATAAAAACCCAAATTCCCTTATATGTGCACCTTTGCAAAAAATACCCCACAAGATATGCGGTTTTCCGCTTTTCCAGGGATCATTTTCCCGTGCTTCCAAAGCCTCCCGTGCCCCGCTGGGTCTGGGAAAGCTCCTCCACTTCCACCACCGGCAGCAGACACACAGGCATCAGCACCAACTGGGCGATCCGCTCTCCAGGCTGGATGGTATACGCCTGGTCTCCAAAATTTTTCAACGGGACGATCAGCTCCCCACGGTAGTCGCTGTCGATGACCCCCACGCAGTTGGGCAAACTCACCCCATGCTTTACGCCCAGCCCGCTGCGGCAAAACACCAGCCCCACCAATCCCTGGGGGATCTCCACCGCAAAGCCCGTGGGAAAAGTAAATCCTTGGCCGGGCAGCAAAGTCACCGATTCTTCCACACAGGCGCACAGGTCATACCCCGCGCTGCCTTCCGTCTGCCGCTGGGGGGGCTGCGCCTCCGGACGCACCCGTTTTATCCGCAAAATCATGGATTCTTTCATATGATTCTCCTTTTTTCTCATGGGAGTTTTCCACATTCACACTTTTCCACATTGGGAAAATCCCAGGTTTTCTGCGGTTTTGCGTGATATCCCATTTGACTTTTTAACATTTTCCACCGAGTTTTCCACCGTCATTCCACGCCCCGGTGAAAAAGCCCCCGGGTGTAGTCAAAATCAGGGGTCTCGCCTCGAAAACAGGCGTCCAGCACCTTTCCGCATTCCACAGAGTTTTCCACCGTGAAACGGGCCACTCCAAAATCCAGGGGAGCCAGCTCTTTTTCCAAATCGCACAGCCACAAAGGAACCGAATTGAGCACCTCAATGTTCCGTCCGCCCCGGCATATCACAGGGAACTGTTTTCTTTTCCGGTCTGTCAGGCAGCCCGGCTCTTTGCAATGGAGGCACCCCTTGGGGGAATTTGCCAAAGGACAGTTGCGCACAAGCATCAGCGCCTGGCGCCCATAGACCATAACTCCCCGGGGCATGGTGCCTTTTACCCCCGCCAATTCCCTGGCGGTCAGCTCAAAGGACATTTCCGCCGTAGAAAGTCCCATTTTCCGGAAAAACTCCAACGACGCCGTATTGAAAATATTCAGGGAAAAACTTCCGTGCATCTGGGCCCCTAACCGTCTGCCCAAAGCCACCGTTCCTAAATTTCCCACCACAAATTTGTCAAAGCCCGCGTCCATTCTCTGTTCCATTTGTTGGACTGTCCGTTTTTCCTCCCCAAACAGCGCTCTGGGAATGTCCAACAAAACGGACGGATACCCTTCTTCCCGCAGACGGACCAATGTTTCCACATCCGTGTCCAAGGGGAGCACGATCTCCCGGCACGCTTTCGCTTGGGGACAAAGCTGGGAGACTTTTCGGAACTGAGCACGCAAAGGAAGTTTTCCTTCCCGTTTGGGATGGGCTTCCCAGGTCATGGGTTTCTCTTCAAAGCGGATGGGCTCTCTTTGCTGGCGCAGCCGCAGAAGCTTGTCCAATCCTTCCCGCCGCAAAGCGTTCAGCGTGGACACGCCGCAGGGTACCCCTTCCTGGGGCACAGTGATGGTTTCCGCCCGGAACGGAGTGCCGCCGGTTTTGCCCAACTGCTGCAAACACCGCTCCTTGGGCAGCAAGGACAGACCTTCCCCTACAACCGCGTTGGCGGACGCCTCCCTGCCTTCCTCGTCACGAACAGTCAGGAAAAGCTCCTTTTCCCGCTGTTCCAAACACAGAGAAACCCCCACCCGGCTGGCTTCTCCACGATACAGCCCACGGAGGGAGGAAAACACCTTTTCCGTGGCGCCGGTCACATCTTCTTTTGTCCGCACGCCAAACATGGAGGCTCCCCGCTGCCCGGTCAAGTATCCCTTTGTGAATCCGGACCGGGAAAACACTGCCTCCAAATCACTGAGCAGCTTTTGCGGAACCTGTTCTCCGTCCGCTGCCCGGCGGCAGGCGGATACCGCGGCGGCCACGTATTCCGGCCGCTTCATCCGGCCCTCGATTTTCGCGGAGCAGATCCCCGCCTGTTTCAGCTGTCCGATTTCCCGGACAAACGAAAGGTCCTTCAAAGACAGGTCATGGCCTGTTCCACCCGGCGCCGAAAAGGGCAGACGGCAAGGCTGGGCACACAGGCCCCGGTTGCCGCTGCGGCCTCCCAAAAGGGCGCTGAAAGCACACTGCCCCGACACAGACATACAAAGCGCCCCATGGACGAAGCTTTCCAGCTCGATGGGGCAACTTTCATGTACCTCCCGGATCTCTTCCAGGGACATCTCCCGGGCAAGCACCGCCCGGCTGGCTCCCAACTCCCACAGCAGTTTCACCCCGGCAGGAGTGTGCAAACTCATCTGGGTGGAAGCGTGCAAGGGCAGTTCCGGCGCCCGTTGACGCAACGCGTCAAACAAGCCCATATCCTGCACCAGCACTGCATCCACCGGAAGGGAGCACAGATATTTCACGAACTCCAACGCTTCCGGAAGTTCGTTTTCTTTTAACAGGGTATTCACGGTCACGTGGACCCGCACGCCCCGGCCATGGCAAAAGGCTACAGCTTCCGCCAATTCCTCCCGGGAAAAATTCTTCGCGTTGGCCCTGGCCCCGAACGCGGGACCTCCCAAATATACTGCGTCCGCCCCGGCAAACACTGCCGCCCGCAAAGCTTCCGGGCCGCCGGCTGGGGCTAACACTTCAAAATACTGTGATTCTCTCATTTTTTCTCAAAAAAGCTTACAAATCCTTCCTGTTCATACTCATCTTCGTGGCGCAGAGGATTCTTCCGCTTGTGCAGGGACTTTTTCGGGACAGCTTCCTCGGGTTCCTCTTCTTTCGCGGGAAGCTGCTCCGCCGGCTCTTTATGGGACGCCGTGGACTCCGTAGATGCTGTAGCTGCCGCCGCTTCCGCTTTCGCCTGGTCCACCAGCCGTTTTGCCTCTTCCACCGCGCGCTTTGCGGCGGCTACGGTAGCTTGTTTTTCCTGCTCCGCCTTTTGAATCTGGGCTTCCTTTTCTTCTGTCAACAGCTTCAGCGCAGCGTTGTCCGCCACCAGTTTTTCCAACTCTTCCAGCAGCTTGGAATTCTCCGGGGACGCATTGGCGGCCTGGTGCAGTCTGGTATTTTCCCCTTGCAGCCGCTCCACCTCCCGGCGCAGGATTTCCAGCTGGCTCAGCTTGGCCGTTTCCTGGCGCAGCGCCGCGTTTTCGTCCTCCAAAGAGGCCAACTTTTTCCGCAGCGTTTCCACGTTTTGGGACACTTCCTGCAAGGCGGTATTCTCCCGCTCCAACGCTTCAATGTGGGCACGGGTCTGAGGGTTGGGACCGTTTTTCACCATGTCGTCCTTTTCTTCCTGCCAGATCTCCGCTTCCACTTCCAGCTCGTCCACCCGGTCCTGCAACCTTTGGCTCTTCTGTCCGTTTTTCCGGGCATCATCGCAATAACTCAGGGCCGCGGTCATAGCGGCGGCTTCCAGGGTGATATAGGGCGACATGATCTGAATCTCCGTGACCATCTCCCCTACTTCCTCAGCCAAAGACTTCATATATTCATCGCTTTCCTGGGTGATAAGCCCACAAACCACGCCGTTGATTTCCAGCCGCACCCGCCGTTTTTCCATAGTTGAAACCCATCCTTTCCCAGAGCCGTCCGGCAACGGCGGCCCTCGCGTAAACATATTATATTGCAAAATTGCCGTTTCGGGAAGGGCTTTCTCTTTTTTTCCTGGAATTTTCCCCAAACCCCTGTTTTCAAGCCGTTGACGCAATCGTTTTTTTACTTGATTTTTATTGTATCCACGCCCTGTTTGTGCTATGATACTACTTAAAAGAAGAAGCTTTACCCCCAAGCAACTGGCCGGATTTGTAAAGATTGTACAAATATGTGGTCACAGCTTGGGGCTTTATTGCGGTTGTTTTTCCTGGTATTTTAGTGTACAATGCACATGGTGAACTTATCGCAAGCGTATAAATCAGTTGTTTTTATGCATTTTATATATATTTGGAGGAATTTCGATGGATTATAATCTGAGTGTCGAGCAAATCAAAGAGGCGATTCAGGATAAATTGGCCCACACCTTTGTCGTCTCTTCGGAAAACGCCACCGACGAAGAGTATTACAAAGCCAGCGTCCTCATTGTTCGGGAACTGATGATGAAAGGCCGGTCAGAGTTTGTGCAGAACGCTGAGAAGTCCGGCACCAAGCAGATCTACTATCTCTGCATGGAGTTCCTGTTGGGCCGTTCTCTGCGCAACACTCTTTACAACTTGAATTTGGAGGACAACTTCCGCAAAGCTCTGGCGGAGTTCGATATCAAACTGGATAACCTTTACGAGCAGGAGCCCGACGCAGGCTTGGGCAACGGCGGCTTGGGTCGTCTTGCCGCCTGCTTCATGGACGGCCTGGCCAGTCAGGGATAACCGGCCATGGGCTACTACCTGCT
>ENA-UOJL01003311-UOJL01003311.1-human-gut-metagenome-genome-assembly--contig:-P47-NODE-3311-length-11555-cov-19.971130_pt1 | contig 11555 bp, 10 predicted proteins | sample MGYA00242347_ERZ723894 | MGnify/ENA metagenome assembly ERZ723894
ACTTCCCAACCGCTTGATTAAGAAGTCTTTTAGAGCATACAACACCCGCGGCTTGCTTGAAGATATGGTATTGCCGCACGGCAATGAGGTCAGGCTGTTCTTCCTCCAAGGCTTCAAAGAGCAGGTCAAGCGGAGATTGATAATCGTCATCTTCTTCCTTTGCACCGCCGTTTTCAATCATATACAGAATCGTTTCCATGTTCTGATCTTCGGGCGGGGCCTCATGCAGCAGATAAAGCATGAGCGCAGAATCCAAAGCCGTTTCAGACTTCTCCCAGAACGGATCATTCGACTTCGCGGTTTTCGGTGTGGTGTTTTTGATGAAATTGTCAATCAACTTGAACACGTCCGCATCCTTTCGGATGTAACAAAACGGGTTATAGCAGTCGGATTTGGATGGGTCGATCAGATCAAAAACGCGCAGAACGTAGCCTTTCTCCAGAAACAGATTTCCGACGGCACGGAGCATTTCTCCCTTTGGGTCTGTGCAAATAAAACTGGCATTTGCAAGCATAAGATTCGGTTTTGCAAGGAATCGCGTCTTGCCCGAACCAGAACCGCCGACGATAATTTGCAGAAGATTTCGCCGGTGCAGCTTGCCGTTCATGCTCATTTGCAGGTGTTGGGTCAGTATGACGTTTTTGCCTGCATCCTTGTCGCGGTATTTCTTGTCCAATTCACGGATACTGCTCCACGACGCGGAGCCATGTTCCTCGCCGGGTCTGGTGTTCTTCTGCCCAGTGTAATAGAACAAGATTGCGCCGCCGTAGAGCAGCAGGAGAATACCGATAAACTTCATCGTGTATGGCGTCCAATGCAGAGAAAACGGCGTTTGGGTCACTTCGGAGAATTGTGCGGCAAGGTCAAAGATGGTCATTCCGGGCGTATAACATCCTGCCATCAGCACGGCCAGCCAGACGATCGGTATGACAAACGCCGCCCACACAGGAGCGGCGCTGCGGAATGATTTTTTCTTATGTGTCACAGGTCAATATCCATGCAGGCAAGACCGCTTCGCTCGGCATGGTGCTTGCAGAAACCAAGCGTACCAGCTGCCAACAGCAGCAAAACCGACAGAATGATAAAAAGCAGTTTTTTCATAGATGTTTTAATCCCTCCATTTTCAATAGAATACCATGCCCTGCATGGAGGGGGGGAGCCTTTTGGTATGCGGTATCCGGTGCATTTACGCCAGTTTGTATTTTTCTTCAAACGTATTGTACTGCATCAAAAACTCGTTGCTGCCAGATTTGACGTCGCCGAGGTACTTGTGCAAGTCGATGCGCTCGTTTTTCATGTCGAGCAGGCAGCCTGCGATGTTCGAGCAGTGGTCAGCCACACGTTCCAGATTTGTCAGCAGGTCGGACAGCACAAAGCCTGCGGCCAGCGAACATTCGCCGCGCTGGAGCCGGGCAATGTGATTTGTGCGCAGTTCATTCTTCAGCTTGTCAATGACCTGCTCCAGCGGCTCGACCTGCCGCGCAAGTGTCAGATCGTCCTGCAAAAATGCCCGGCTTGTGAGATCAACGATCTCGCTCACGGCGTTCAGCATCGTCTGAAGTTCTTTTTTTGCAGAGTCCGTGAACGAAACGCCCTTTTCCTTTAACTCCTCTGCCGATTCGATAATATTGACAGCGTGGTCTGCAATGCGCTCAAAATCGCCGATCAGATGCAGCAGCTTGGACGATTCCACGCTGTCCTGTTCGCTCATCGGCTGTGTGGCCAGATGCACAAGGAAGGTTCCCAGCGTGTCCTCATAGCGGTCGGTGTCGTCTTCGCGCTGCCGGACAGAGGCGGCCAGTTCCGGCGTAAAGCCGAGCACGGCCTGCAGGCTTTCGTGCAGCGCAAGTTCGGAGTCCGCCGCCATGCGCTTGGCCAGTTCCTCGCTCTTGACGAGCGCAATAGCAGGTGTTGCAAATAGACGCTCGTCCAGTTCCGTCGTCGCGTCTGCGTGCTGTCCCTCCGGGATGACCTTATACGACAGCTTTTCCAGCAGCCCGCAGCACGGCAGCAGCATCAGCGTGCAGGCCAGATTGAAGATCGAGTGGATCAGTGCGATATGGAAGGTGTCAATGGCGGTGGAGACGAAGGCAAAGCGGAAGATCGCGTTCGCCGATTCAAACAGCGTCAGCCAGACAACTGTGCCGATGATGTTGAAACTCAGGTGCACAACGGCCGCGCGCCGCGCATTCTTGTTCGTGCCGACGGAGGACAGCATAGCCGTCACACAGGTGCCGATGTTCTGACCCATAATAATGGGGATTGCCGCGCCGTAGCTGACAGCCCCGGTCGAGGACAGCGCCTGCAGAATACCGACCGACGCGGACGAGGACTGCACAATGCCCGTCAGAATCGCGCCAGCCAGAACGCCCAGAATGGGATTCGAGAACAACAGGAAGAATTTCGTGAAGTTCGGGTCGTCCCGCAGCCCGGAGACAGAGCCAGACAGCGATTCCATGCCGAACATCAGCGTCGCGAAGCCAAGAAGGATCAGGCCCGTGTCCTTTTTCTTGCCCTTTGCGGTCAGATACAGAATAATGCCGATCACAGCCAGCACCGGCGTGAACGACGACGGTTTCAGAAGCTGCACGAACAGGCTGTCCCCGCTGATGCCGGACAGCGACAGCAGCCACGCTGTCACAGTCGTGCCGATATTCGCGCCCATGATAACAGGAATGGACTGCTTGAGGCTCAAAAGCCCCGAATTGACAAAGCCCACGACCATGACCGTCGTAGCCGAGGACGACTGAATGACCGCCGTAACGGCAAGTCCCGTCAGAAGCCCGGAAAATTTCCCGTTCGTCAGCTTCGCCAGAATGGCCTTCAAGGACCCGCCCGCGCGTTTTTCCAGCGCCGTGCCCATCACACTCATGCCGAACAGGAACAAACTCAGCGAGCCGAGCAATGTTAAAAAGTTAAAAATCGTCATATCCGCACAGACCTCTTTCCAAATTCGTTTTATCTGATATAAATATAGAAAGAGAATGTCAAATGCGCGTCCAGAATTATGTTAAATCTTCGTGATATTTCGCTGAGAACCTTAAATCCAAATCAATTTCCGGTTAAACAACGCACCAAAGGCTCCCCTGAAAGGGGAGCTGTCAGCGAAGCTGACTGAGAGGTCGCAGTACGCAAACGCGAAGAGCATAAACCCGATGCAAATCCGTATACACTGTCAAATTTCATTGTAGGGGCCGATGCCCATCTTCGGCGCTAAGAGCCGCGCAAAGCGCGGTTGCGCCTCGAAACTAGCCTGCGGGCATCGCATCGGCCCGGCAGATTGCAACAGTTTTTCGGTAATCTTCGGCAAATTCGCAATTTCCCAACGGGCCGATGTAGGCATCGGCCCCTACGAACAAGCAGGAACCTGCCTACCCCCCTCAACAGAATAACATTCTCTTTCAGGAGGCCTTGCCGCGGTTGATTTTCCAAACCCGGCACGATATAATAAAATAATAAACAAAAAACGGGGGCCTTGAAATGAAAAAACACATCACACGGCTGCTCTTTGCAGCGCTTTTGCTGCTTGCACTGTGCATCGGCGCGTCGGCGGCGGGGACGAGCGGGAAGTGCGGCCCGTCTGCCTACTGGTCATTTGACAGCAGCACCGGCACGCTGACCATCTCCGGCAGCGGCGCGATGAACGATTATGAGTACGGAAACGACTATCCGTGGATGGATTACCGTGATTCGATTCAGACGATCGTGATCGGCGACCAGATCACGCAGATCGGCCGGTACGCTTTTACGGGGACGGCCTGCAGTACGATCAAATTCGGGAAAAACGTGCGGAGTATCGGCGAGAGGGCCTTTCTCGAATGCAGAAACCTGAACGGAGATCTGACGATTCCGGACAGTGTACAGATTGTTGGCAACCACGCGTTTTCAGAATGCACCGGCCTGACCGGAACGCTGACACTGGGAAGCAGCCTGCAAACAATCGGTGCCGGTGCGTTTTATGATTGTTCGTTTTCCGGCAATCTTGTGATTCCGGACAGCGTGACCTCGATTGGGCGCTATGCTTTCTACAGCCGGCCATATCTGCGCCCGGAAACACAGGGGACGCTGACACTCGGCAGGAATCTGCGCACCATCGGCGAGTCCGCGTTCTGCGAAAGCACATATACAGGCAGTCTGACAATTCCGGATTCTGTTGTGGAAATCGGCGAAAGAGCGTTTTATCAATGCGAAAATCTGAACGGCACGCTGACGCTCGGAAGGAGCCTGCGGACAATCGGCAAGGAGGCGTTCTACTGGTGTGCGTTTACCGGCAGCCTGACGATTCCGGAAGGCGTTGCGGAAATCGCAGACGGTGCATTTTCTTCTCTGCATCAATTCAATAGAGACGGGATGTTTAACGGTACGCTGACGCTGCCGTCAACGCTGAAAACCATCGGCGCAGAAGCGTTCGCGTACACAGACTTTTCCGGCGAGCTTCTGATTCCGGACGGCGTGACGAGCATCGGCGCGAACGCCTTTGCCAAATGCGACGGCTTTGGCGGGACGCTATCCCTGCCGGACAGCGTCAAAACGGTAGGGGAATCCGCATTTTACCTGTGCAAGGGCTTTACCGGCCTGAAGCTTTCCGCCAGCCTGACCAAAATTGAAGAGCGGTCGTTTGCGCATATGTACGGCCTGAAAACAGAGGTCGTGATCCCGGAGGGGGTGACAGAGATCGGCGAAGGTGCGTTCTCCTGTTCTCACATGCCGTCCGTCCGCTTCCCGTCCACGCTGAAAAAAATCGGGAAGCAAGCATTTTGTTTGACATTTGGACTTACAAATTATAGCACGATCACATTCCCGAATGGGCTGGAAGTGATTGAAGACGAAGCGTTCGACAGCTGCTATTTTAAAAATGCAATCGTCCTTCCCGCCAGCATCAAATCGATTGGAAAAAAGGCGTTCTATGGATATTCCTATTATGGAAGCGGTACGCTCGGCGCGTATTTCCTCGGCGCAGCGCCCCAGATTGTCGGGACGCTGAACGCCAACTGCTCGTTCCCGTCGGATTGGACGCTCTTTTACCTGCCCGGCACGTCCGGCTGGACGGGCGATACCTATGCTGGCTACAAGATTGCCCTGTGGGACGGCGAAACGCGCTGGGACAACCTGCGTACGAGTAAGTTTGGATACGGTTGGGATTACAAGGGGAACGAGATCGAAACGTCATGGAGCGTCAACACGGACACCGGAAAGGTCACTCTGACCGACGATCTGAACGAGGGCTGCGCCGTCGCAGTCTCCTATGACGCGGAGGGCCGCGTTACGGGCATCGGCGTCCTGCGTACCAAAACGGATTTCGTTGTACTCAACCTGCAGGACACCTGCCGCCTGTTCCTCCTGAACGCATCCTCCGCCCCGCGCCTGAACACGCCGGTCACCATCAATGACTACCTCCCAACCTGAGGCGCACCTAAGGCTCCCCCTGAAAAGGGCTGATTCCCCCCTATCAGGGGGAAATGGCCCGAAGGGCCAATAGGGGGTAGGGACGCTGGCCTGCAGGGCCTGAGGGGATGCGAACGTCACAAATTTAGGAGTATGCAGAAACGCGTGCCCCATCCCCTCCGTCATTTTCTTTGAAAATGCCACCTCCCCTTATCATGCAGGGCATGACAAGGGGAGGCATTTTTACGCTATTCCGCGTACCAATCTGCTTGCGGAACAATGGGCTGCGTGATGTCGTAATAGGTCAGGCCGGACTCGCCGATGATGGACAGCTGCACGGCGGTGATGCCGTCCAGCGCGCAGAGCGTGGCGGCAATGGAGCGCACAGCGTTTGCTGCCTGCTGCGCCGAGGTATCGCAGCCCATGAAATCGTCGGACAGCACGACGCTTGCCGAGCCGTTCGTAACGGAAAGGTCGAGCACCTGCGTCCGGTAGGGGATGGCCCGCGTCAGATTCACGGGAACCTCGCGGCTGACAAGCGCCTGAAGCGCAAGCAGCGGAAGCTGCTCCATGTCAGCGGTACGGACAACAGCATCGCGCGCGGCGAGCAGGCCATCTTTGTCGGGATAATACAGCTGCACGACATATTCCGGCTGGTCGGCAGATGTGTCGTACAGTAAAAACTGCTCTGCCGTATAAGTGACTTCCGTCTGCCGCTGCGTGCGCACAAGGCGCACGCGGTCTACGCCGTCCAGCTGGGTCAGCGTCAGCGTCAGACAGGCTGCCGCCAAAGATGCCTGAAGTCCTTCTGGCGCATTTTCATCTAAAAGCAGCGTCAGCGTACCGTCCTCGCAGGAATCGAAGGAGCAGCTGCCCCTGAGTCCGTCCGGAAGCGCGAGTCCTTCCTCCGCAGGAGCGATCAGATACTGCTGCAAAACGGCTGCGGGGCTGCTGTCCGGTACGGAGGCCGGGGTGGCTGTGAGCGCGCCGGTTTTTGCATCCGCGCTTTCGCGGACGCAGTAATAAAACTGAATCTGTGGTTCCTCCGGACTTCGGAGATAGACCGATGCGGAGCATCCGCACAGAAAGCACACTGCCAGCAGCACGGCAAGCAGGCAGTCCTTTTTTTTACGCATCCGGGTCGTCCTCCTCTCCGGAACCGAAGCTTGGGAACGTGACGGTAAAGCACGAGCCCTCGCCGACTGTGGAACGAACCGAGATCGTGCCGAAATTCCGCCCGACCATCTCATGTACGATGGAAAGGCCGAGTCCCGCGCCGCCGGCCTGACGGCTGCGGGCCTTGTCGACGCGGTAGAAGCGGTTGAAGATGGACTCCAGCGCGTTTTCGGGGATGCCGCTGCCGGTATCCTCCACATCGATGACAACGGTATCGTCCTCTTGCCGCACCCGGACATGGACGCTGCCGTTTTCCCGGTTGTATTTGATGCCGTTTTCCACGAGATTGAACAGGATCTGATACGCATCGTCCTCAAAGGACAAAATCGTGCAGCCCTTTTCCACACTGGCCGTCAGCTTGACTGACTGCCGGTCGGCCAGCGGCACGAGCATACGGAACACGCGCGAGAGCGTCTGCCCGACGTCGACGACCTCATGCTCACCGCCCTCTGTCTCGTCAGCCGAGGCCCGGCTGAGCGTGAGCAGCTTCTGCGCCATGCGCGTCAGCCGGTCGGACTCTGCGCCGATGTCGGCGACGAATTCCCGCATCGTGTCTGCGTCCATCTCGTTTTGCAGGATGGAGTCGGACAGCAGCTTGATAGACGCCAGCGGCGTTTTGAGCTCGTGCGAGGCGTCGGAGACGAACTGCCGTTCGGTGATCTCTGTCTGCTGCAGCTTGTCGGTGAGCTTGTTGAACTCCGCCGCCAGCGTCGCGTACTCGTCCGAGCCGCGCATCTGAATTTTGTGGCTGTATTCGCCCTCGCGCACGAGGCGCATGGAGGTCATGATCCGCCGCATACGGCTCGAACCGGTCACGGTAAACACGACCGCGCACAAAAAGATGATCCCAATCAGCACCAGCGAGCCGCGGAAGATCGTGCGCTCGAGACTTGCGATGATGCTGCCCTGCGAGGCGTCGTATTCCATCAGATACACGCACCCCACGACGGTATCATGCAGCAGAACCGGCGAGGCAGCGTAGCTCTTGAGCGTGCTGTTTTCATAGACGCAGTGAAAAAAGTCGCTGCCGCCAAGCGCCTGCACGACAGGCTCAAGCAGGACGAATTTGCCCTCGGCATTCTGGCCGGGGACGGAATCATAGAGCGCGCGGCCCGACGCGTCGGTCACGATCAGGCGCGTGACGTTCATATCGCCGATGACGGCGATGATCTGCTCCGCCGTCTCCTGCGTCAGCGCGTCCACGCCGGAGAACGAGGACGTGACGACCTTCAGCTTATCCTGCGCGGATGAGCATTTTGCCTTGAACATCAGATCGCGAGAGGCGGAGGCGGAATAAATATTCAGAAACACGAGCACGAGGACCGTAACGGCCATATACGCCAGCGCGTTGCGGATCTGCGAGCTTGACGGCATGAGCCGCCTGCGCCGTTCAGTACTTGAAATAGTAGCCAACTCCCCACTTGGTCAGAATATGCTCCGGCTGGGCAGGATTTTTTTCGAGCTTTTCGCGCAGCCGCCGGATATGCACGTCCACCGTGCGGATCTCGCTGCTGACGTCGTAGCCCCAGATCGCGTCGAGCAGCGTCTCGCGTGAATACACGCGGTTGGGATTGCGCATCAGAAGCTCCATGAGGTCGAATTCCTTCGCCGTCAGATCGACCGGCACGTCCTCGCGAAACGCGCTGCGGCTGCTGCGGTCAAGCGTGATGTGCCCGCAGACGAGCGTCTGCTCCGGCGTCTGTTTTTTTGCCGTACCGGCCCGGCGCAGAAGCGCCCGGATACGCGCCTTGAGTTCGAGAATGTTGAACGGCTTTGTGAGATAGTCGTCCGCGCCGTGCTCAAAGCCCAGCAGCTTGTCCATATCCTCGGACTTGGCGGTCAGCATGATGATGGGGACCTGCGAAAACTCCCGAATTTTCGTGCAGGCTTCCAGCCCGTCGAGCCGGGGCATCATCAGATCGAGCACGATCAGATCCGGCGTTTCGCTCGCCGCCAATTCCACGGCTTCCATGCCGTCACAGCCGGTTACGACCTCGTAGCCGTCGTTTTCCAAGTTGAACTTAATGCCCTTGACCAGCAGCTTTTCGTCATCCACAACCAGAATTTTCATTCGATTTCCTCCACATAGACATACGGCCGCAGCTTTTCCAGCAGCCCTTCTCCAATCCCCTCGACGTCCAGCAGCTGCTGGGTCGTGACAAATTTTCCGTATGTGTCCCGGTATGCAAGAATCCGCTCCGCCGTCTTTTCTCCCACGCCCGGAAGTTCCAGAAGTTCTTCCATCGTTGCCGTGTTCAAACAGACGCGGCCGCTTCCTTCAGCGGCGGAAGCCGCCTTTTTCTCGACTTGGCTGATCCAGGCGTCCTGTGCCGCGCCGCCGGGCGCAGCGTGCTGCGTTTCGAGAACTGGCCCGCGCACCGTTGCGCGGCCAAGAAAGAATGCGCAGGCGCACAGGAGAATTGCAGCGCTCCACAAGACAAGCGCCGGATCGACACGCTTTTTCCGCATACAGCTGCCTCCATTTGACATACCGGGCCAACCTGTTATATAATACGTTAAGTGTCAACTGACGCAATCAGTATACCATATTTTTTTGATTCTGTACAATCCGAACAGAATAAAATGGAGATAAAAATGAAAAAAACGAAGGTTCTTTCCCTGCTGCTTGCCGTGTTCCTGCTGCTGTCTTCCCTGACGTTGCCGCTTCTCGCGGTGGACGCTGAGACGGCGGAAGACCCGGAGCAGACGCAGAGCGACGGCGCGGATGCCGCAGCGGCAGACGACAGCGTGCCGGAGGATCAGCTGCTGTCCTCGCGGACAAGCTTTTCTGTCGCGGCCAAGGCCGCGCTCCTCGTCGATCTCAACACGGGCCGTACCGTCTATGAACAGGATGCGGACGAGCGCATCTATCCGGCCAGCCTGACGAAGATCATGACCTGTCTGCTGGCACTGGAAAACGGCAATTTGTCCGACGTTGTGACCGTTTCGGCATCCGCGCTCGAGGATCTGGACATTGATTCGAGCGTCGCAGGGCTTCAGGTCGGTGAGCAGATGACGCTGGAAAATCTGCTGTACTGCATGATGGTCGTCTCCGGCAACGACGCCTGCAACGTCATCGCCGAGCATATTGCCGGTTCCATTACGGATTTTGTCCGCATGATGAACCAGCGCGCCTATGAACTTGGCTGCCTCAACACGCATTTCAGCAATCCCCACGGTCTGCACGATGAGAATCACTATACCACCGCGCGCGATTTGTCCATCATTACGCAGGCCGCGCTCAAAAGCGAAAATTTCCGCCAAATCGTTGATACCTATGAATATCAGCTGCCCGATGATAATGTACGGCAGAACATCCCGAAGCTTAAAACGACAAACATGCTGATTTACCGCTCGATGTCCAACTCACTCTATTATTCGCGTGCGCATGGCATCAAGACCGGCTATACCAGTCAGGCGGGCCGCTGCGTCATTTCCGAGGCGACGGGAGACGGTCTTGACCTTTTGGGCATTGTCTGCGGCGCGGCCACAACCATCCTTGACAGCGGCGATCTGCTTATGGAGAACTTTACGGAGTGCGCACGGCTGTTTGACTATGGCTTTGATAATTACTCATACTTACCGATCATGTCGCCGCTGTATCCGGTCGATCAGGTGAAGATCAACAACTCTGCCGGTGCGGAGGCGGTCGCCGTTGCGCCGCAGGACGAGATCAAGGTTCTGCTGCCGAACGACTATGACCCCGACAAGCTGGTCACAGATATCCAGCTTAACAGCGACAGCGTTGACGCGCCTGTCCGCGAGGGCGACGTGCTCGGCTCGGCCACCGTTACCTATGCCGGTGAGATCCTCGGTCAGACGAAGCTGCTTGCCATCACCGATGTGGCGCGTTCCGAGATTTCCTCCGCCGCTGCCGGAACGGGAGCCTATATCCAGAAAAACTGGTGGAAGTGGGTCGTGATTGCAATCTTTGTTGCCGTTGGTGTGATACTGGCCCTTATCGTGCTCTATCAGCTGCGCAAGCGCCGCTACCGCCGCATGCGCATGGAGCAGCGCCGCCGTGCGCTGGAAGATCGCCGCCGCCGTTTCCGCGAAGGCTACGACCTGCCGTTTGACGAACTGGAACGAAAGTAAAGGAGGGCAATCGCATGCTGAACTGGGAATCGCTTCAGGCTGCCTGCCTGTCCTGCACCAACTGTCCGTTGTCGCAGACGCGGCACAACGTCGTTTTCGGCGTCGGCCCGCGGGACGCGGAGGTCATGTTCGTCGGCGAGGGACCGGGAGAAAACGAGGACTTGCAGGGCGAGCCGTTTGTCGGCGCGGCTGGAAAGTTTCTTGACGAAATGCTCTCCATCATCGACCTTGGCCGGGAAAACTGCTATATCACGAACATCGTCAAGTGCCGCCCGCCCAAAAACCGCGACCCGATGCAGACCGAGCAGGATGCGTGTATCGGCTTCCTGCGCGCGCAGACGAAGCTGATCCAGCCGAAGATCATCGTCTGCCTCGGCCGTATCGCGGCCATGCGCCTCATCCGTCCGGATTTCAAGATTTCCCGCGAACACGGACAATTTACTGAAAAGGGCGGCATTCTCTTCACTGCACTCTATCATCCGTCCGCGCTCCTGCGCGACGAAAGCAAGCGCCCGGACACCTTTTCTGACCTCAAGGCCCTTCAGGCCAAAGTCCGCGAGGTCTGTACCAGAACCCTGTAATGACAATAGGACGCGCCGCTCCCGGATGGGCGGACGCCTATTTACCGCTACCCCGTCTGGGACGCACGGATACAAAGCGAGGACAACTTGCCCGGCAGTGCAGCTTGTGCAAATTCGAGCCGTTGAAACGAGCGAGACTGATGCTTTCAAAGAAGGGGGATACCATGGATAGATACGCTGTAAACTCATATCGCGCGGCATGAACAGGAAATCGCAGTGCCGATCAAAAGCGCGGGAGTGCGTGTCCGAAAGCGGCTGAAAATCAAATATCCGCGGCTGCCAATCAAGGCAGCCGCATACTCCAAATCGAGGTCATAC
>ENA-UOJL01003327-UOJL01003327.1-human-gut-metagenome-genome-assembly--contig:-P47-NODE-3327-length-11511-cov-6.255325_pt1 | contig 11511 bp, 8 predicted proteins | sample MGYA00242347_ERZ723894 | MGnify/ENA metagenome assembly ERZ723894
GGGGGTTCTGCCCGTTTTTTTCGTTGCTCGGGCTTTCCTGGCTCTCTCGTAAATAATATTATGTGCTTTCGGTCTCGTGCGGAACTCGCGACGAACTAAACGGCCAGACCCGCTCGCATGCTCGTCATTATCCCGAAAGCTAAATAAAAAGAAGGTGCGCCGGCTTTCGCCGGCGCCTTATAAGGGGTTTTAGTTGGTAGTCATCTTTTTTGCTGCAGACTCGACGTAGTTGGCCATGTCGGCTACGTCGCAGACGTCTTCGAAGCGGACAGGCTTGGACTCAAGCTCGGCGAGTTGGACCGGGGCGACCGTGTTGGTGGCCTGCTCGAGTACACGCATAGCCTCAAAATCATCCTCGGGAACGTCGAGGCCCAGGGCGTCGCAGCAGGCGCGCGGGAACTTGTAGGGGCTGGCGGTCGAAAGCAGCACGCGAGCCTTGGCGCCCTCGGCGGGAGCGACCTTTTCAAAGACGTGATAGCCGCAAGCGGTGTGCGGGTCGATCACGTAGCCGTTGGCGTCCCAGCAACTCTTGATGGCAGCGCGGACCTCGTCCTCGCTGGCCCAGCCGCAGCCAAAGACGCTCTGAATCTTGGCCAGCAGCTCGGCGGGTACCTCGTAGCGACCGGTCTGTGCCAACTGCTCCATAAGGCCGGCAACGAGTTCGCAGTCGCCATCGGACAGGAAGTACAGCATGCGCTCCAGGTTAGAGCTGATGAGGATGTCCATCGACGGCGAGATGGTCGTGAAGAACGGGCGGTTACGGTCGTAGACGCCGGTGGTCAGGAAGTCGGCAAGCACGTTGTTCTTGTCGCTCGCGACGATGAGCTTGGCGACGGGCAGGCCCATGCGCTTGGCGTAGTAGCCGGCCAAGATATCGCCAAAGTTGCCGGTGGGCACACAGAACTCTACGGCGTCGCCAGCCTCGATAGCGCCGGCGCGCAGCAGCTGCGCATAGGCGGCAAAGTAGTAGACGACCTGCGGTACCAGACGGCCGACATTGATAGAGTTGGCGCTCGAAAGCACCGTGCCGGCGGCTTCCAGGCGCTCGGCAAGCTCCTTATCGGCAAAGATGCGCTTGACGGCGCTCTGGGCGTCGTCAAAGTTGCCGCGGATGCCGCAGACGGCGACGTTGTCGCCCTCCTGCGTGGACATCTGCAGGTTCTGGACGCGGCTAACCTTGCCCTCGGGATAAAAGACGGTGATGCCCGTGCCCGGAGCGTCGGCAAAACCGGCGAGCGCAGCCTTGCCCGTGTCGCCCGACGTGGCGGTGACGATCATGATGCGCTCGGCGCCGCCGTCCTTGGCGGAAGTGCGGGCCATCAGACGGGGGAGCATCTGCAGGGCGACGTCCTTGAAGGCGCTTGTAGGGCCGCCAAAGAGTTCCATCACATAGGTCTGAGGGGCGTCAACACCCGGCGCAGCGTCGAGTTTGACGAGCGGCGTAACCTCTTCACTCGCGAACGTGCCGCGGTATGCCTCGTCGACACACGCCGAAATTTCTTCGGCCGTGTAATCATTCAGTAACATTCCCAACACATCTTGAGCGATTTCAAAGTACGATTTAGCTGCAAGCGAGCTGATATCGACCTGCTGGGTGCCGAGCTCGTCCGAGACAAACAAACCCCCGTCGGGAGCGATGCCGGTACGGATTGCCACCTTACTTGAGCACGATAAAGTGCGTCCTCGTGTACTATGATAAGTTCCCATATAACACTGCTCCTCGGATGCCTTGGTCCCAATCGGTGAAACCATGGTATCAGAGCACGCAAAATAGGTTCGCAGAGGCTTTTAGAAAGGTAACCTCCAGCCCATGATTAAGATTGCCAAGTTTGGCGGCTCGTCGGTCGCCGACGCCGAACACTTCAAGAAGATCAAGGCCATCGTCGATGCCGACCCTGCCCGCCGTTTTGTGGTGGTTTCTGCCTGCGGTCGCCGCTTTAAGGGCGACACCAAGGTGACCGACCTGCTCTACCTGGTTAACGCGCACGTTAAGTATCACGTGTCGTGCGAGGAGTTGCTCGAGGACATTGGCCAGCGCTATTTTGATATTGCTGACGAGCTGGAGCTTACCTATCCCATCCGCGAGGAGTTCGCGGCCTTTGCCGAGCGCGCCCGCTCGGGCGGTTACTCCACCGAGGAGCTCGTGAGCCGCGGTGAGTACTTCACCGCTCGCCTGATGGCCGAGTACCTGGGCCTGCCGTTCCTGGATGCCGCGACGGTCGTTGCGTTCCATCACGACGGTACGCTCAGCATGAACCGCACCTCCGAGCTGGTGCAGGAGTACGGTCAGCAGGGCGGCTTTGTTATGCCCGGTTTCTACGGCGCGACGCGTGAGGGCCAGATCAAGCTGCTCGATCGTGGCGGCGGCGATATCTCGGGCTCGATTTTGGCTAAGTGCCTGGGCGCCGACCTTTACGAGAACTGGACCGACGTCTCGGGTTTCTATTCTGCGGATCCGCGTATTGTTCCGGAGGCTCAGCCCATTGCGCGCGTTACCTACGAGGAGCTGCGCGAGCTTTCGTACATGGGCGCAAGCGTCCTGCACGAGGAAGCCGTGTTCCCCGTGCGCGAGGCAGGCATTCCGCTGGTCATCAAGAACACCAATGCGCCGCAGGACCCCGGCACCATCATTAGCGAGACGGCTGATGAAGGCGAGGCGGAGCCCATCATTACCGGCGTGACCGGCAAGCGCGGTTTTGTCGCCATCAACGTCGCCCGCGACCGCACCAAGCCCCGCGTCGGCTTTATGCGCCGTGCGCTTTCGGTGTTCGAGCGCTATGACGTTTCCGTCGAGCACATGCCCACCGGTGTCGACCGCTTTGGCGCCGTGGTGCAGGAGCGGGACGTTCACGATTCACTGTACTCGCTCGTGGGCGACATTCAGCAGGAGGTCGAGCCGCTCGAGATCGAGGTTGTCGAGGGTCTGGCACTTATCGCGACCGTCGGCCGTAACCTGCGCGGTCGCGCCGGCATCTCGGGCCACCTGTTTGGCATGCTTGGCCAGGCTGGCGTGAGCGTGCGTATGATTTCGCAGAGCTGCGACGAGATCAATATCATCATCGGTGTGGAGGAGAAGGACTTTGATCTGGCGATTCAGACCATTTACCGCGCCTTCTCCGACGAGAACGGCATTGTGAAGGTCTCCGATCTGGAGGCTCCCGCGCCGGTCGATCCCGCTCTGGTCGCGCTCCACAAGTAGCTGCTATCCCAGTAGATTTTTGGACTTGCCTCAAAAATCTATGGCGGGGCGTTTCGTTTCGGTTTCGTTTCGACGGGGCGGGTTTCGTGCCCGCCCCGTTCTTGTATACACTGGCAACAATAATTGGCCTGCTCGGCATGCGGGCAAAAGCCATAACCTTTAAAGGGGGAAGCATGAAACAGTACACGGTTGCTATTTTGGGCGCGACGGGAGCCGTGGGCACCCAGATGCTCGAGTGCCTAAACGAGCAGGAGTTCCCGGTTGGCAAGCTCAAGCTGCTGGCGAGCGCGCGTTCTGCGGGCAAGACCGTCGAGTTCCGTGGCGAGCAGATCGTGATCGAAGAGGCTTGTCCCGAGGCCTTTGAGGGCTGTGACATTGTGCTTGGAGCTGCCGGCGACGACGTCGCGAAGGAGCTACTGCCCGAGGCCGTCAAGCGCGGCGCCGTCGTGGTCGACAACAGCCATGCCTTCCGCATGGATCCCGAGGTGCCGCTGGTTGTGCCCGAGATCAATGCCGACGACATCAAGTGGCATCACGGCCTTATCGCCAACCCCAACTGCGCGACCATTATCGGCCTGGTTCCCACGTGGCCGCTGCATCAGCTCGCTGGCGTGAAGCGCATGATCGTCTCGACGTACCAGGCGGCTTCGGGTGCTGGCGCCCCCGGTATGGCCGAGCTCGAGGCTCAGCTGGCCGCCCTGGGCCGTGGCGAGGAGATTCCCGAGCCGCGCGCGTTTGCCGCCCAGCTCGCGAGCAACCTGATTCCGCAGATTGGCGGCGTCAAGGAGGAGGGCTTTACCTCCGAGGAGATGAAGTTGCAAAACGAGGGCCGCAAGATCATGCATCTGCCCGAGCTGCGCGTGAACTGCACCTGTGTGCGCGTGCCCGTGCTGCGCTCGCACTCCGAGAGCATCACGCTTGAGTTCGAGCGCGACATCACGGTGGAAGAGGCCCGTGCCGCGCTGGCTGCCGCTCCGGGTGTCAAGCTAGTTGACGACATGAGCGCCGAGGATGCGCACGACCGCTTCCCCATGCCGATGGACACCTCCGACCAGGACCTGATTTGGGTCGGTCGCGTACGCCGCGACATCTCGAACCCCGAGGCCGCGCGTGGCATCACCTTCTGGTGCTGCGGCGACCAAATCCGTAAGGGCGCGGCAACCAACGCCGTCCAGATCGCTAAGCTGCTCTGCGAGTAGTGTGACCTGTCCGGCGGGGGCCGGGCTTAGCTTTCAAAACGTCCTCGACCATGTGTGGCGCCTTGTCCTGCTCCTTCGGAGCTGCGGACAAGGCGCCACACTGGTCTGCGGAGTGTTTTGAAAGCTAAGCCCGGCCCCCGCCTGCGGTGACGCTGCTGCGAGCGGCCTGCGATGGGGCCGTTGTTGGTTGGGGCCGCTGGGCTGATGTGGGGGCACGTGGCCGTTGCGGGCCCTGGTCCCGGCGGCGGCCGCGTCGCTTCGCGCCGGCCGCCGTTTGGGACGGGGGAGCGCCGCCGGCAGCTGCGGCGCTGTCGCGCCTGCTTCCTGCGGGGACTTTGGGGTTGAGGCGGTAACTTTGGCGCGCCTGCGTTTGTTGCTTGTGAGGGCTTAGGGGTTGGTGCGAATCGAAGGTGAATGGTTTTCCGGGAAGTGAACGACCTATTTTGGACCCTTGAAGCATCGGCATATTTTGGTCGCCATTTCCTGCGGTTTTATCGCATGAATCCTGCTGTTTTGCAATTAAAAAATGCGGATGCTTCGGGGCCCTAGTTTTACTCGTCCACTTCTCGGAAAACCATTCACCTTCGTTTTTGCCGGACATCGTTTTGGGCGTTGCGACTCGGTATCGGCCGATATTGAGAGGGAAAACGCCCTCTCTTGGACAATCGAGTCTGTCCGGACGCATCTGCGGGGGTTGTCTGCACAATTCGCGGTATCATGGTGCGGAGTTTTGAAAGGAGCCGCTGGTGGTCACGACGACGTTTGCTTCGCCTTTGGGCGAAATCCTGCTTGCCGCTGATGGCCGCGGTTTGACGGGGCTTTGGTTTGAGGGGCAGGAGCACTTTGGCTCCACGCTTCTCAAAGAAGATCCCGAACATGTTGAAGGCGCCGATGCGGTTTCTGGTGCTGGCGGCATGTCTTCGGTGAATCCGACAAACGGTGCTGCCTCGTCGGTACTTGAGCGTTCTTGGGCTTGGCTGAATGCTTATTTTGCGGGGCAGGAGCCTCGGTTTACGCCGCCGTTGCATATGATTGGTACGGCGTTTCAGCGCGAGGTTTGGTTTGAGCTGCTTTCTATCCCGCGTGGCGAGGTCGCTACGTATGGTGAGATCGCCCAGCGTGTTGCGGCTCGACATCGTGTACCGGGAAACGAAGCACCCGTTGCGTCTCCCCGTGCCGTGGGGGCCGCGGTCGCTCGCAACCCTGTTTCGATTATTGTGCCATGCCATCGCGTGGTGGCGGCCGACGGCTCGCTTAACGGATATGCCGGCGGGCTTGATCGCAAGGAGTGGCTGCTTCGGCTTGAGGGCGCGTACGAGGAGTAACACTCGAGCGCTTTGCATAGCCAAGATGCCGTGAAAGAACGGGACATGCTTTCCGAATGGAGGCTCAGACGGAAACTACGTCCCGGAATTCCGTTTTAAAGCGGGATGCGCTTTCCGAATGGCGTTCCAAGCGGAAACCGTGTCCCGGAATACAGCCTCAGAGTGGGACGCCGTTTCCGGCTGAGACCACCTGCCTGGACATCGATCTACGCCCGCTCCTGCAGGGCGTAGATGGACTTATCCATGTTGAACAGGTAAGCCACAACGCAGACGATGAAGAACGCCGGCAGATTACCGAAACCGAAGACCTCGCAACCGATAAGGATGGTCGCGAGCAGCGTGTTGGTGGCGCTGCCAAAGACGGCTGCGTAGCCCAGTGCGGCGCAGAGCTCGACGGGCATGCCGAGTTGAGCCTCGTTATGGCGACATCTGGGTAACAGAAAGGCCCGCGTTCCTCAGAGGCAAGATAGGCAATTCTGCTTCTGAGGTAGATCTCAACTCTGCCGACCGCACTGCCGACCGCATCAAACATTAACTGCCGGAGGGCTCGGTCAAATTCATACGTGTAGATGATGGTTTCGAATGTTGTGCCTTCGCGAAAGATGGTAATCCCGGACTTGCATTTGGTTTTGTAGGGAAACCAGTAGGCCGACAGTCTGTAGTGGTTGGCTTCGACCAAAGCTCGCTCGAGTTCGCTTTGATCAGAGCACTTAAGACCCTTGTTTTCTGTCAATAGTGCTATTTGTTCGTTGATGGATATCCGCGACTTCTGGTATTTCATTTAAGCCTCTTGATAGAAAAAGAGCTGGAGTTGCGCATCGTTGAGAGGCTTTCCAGCTTTAGCAAAACAAACTTATAAGATGCGACGGGCCGCGTCAAGATTATTACCGGACGGCCTAGGAGGCGGCTGGTTGGCTGGCTTAAACCTAGCGCGTGAAATGACGCTCCACGCTATTCAGCGCGCTTGATAGGATGACGAACCACAGTCTTAAGTTTCTCCGGTGCGCATTTGCGTGGATCGGAGAGATAGATTTCGTGATGTAAACGGGTGTCTGAGAAGTCGGGGACATAGCCCTGCTCGGCCGTATATTCATGCATAGCGTCTACGGTTGCCGGCTCGCTGTCATAGGGCCCGGTGTGCATGCATTGAACGCAGAGACCCTCGTCAACTTTAAGCAGCTCGACGGCGGAAAAGTCCAGTTTCTTTTTGGTTGTGGCTTCCGCGACTGCCCAGTCAAAGTCATCTCGGGTGACGAAATCGGGCAGGCGGATGCACGAGATAAAGTTGAAATCGTCCTTGCGTACATAATCGATGTCGTCGCTCGGGGAGTCTTGCCACCAGAAACCCTCGAGCGGCGGTACCACAAAGTCGAAATAGCCTTCGATACTCCTTGAGCCTTTCTTCGACATCTTAACGGTATAGGCGATGCCGTAAAGCAGCGGCAGGGCATTTTGATACTCGCCACCTTCGGTATTTGGGTCGCCCTTTCCGCGAACGGCAACGTAGCTCATAGGCGGGACAGTTATGATACTCGGCTTGCTTGCGGGTTTGTAGAGCTCCTTGCATTCCTTCTTAAAGTCGAACGCCATGTTGGCCGCCTTTCTGCGTATTGGCCTGCTTAGATAGCTGAATCATATCATAGAAACGAACAGCTGTTCGAATGATTTGGCTGACAGATTGAGATGCGTGCGTTGTGTTTGGCGGTCGGCCTGACTCCGTCGATGATTTCTCTGCCTCCCCGGCGCCTCATTTATAGCTGCCATTTCCCCATATAAAACCTGCCAAAATAAACCTGTCCCTTTTTGGTGGGTGCGAAATGGGTAATACTAAAGAGTTATCCGACCAGATGGGAATTAATCGATGGCCTATATCGAATTCAAAGACGTCATCAAGGCATACGGCGAGGGCGACGCCCGCATTCACGCACTCGACGGCGCGAGCTTTACGGTCGAGCGCGGCGAGCTCGCCATCATTCTGGGTGCTTCGGGTGCCGGCAAGACCACGGCGCTCAACATTCTGGGCGGCATGGATACGGCGACCTCCGGCACCGTGACGGTGGATGGGCGTGACGTGAGCGCTGCCAACGAGGCACAGCTTGTGGAATACCGCCGCGCCGACGTTGGCTTTGTCTTTCAGTTCTACAATCTGGTTCCCAACCTGACGGCGCTTGAGAACGTCGAACTCGCGGCACAGATCTGCCCCGATTCGCTCGATGCCGAGCAGACGCTTCGTCAGGTTGGCCTGGGCGAGCGCCTGGGCAACTTTCCGGCGCAGCTTTCGGGCGGCGAGCAGCAGCGTGTGTCCATCGCCCGCGCGCTGGCAAAGAACCCCAAGCTGCTCCTGTGCGACGAGCCAACGGGCGCACTCGACTACAAAACCGGTAAGCAGATTTTGCAGTTGCTGCAGGACACCTGCCGCAAGCAGGGCATTACGGTCATTATCATCACGCACAACTCCGCGCTCGCGCCCATGGCCGATCGCCTGATTCGCTTTAAGAGCGGTCGCGTGGAGAGCGAGACGGTCCAGCAAAATCCCGTGCCGATCGAGACGATCGAGTGGTAGCGCCCATGGATCAGGACCGCCAAAACAGCCAACGCCGCGACGCGCGGAACACGGAGCGCGAGCAGGATTTTACGACCTACCGCACTGCCCAAAGCTCAAACGATATGGTGCCGACGGTGTTTCGCCGCGGTGTCTACCGCACGATTCGCGGCAGCCTCAAACGCTTCTTGTCTATCGTCGTGATCACCGCGCTCGGCGTGAGCGTGATGTGCGGCCTTAAGGCGGGTTGCGAGGACCTGTGCGATTCGGTTGACGCCTACTTCGACCAGCAAAATGTCTATGACATTAACGTGCAGTCGACCTATGGCCTGACTGACGATGATCTCGACGCCATCCAAGAGGTCGATGGCGTCGAAACGGCCGAGGGCATCTACACCGAGACCGCCTACACCGCCGTGGGCACAACGCGCGAGCGCGTGGTCGTGCAAAGTCTCTCCAAGGAGAACATCGATCAGCCAGTGCTCGTGAACGGCGATTTGCCCGAGAGCGCCGATGAGGTCGCGGTGACTTCGAAGTTCCTGAAGGCATCGGGCAAGAAAATCGGCGATACGGTGAGTTTTGCCGCCAATGACGCGAGCTCGTCCAATCAAAGCGCCAAGGACCAGTTTGCCGCGGGCGATTACACCATTACGGCTGAGGTCCTCGACCCCACTGATGTAAGTTCTGACTCGACAGTCAACGCCTTTCGCGCTGCTTCGGCGGCGGACTATAAGTTCTATGTGAGCGAGGACGCCGCGACATCTTCTTCCTACTCCGCGGTCCACGTGATCGTCGAGGGAGCCAAGAGCCTCAACTCCTATTCGGATTCCTACGCGGCAAAGATCAATGAGGTCAAGGGCAATATCGAGAAGATCCGCGAGGAGCGTGAGAAGGCGCGCGCCCAGGAGCTGACGGTCGACACGCCGGCGAGCTTGGACGCGGCTGAGCGTCAGGCGAATATGCTCTTTGGGATTGAGCAGGACAACATCAATCGCATGGCCGAGGGCAGCGACGAGCGTGCGCAGGCGCAAGCCGACCTGGATCAGCGTCGCGCCGCCGCCGATCAACAGTTTGCCGATGCCCGCGCCGAGCTTTCCGATCTGGGCGAATGCACCTGGTACATCCAGGACCGCGGCAACATCGCAAGCTACTCGAGCGTGGAGAGCGACAGCTCGTCAATTGAGGCCATCGCCACGGTGTTCCCGTTCATCTTCTTTATCGTCGCCGTGCTCATCAGCCTTACCACCGCCACGCGTATGGTCGAGGAGGAGCGCACGCTCATCGGCCTGTATAAGGCACTCGGTTATTCGCGCGGACGCATCCTGTCCAAATACGTGGACTATGCGCTGTGGGCTTGTCTGATCGGCGGCGTGCTCGGCAACATCATCGGATTTGTGGGCCTGCCGCTGTTCCTGTTTACGGTGTTCGACGACATGTACTCACTGCCCCAGATGCTGCTTTCGTACGACATCGTGTCCTCGATCGTTTCGGTGGCGCTGTTTGCCGTGGGCGTGGTGGGCGCCACGATTATCGCCTGCCGCCACGAGATGGCCGAGACCCCGGCCTCGCTTATGCGTCCCAAGGCCCCGCGCGCTGGCTCGCGCATCTTGCTCGAGCGCATCGGCTTTATCTGGCGCCGCATGGGCTTTTTGAACAAGGTCGCTGCACGCAACCTATTCCGCTATAAAAAGCGCGCCTTTATGACCATCTTCGGTATCGCGGGTTGCACCGCGCTTGTGATCTGCGGTATGGGTATCCGTGACACGTCGGTGGCGCTTTCGTCCAAACAGTACGGGCATATCACGCGCTATGACTTGCTGGCGGTCGCCAACCCCGATGACTTTACGCAGACGTGCGCGGCGTTGGGTGAGCGCAGCGCGGCCAATGATTCCAACGTGACCGTGACTTCGACGCTGCCGATTATGACCGACAACGTCACCTTTACATTTGGCGGCAAGAGCGAGACCGTGCAGCTGATCGTGGTGCCCGATGACCGCACGAACGACCTGGACGACTACGTGCGTCTCGAGGATGAGTCCAAAGAGTCGCTGTCTTTGCGTGACGGAGACGTGTATCTGAGCAAAAGTTCACAGCTGGTGCTGGGGATTCAGCCGGGCGATACGGCGCACGTCCAGGATTCGTCGCTCAATGTTGCCAAGGTCAAAGTCAGCGACATTTCGCTCAACTATCTGGGCAACACGCTTTACATGACGCAGGGCACCTATGAGCGCGCGTTTGGTCGAAGTGCACGCCTTAACGGTATCTTTGTGCTGCTTAAGGGCTCGCCGGCCGACCAGATTGCGTTTAGCAAGAATCTTAAGAGTGACGGTTGGCTTACGATTTCGAGTACGGCCGAGCATTGGGAGAACTATGAGGCGAACTTTACGATTATCAATTCCGTCGTGGTGCTCGTGACCTTTATGGCGGCGTGCCTGTCGTTTGTGGTGGTGTTTACGCTGTCCAACACCAACATTTCGGAGCGCAAGCGCGAACTGGCAACCATCAAGGTGCTGGGCTTCCGCCGCGGCGAGGTGCACCACTACGTCAACAAGGAGACGTTGATCCTCACGGCGATCGGCGCTGCGCTGGGCGTGCCGCTGGGCGGCTTGCTGGCCGAGAGTTTTACGTACATTTTGCAGATGCCGTCGCTGTACTTTGACGTCGAAGTCGAGCCGCTGAGCTACGTGCTTGCCGTGGTGCTTTCCTTTGGCTTTACGTTTATCGTCAACCTCGCTACCAATCGTACCCTCAACAAGATCGACATGGTCGGCGCCCTCAAGAGTGCCGAGTAGCCTGTTCTGGGATTCAAGTTCTAGCGAGCCGTTGACGCGTCCACAACCGCCTTTTTGTATAAACCGCCCCGCCGGATGCATATTTCGGCAGGGCGGTTGCTTTTTGCCCACAGGTACCCCCGGGGGCGCCGTGCAAATTCCGGAGTATTCAGCGTCCCGGGGTCCGCGGGCGCGGGGGCGGGGGGGCAAAACTGGGCTGAAAGCCCCGAGTCTGAGCGCCAACGCCTCTAGAGCCGCTCGTTTTTTTACAGAATGCGGCCCATGGTGCCTGCCTTTCGCCCAAAATCCAGTATGCAGGCACCCTCGGCTGCTGAATACTCCCAAAAATGCACGCCGCATCCTACCCCAGGCACCCGCAGCAAGAAGACGAATAGCCTCGGCCTCCCGAGTTACCGCAGGAGGCCCCAGGGCTTACCTCCCAAATCTTTCCGCAGGACGGAAGGATCCCGCCGCG
>ENA-UOJL01003331-UOJL01003331.1-human-gut-metagenome-genome-assembly--contig:-P47-NODE-3331-length-11493-cov-10.664277_pt1 | contig 11493 bp, 8 predicted proteins | sample MGYA00242347_ERZ723894 | MGnify/ENA metagenome assembly ERZ723894
ACCCTCTCAGTCACCTTCGGTGACAGCTCTCCCAGAGGGAGAGCCAAGGGGCTGCGTATGGTGTCACGGGAAATGGAGCGTATCTGTACCGATACGCTCCATTCGCTGTTTTACGCTCCCCTAAATGCTGCCCGTCAGTATTTTATATGTAAAAACATTTACCGGAAACTTACCCCCAGACTATTTACTTCATTATGCTAAAGTGATATAATGGACGAAATTGTTTTAGGGGAGAACGCAAATGCGCATTGTAATCAAAATCGGCACATCGACTCTGGCGCATCCCACCGGCCACTTAAATATCCGCCGGGTGGAGCAGCTTTGCGAGATCATGAGCGACATCAAAAATGCCGGACATGAGCTGATTCTGGTTTCCTCCGGCGCCATCGGCATGGGCGTGGGGAAGCTGGGACTGCGGGAAAAGCCAAAGGATATCCCGTCCAAACAGGCCGCCGCCGCTGTGGGGCAGTGCGAGCTGATGTATGTATACGACAAGCTGTTCAGCGAGTACCACCACACGGTGGCGCAGCTGCTGATCACCGGCGACGATACTGCCAGCAATACCCGGCGCTTCAACTTCACCAACACCCTGAACAGGCTTCTGGAGCTGGGGGCGCTGCCCATCATCAATGAGAACGACACCGTCGCCACCGATGAGATCGTCATCGGCGACAACGATACCCTCGCCGCCATCGTGGCAAGGAGCGTCCACGCCGAAATGCTGATTCTCCTTTCCGATATCGACGGCCTGTACACCGCCGACCCCCACACCCACCCGGAGGCGAAGCTATTGCACCACGTCGCCGGAATTGACGACCACATCCGGGAAATTGCCGGGATCAGCAGCTCTGCCCAGGGAACCGGGGGAATGGTCACGAAGCTCCATGCCGCCGAAATCTGCCTGGGCTGCGGCTGCAAAATGGTCATTGCCAACGGAAATAATCCGGGAAATCTCTATGACATTCTGGAAGGAAAGGCCGTTGGCACCACGTTTTCGGAGGAACGCTTATGAAAGAAATGCTGGAAGCCGCCAAGGCGGCAAAAGGGGAAGTCGCTGGCCTGACCACGGAGCAGAAGAACGCCGCGCTGAACGCCATGGCGGACGCATTGATTGCCTGGCAGGACGCAATTCTCGGCGCGAACGCATTGGACATGGAATCCGCGAAGGCGCATATCTCCCCGGTCATGCTGGACAGACTGAAGCTGACAAAGGAGCGCATTGCCGGGATGGCGCAAGGCATCCGGGAGGTGACGGCGCTGCCTGACCCGGTGGGGCGGATTTTGCAGACCCACATTCGCGAGGACGGTCTGGAAATTCAGAAGGTATCCGTCCCCATGGGCGTCATTGCCATTATCTACGAAAGCCGCCCCAACGTCACCAGTGACGCCGCCGCTCTGGCGCTGAAAAGTGGGAACGTCTGCGTCCTGAGAAGCGGGAAGGAGGCGTTCCGCAGCGCCAACGCCATCGTGGACGCCCTCCGTTCCGGTCTTAAATCGGTGGGGGTTACGGAGAATGCGGTGAATCTGGTGCAGGACACCTCCCGGGAAAGCGCCGCAGCGCTGATGACCGCGGGCGGCTATATTGACCTGCTGATTCCCCGGGGCGGCGCGGGGCTGATCAACGCCTGTGTAAGCACCGCCACAGTCCCCTGCATCGCCACCGGCACCGGCATCTGCCACGTATATGTGGAGAAGTCCGCCGACCTGAACATGGCGCTGAACATCGTGGAAAACGCCAAAACCAGCCGCCCCAGCGTCTGCAACGCCGAGGAAGTCCTGCTGGTGGACAAGGCGATTGCCCCCACGTTTCTGCCCATGCTCTATAAACGTCTGGTCACTGACCGGGAACGGGCGGTAGAGCTTCGTCTGGATGAGACGGCGGCTGCCATCATCCCCGGAAAAAAGGCCGGGGAGAAGGATTTTGATACGGAATTTCTGGACTATATCCTTGCCGTCAAATGCGTGGGGGATGTGAAGGAGGCGGTTGCCCATATCGCGGCGCACTCCACCGGCCACAGCGAGGCCATTGTGACCCGCAGTCCGGAGGCGGAGCGGTATTTTACCGCCAATGTGGACAGCGCGGCGGTGTATGTCAATGCCTCCACCCGGTTCACCGACGGCGGTGAATTTGGCCTTGGGTGCGAGATGGGCATTTCCACCCAGAAGCTCCACGCCCGAGGCCCCATGGGCTTGCAGGAGCTGACCACCTATAAATACATCATTCACGGAAACGGACATATCCGCTGAGGGGGAAAAACATGAAGTACGGATTTATCGGCTGCGGCAACATGGGCGGCGCCATTGCCAAAGCCCTGAGCAGAGCCACGAAGGAGATTATGGTGTCCGACCGCTCCGGCAGAGCGAAAGCGTTCGCGGAGGAGCTGGGCATCGTCTATTCAGACGCGGAAACCGTCGCCGCCCGGTGCGACCGGATTTTTATCGCGGTGAAGCCCCATATGGTGCAGGAGGTGCTGTCCCCGCTGCAAAAGGTTCTGGGAAAGCGCAAGCCGCTGCTCATCACCATGGCGGCGGGCATGGAAATTGCAAAATTGGAGCAGCTTGCCGCAGCGGAGCTGCCCGTCATCCGCATCATGCCCAACACCCCCACGGCCATCGGCAAGGGGGTCATTCCCTACTGCCGCAACGCGCTTGTGGAGGATGAAACGCTGAAGGACTGGCGGGAGGACATGCGCTTCTGCGGTCTGCTGGACGCGCTGGAGGAGCGGCTGATCGACGCGGCCAGCGCTCTGTCCGGCAGCGGCCCGGCCTTTCTGTACATGTTCGTGGAGGCACTGGCCGACGGCGCGGTGGCCTGCGGCCTTCCCAGAGCCAAGGCGGTGGAATACGCCGCCATGACCATGGCGGGTTCGGCGGAAATGGTACTTGCCACCCGCCAGCACCCCGGCGCATTGAAGGACGCAGTGTGCTCTCCCGGGGGCAGCACCATTGTCGGCGTCCAGACGCTGGAAAATCACGGCTTCCGCGGCGCGGCAATGGACTGCGTGATTGATACCTATAGGAAGAACAAAGAGCTTGGAAAGTAACGGAACGGGTCAGCGGAAGCTGACCCGTTTTTTATGATCGGACAGGTTGTTTTTTCAGCGATTTTGCCGTATAATGTCAGAAACGGAAAGGAGCGCGTGACTATGGAATACAGAATCCTCGGCAAAACCGGACTGAAAATCTCCCGCATGGGCTTTGGGGGAATCCCCATCCAGCGCATCGACGCGGAGGGAACCAAAGCCCTTATGCACAAGCTGCTGGAAAACGGCGTCAATTACATCGATACTGCCCGGGGCTATACCGTCAGCGAGGAATACTTAGGGGTCGGTCTGGAGGGCATCCGGGAGCAGTTTGTGCTTGCCACAAAGAGCATGTCCCGCACGGCGGAGGCCATGGCGAAGGACATTGACATCAGCCTGAAAAATCTCCGCACCGACTATATTGACTTGTACCAGATTCACAACGCGCCCCCTGCGGATTTGGAGAAGGTCTGCGCCCCCGGCGGCGCGCTGGAAGCCCTGACGGCGGCGAAAACGGCCGGGAAGATTGGACATATCGGCATCACTGCCCATTCTCTGGAAACCTTCCGGATGGCGCTGGAGCTGCCCTGGGTGGAAACCGTCATGTTCCCCTACAACATCGTGGAAGATCAGGCAAAAGAACTGATCCACGCCTGCGCCGAAAAGAACATCGGCTTCATTGCCATGAAGCCCCTGGCGGGCGGCGCGATTGAGGACGCCGTGACGGCGCTGCGCTATGTCTGCGCCAACCCGGATGTCACCGTAGTGATACCCGGCATGGCGGACATTGCCGAGCTGAATCAGAATCTCGCCGCGGTGAACGACGCTTCCCCGCTGTCCCATGAGGAAGAGGGGAAGCTCCGCGCCATCCGTGACGCCCTGGGAACCCAGTTTTGCCGCCGGTGCAATTACTGCCAGCCCTGCAGCGCGGGCATCAGCATTTCCAGCGTGTTCCTGTTTGAGGGATATCTGACCCGGTACGGTCTGGCGGACTGGGCGAGAAGCCGCTATGCGACGCTCACCCAAAAGGCGTCGGACTGCATCGGCTGCGGCGTCTGCGAAAGCCGCTGCCCCTACCATCTGCCCATCCGCAGTATGCTGAAAGAGGCTGCGGAAAGGTTCGGAGAATAAAGGAGAAAATCCATGAAGCTGCTAATCGTGCGCCACGGTGACCCGGACTATGCCATCGACTCCCTGACCGAAACCGGCTGGATAGAGGCGGAGCTGCTGTCTCAGCGCCTGTGCAAATTGGACGTAAAGGCGTTTTACTGTTCCCCCATGGGACGGGCGCAGGATACTGCCAAGGCCACGCTGGAAAAGCTGGGGCGGCAGGCGGAAATCCTTCCCTGGCTGCGGGAATTCTCCCCCCAGGTGCTCCGACCGGGGAAGGACAAGCCGGGCATTGCCTGGGACTGGCTGCCTCAGGACTGGACAGAGGATAAGCGGTTTTACGACCGGGAGCACTGGTGGGAAAACGACCGCTTCACCGCCGCCGGGGTGCGGGAGGAAGCCCAATGGGTCTGGGATGGACTGGATGCGCTGCTTGCCCGCCACGGCTACCGCCGGGAGGGGGAATACTACCGGGCGGAGCAGCCCAACGAGGATACCGTCGTCCTGTTCTGCCATTTTGGCGTTACCTGCGTCCTGCTGAGCCATCTGCTGGGAATTTCCTCCATGGTGCTGTGGCATGGCGTCTGCTCTCTCCCCACCTCTGTCACCATCCTGAACACGGAGGAGCGCCGGGAGGGCATCGCGTCGTTCCGTATGACCGCCTTCGGGGACACCTCCCATCTGTACGCGGCGGGACGGGAGCCATCCTTCTCCGGTCGGTTCTGTGAGACTTACGAAAATTGGGAGCAGCGGCACGACTGATGCATAGCTTAAAAGCGCCTTGTACGCCTGGTACAGGGCGCTTTTTCCGCCCCAAGGGGCGTTTCTTGACTTTTGACTGATTTTTGCATATAATAAAATTGAACGATTATGGATTATGCAGGCAGGTATGCAATATGAAAAAACAGGAACAATACGGAAATTCCAGTATCTCCATGCTCAAGGGCGAGGATCGGGTGCGCAAGCGTCCGGCTGTCATCTTCGGCTCGGACGATCTGGAGGGCTGCAAGCACGCGGTGTTTGAAATTCTCTCCAACGCCATCGACGAGGCGCGGGAAGGCTACGGCGATACCATCATCGTCACCCGCTACGAAGACTTAAGCGTGGAGGTGGAGGATTTCGGCCGGGGCTGCCCCGTGGATTACAACGAAAAGGAAAAGCGCTACAACTGGGAGCTGGTGTTCTGCGAAATGTACGCCGGCGGCAAATATGGGGAAAACGGGGAAAACTATGAGTATTCCCTGGGCCTGAACGGCCTTGGTTCCTGCGCTACCCAATACGCTTCTGAGTTTTTTGACGCCACCATCCGCCGGGACGGCTACCGGTACGATCTGCACTTTGAAAAGGGCAGAAACAAGGGCGGCCTGAAAAAGGAGCCTACCGACCGGAAAAAGACCGGCTCCTGCTTTCACTGGAAGCCGGACAAGCTGGTGTTCACCGATATCAACATCCCCGTGGAATACTACCGGGACGTGCTGCGCCGTCAGGCGGTGGTGAACAAGGGCATCACCTTCCGCTTCCGCAACCAGGTGGGCGGCAAATTCGAGACGGAGGAATTTTGTTATGCCGACGGCATCCGCCAGTATATCGAGGAGCTGGTGGGGGACAACGCCTTCACCATGCCTGTCTACTGGGAAGCCGAGCGCCGGGGTCGTGACGCGGAAAACCGCCCGGAAATGAAGCTGAAGATCACGGCCTCCTTCTGCTTCTCCAAACAGATCAGTCACATCGAGTATTACCACAATTCCTCCTGGCTGGAATACGGCGGAAGCCCGGACAAGGCAGTTCGCTCCGGCTTTACCGCGGCCTTCGACAAGTACCTCCGGGACAATAACAAGTATACCAAGAACGAAAATAAGATCATTTTCCAGGACATTCAGGACTCTCTGGTGCTGGTGACCAACTGTTTCTCCACCATCGGCTGCTTTGAAAACCAGACGAAAAAGAGCGTCAACAGCAAATTCACCCAGGACGCCATGACCGCCTTCTTCAAGGAGCAGCTACAGGTCTGGTTCATCGAGAACAAGCAGGAGGCAGACAAGGCGTCGGAGCAGATTCTGGTGAACAAGCGCGCCCGGGAATCCGCCGAGAAGACCAAGTCCAGCGTGAAAAAGAAGCTTTCCGGCTCCATCGACATTGCCAACCGGGTGCAGAAATTCGTGGACTGCCGCAGCCGGGACGCTTCGGTGCGGGAGCTGTATATCGTGGAGGGCGATTCCGCTCTGGGCAGCGTCAAGCTCAGCCGGGACGCGGAATTTCAGGGCATTATGCCGGTTCGGGGCAAAATCCTCAACTGCCTGAAAGCGGATTACGGCAAGATTTTCGCCTCGCCCATCATCACCGACCTGATGAAGGTCTTGGGCTGCGGCGTGGAGGTGCAGGGCAAGAAGGCAAAGGAACTGTCGTCCTTCGACCTTTCTCAGCTGCGCTGGAGCAAGGTGGTCATCTGTACGGATGCCGACGTGGACGGCTTCCAGATCCGGACGCTGATATTGACCATGCTTTACCGCCTGTGTCCGACGCTGATCCGGGACGGGTACGTGTATATCGCGGAATCGCCGCTGTTTGAGATTACCTGCAAGGACAAGACCTGGTTCGCCTACAACGAGCAGGAGAAGACGAAGATACTCAAGGAATTGGAGGGCAAAAAGATCACCATCCAGCGCTCCAAAGGTCTCGGCGAAAACGACCCGGAGATGATGTGGATGACCACCATGAACCCTCAGACCCGCCGCCTCATCAAGGTCATGCCGGAGGACGCGGAGTGCACGGCGCATTACTTTGACTTCCTCCTGGGCGACGGCTTGCAGGAGCGGAAGAATTTCATCGCGGAAAACGGCGCAAAGTATCTGGAGCTGGCGGATATTTCGTAAGGCCGGCCAGACAGCGAATTCATAAATCTTGTAAAGGAGCCAACCATGGCACGGAAAAAGCAAGAACCTGAAAAAAAGAAGATCAATACCGACGGCATTATGGGTCTGCACGGCTCCACCACGGAGCAGGCCATTTCCGAGACGCTGGAATTAAACTACATGCCCTATGCCATGTCGGTGATCGTTTCCCGGGCAATTCCCGAGATCGACGGCTTTAAGCCGTCTCACCGCAAGCTACTGTATACCATGTACAAAATGGGGCTGCTCACCGGCGGACGGACGAAATCCGCCAACATCGTCGGCCAGACCATGCGCCTGAACCCCCACGGCGACGCCGCCATCTATGAAACCATGGTGCGTCTTGCCAAGGGCAATGAGACGCTGCTGCATCCCTTTGTGGATTCCAAGGGCAACTTCGGTAAGGTATACTCCCGGGACATGGCCTACGCCGCCGCCCGGTACACTGAGGCCAAGCTGGATCCCATCTGCGCCGAAGTCTTCAAGGACATCGACAGCGACACCGTGGACATGGTGGACAACTACGACGCCACCATGAAGGAGCCTGCGCTGCTGCCCACCACATTCCCCAACGTGCTGGTTTCTGCCAACCAGGGCATCGCCGTGGGCATGGCGTCCAACATCTGCTCGTTTAACCTGCGGGAGGTGTGCGACACCGCCATTGCCCTGATGAAAAATCCCGACCACGACATTCTGGAGACCCTGCCCGGCCCGGATTTTTCCACCGGCGGGGAGCTGCTGTTTGACGAAGCCGCCACCCGGGAAATCTATGCCACAGGCCGTGGAAGCTTCCGGCTCCGGGCAAAATGGCGCTACGTCAAGGACGGAAATCTGATCGAAATTACGGAAATCCCCTACACCACCGCCACGGAAGTCGTCATGGACAAGGTGGCGGAGCTGATCAAGGCGGGGAAAATCAAAGAGATTTCCGACATGCGGGACGAGACGGACTTGGGCGGCCTGAAGCTGACCATCGACCTGAAGCGGGGCGTTGACCCGGAGAAGCTGATGCAGAAGCTGTTCCGGCTGACACCCTTGCAGGACAGCTTCCCCTGCAATTTCAACATCCTCATCGCGGGAATGCCCCGGGTGATGGGCGTGGGGGAGATTCTGGACGAGTGGACGGCCTGGCGCACGGACTGCGTCAAGCGCCGGATTTTCTTCCAGGTTCAGAAGAAGGAAGACCGCCTGCACCTGTTAAAGGGTCTGGAGCGGATTCTGCTGGACATCGACAAGGCTATTTCCATCATCCGGGAGACGGAGCTGGAAAGCGAGGTCGTACCCAACCTGATGATCGGCTTCGGCATAGACGAGATTCAGGCGAACTATGTGGCGGAGATCAAGCTGCGCAACATCAACAAGGAATACATCCTCAAGCAGACCCGTGCCATCGACGATCTGGAAGGGGAGATCGCCGATCTGAGAGACACGCTGAACAGCCCCCGGAAGCTGAAAAACGTCATCATCAAGGAGCTGCAGGCGGTGGCCGACAAGTTCGGTCAGCCCCGGCGGACGGAGATTCTCTATGACGCCCAGGAGGCCGCGCCCGAGGAAGAGGACGACGTGCCGGATTACGGGGTCACGGTGTTCGTCTCCAAAGAGGGCTACCTGAAAAAAATGACCGCCCAGTCCCTGCGGATGAGCGGCGAGCAGAAATTCAAGGAGGGCGATAGCCTGTCCTTCTCCCAGGAGACCACCAACAGGGCGGAATTTCTGGTGTTTACCGACCGGTATCAGTGCTACAAGTCCCGCCTTTCCGACTTCGACGACGGCAAGGCGTCCCAGCTGGGCGACTACCTGCCCCAGAAGCTGGGCTTCGAGGCGGGAGAGAATCTGGTGGCGCTGGTGTTCTGCGGGGACTACAAGGGCTTTGTTCTGTTCTTCTTTGAAAACGGCAAGGCGGCGAAGGTTCCCCTGTCCGCCTATGAGACCAAGACCAACCGGAAGAAACTCACCGGTGCCTACAGCGACAGAAGTCCGCTCATTAAAGTTGTGGCGCTGGATACGGACGAGCAGATGGCGGTGTACTCCACCGACGGCCGGGCGGCAATCTTCTCCACGGCGCAGCTTCTGCCCAAGACCACGCGGAATACCCAGGGCGTGGCGGTGATGACGCTGAAAAAGAAGGCGACGCTGCGGGACGCGGTGCTGCTGAGTAAGAGCGGCATTGTCAACGAAAGCCGCTACCGCACCAAGACCATCCCCTCCGCCGGGGCGCTGCTGAAAGAAGAGGACTCGGCGGAAAAGCAGCAGACCTTCGAGGTGTAAAAACGAACAGATTGGAAAGAAGAGGACGTTTATGCGCAAAATTTGGGAAGATTACCGCTGGATTCTGGCGACGGCTGTGGGAAGCACGATTTTCGCACTGGGCTTTTCCCTGTTTCTACAGCCCAATGAGATCAGCCCCGGCGGCATCTCCGGCCTTGCGCTGGTGGCGGTGGAACTGCTGGGCTACGGCAGCGTGGGCGTGCTGACGATTATCATCAATTTGCCCCTGTTTATCCTCGGCGGTGTGAAGATCGGCAGACGGTTCTTTTGCGGCAGCCTGCTGGGAATGATTCTCAGCTCGATCCTGATCGACGCTTTTGCCAAGGTCGCGATGCCGCCCATGGATTCGCTGCTCTGCGCCCTTTACGGCGGCATGATCTGCGGGCTGGGGCTGGGCATGGTGTTCATCTGCGGCACCTCCACCGGCGGCTCGGACATCGTGGTGCGGCTGCTGAAGCTCAAATACCGGGATGTGCCCATCGGACAGATTTCCATGTGCTTTGACGCCGGGGTGGCCGTCCTGACGGGCATCGTGTTTCAGGACATCACCAAGGCGCTGTATACCGGCGTGGCGGTGTTTGTTACGGGCAAGGTGCTGGATGCCGTGGTGTATCGGTTCGACTATTCCAAGGTGGCGCTGATCATTACCAAGGAGTACGACGCGGTGGCGGAGGCCATCGGCACCAAGCTGGACAGAGGCGCAACCTTCCTCAATGGGGAAGGCACCTACAGCCATGAGCCGACCAAGGTGGTGCTGGCCGCTGTGAAAAAACAGCAGGTCACGGAGCTGAAGGAGCTGGTCATGGCCATCGACCCCAACGCCTTCGTCATCGTGCAGGAGGCGCACCAGGTGCTGGGAGACGGCTTCTCCCAATATTCCAAGCAGTCCCTATAAACGCGAACGCGTGAGGAAGGAGAATCCGCATGAGACATAAGTTTTTGCCGCTGCTGGCGCTCAGTCTGCTGCTCACCGGCTGCGGCTGGATGGACGGCCGGTATTCTTCCGTGACGCCCCACTTGGAACAGCGGCAGAATACCCATTCGGAGGTGGCCGTTGCCTCCGACTATCTGGATCTGATGAAGGCACTGAAGGAAATGATCCAGTCCGGCAGCGAAAGCGGCGTGATCAACGTGGCGGACTATCCCGCGGATGCCGTGGAAAGCGGCATGGCCGTGGCGGTGCAGTATGCCACGGAGGTTTACCCCGTCGGCGCGTATGCCGTGGAAAGCATTGACTATGAGGTGGGCGCCAATGGCGGCCTGCCCGCCGTAGCCGTATCCATTTCCTATCGTCACGGCGCCATGGAAATCCGGACGATCCGGGAGGTTTCCGGCAGCGGGGAGGCGGCGGACGAGATCGTCAAGGCGCTGAACAATTTTGATGCCGGCGTGGTGCTGCTGGTGGACGATTACGTCACCATGGACGTTACCCAGCTGGTGCGGGATCACGCCGAGAAGCACCCGGAGGCGGTGATGGAGACCCCCCAGGTGATGGCGGCGGCCTACGGCGCCGGGAGCTCCCGGGTGGTGGAGGTAACCTTCACCTATCAGACAGGCCGGGACGCTCTGCGGCAGATGCAGTCCCAGGTGAAGCCGGTGTTCGACGCGGCGTCGCTGTACGTCAGCGGCGACGGAGAAGACCACCAGAAGCTTTCCCAGTTGTATGCCTTTCTGATGGAACGCTTCGATTACAAGATCGAAACGTCCATTACCCCGGCCTACAGCCTTCTGCGCCACGGGGTAGGAGACAGCAGAGCCTTTGCCACGGTGTACGCCGCCATGTGCCGTTTAGCGGGGCTGGAGTGCATGACGGTGACCGGCACCCACGCGGGGGAACCCTGGACGTGGAATATTGTGCTGGACGCGGGACACTATTATCATGTAGACCTTCTGCGGTGCAGCGAACTGGGCGGCTATCGTGAGTTTACCGACCAGGAGATGTCGGGCTACGTCTGGGACTACACGGCCTACCCCGAATGCCCGGCGGCCTCCGCAGCCCCGGCCGCAGAGACCGGCGCCGCCCGTGAAACGGAGAAACCGACGGAAACGCCAACCGTGCCGCCGGAGGAAACGGCGGAAGTAACGGAGGATTTGGAAAAAAATACTTGACATTTTTGGAAAAACCGCTATAATAAGCTCTGTTCCGTGCGGGCGTAGCTCATCCGGTAGAGCGCCACCTTGCCAAGGTGGAGGTAGCGAGT
>ENA-UOJL01003334-UOJL01003334.1-human-gut-metagenome-genome-assembly--contig:-P47-NODE-3334-length-11473-cov-5.647136_pt1 | contig 11473 bp, 12 predicted proteins | sample MGYA00242347_ERZ723894 | MGnify/ENA metagenome assembly ERZ723894
TGTGCTGGAAAAGAATCTCCTCCACTTTTTCTTCTGTTTCGGGAGATTTTTCGTCGGTGTACAACTCAATATCCAGTTTTTTGAAACTGTGATACATCAAATTATCTGCCGAAAAAGTATTCTCTCCGGGTGACAGAAAAATCAGAAATGGTGGTTTTGGACTTTCGCCCTCGGCAAAGTGATGGTAGGCAAATGGCAGTCCCATTTCCAGCATCATTTCGTTGATTTCTTCGTAACTCATGACAACTCCTTTTTTATCAGCGACTGCAATAACTTCGCACCATTTTCTTCGGCAGGAGCGATATGAGGTTTACCCTCAACTCGTCCGCCGTTTCGTTTGGCATGCCCGTGCTCCAGTAAATGTGCGATCTGGTAGCGGTTCTTGGAATGCACATTCATTTCGAGTGTATGGCTATTTTCCTTGGTTTTCTTTGCCACCCAGCTTTTCGCATATCTGCCAGTATCTTTCGGGGCATTTTCAGAAATCTCTTTTTTAACAGAAGCGGCAGTCTTACGGACTGCTTTTTTCATAGCATCATCGGCAAGTTCAGAATATTCACGCAGACCGTCCATGACAAGATCTGCTAAATCGTCAACAGAATGGCAAGTGCCGACAGCACATCTTCATCGACCGTATTTTTACAGACAATATGGTGAATGGTAACAGTGTTCTGCTGTCCCTGCCGCCACAGTCTTGCGTTGGTCTGCTGATACAGTTCCAAGCTCCAAGTAAGCCTGTACCAGACAAGGATATACAATCATGTTATAACAGTTTAAACGCGTGAAAACCGGAATTATATGAGGAGTGAACAGAAATGATACTTGACGGGACAAAAATGTTGAAAACGCCTTATAAAGATTCACGCGGTCATCACGGTGAGTCCGGACAGCTTTATCAATATGAGGACATTGGCGGAAAGAAGTATCTTGTCAAGCGGAAACTGCTTGATGTTGCTAATGAATATGTATCTCACAACATTGCTAAGATCATAGGTGTACCAACCTCAGATTCTGTTCTGATACGGGAGAACGGAGAGTATGCTGTAGGCATCCAATTTGAGGAAGATTTTCAGCGTGTAAGCATGGATGATTTCTTCGGAACGGAGAAGTATGAAGATGATGACTTAAATATGGGGTATCCGCCGGTTTCAATGCTGCAAGTGACAGAAGCCAAGTATCCCGATGACGATCCGCATCTTGCGGAGGCAATGAAGTATTTGGCTTTCCGCCATATTGTGGTTATGGATGATAATCCACAAGTTGCTTTTGCGCACGGAAAGCTCATATCATTTGATTATGCTTACGCCTTCAATCTTACAGAAGAATTATTTGACAGTCTGATGAATGATAATAGGATAATCATAGAAAGTGCTATTGACCACTTTAAAAGACATTTGACTATTCTGCATGGATACAAAAGCAGTTTAGAACTCCTCCGCAGACCAAATACAGAGCCACTCTTTGATGCTTATTTTGATTCAGTGCTGAATTTCTATAATGCGGATTTTAATCCATTATTCAATGAACTGAGACAAGTATTCTCGAAAATAGTCGTGGATTTCTACAGAGCTTGCTTCCAGCTTATAAAACAAGAGATAGAAGAAATGACAAGTGAGGAGTCAAGGGGATGAACACTTTTGAAGCTCTTACAAAGATAGCGGCCTTGCTTGCTGAGCGCAAAGTCAAGGAAACACTCGAATACTATCATGAGTCTGCAGACAAAGCACCTCTATTGTCTGAATGCGTCCGATGACTGGAGGAGTTGCTTTCTTCTTTGCCTGATGATATCAAGACCAAGTATTCCTTCGAGTTGAATGGTATACATAACGAAATCGCAGATTTAAAGACAGGGCATTATTATGAGCGACTTGAACAGTGTGGTGTCCCTATGATATTCACAATCGGCGATCGCATTTGCTACAGAATATCTTTGTTGGAAACTGCTGTGATAACCGGACAACCGGGATTTCTTGAAGAGAGTTGATTGTTTTTCCACGTTTATCAACAGCATTTCAACGGAGTTTTAAACAACAAGGAGATGATAAAATGCCCGACAAAATCATAGATCGCTATAATAGAGTAATATATGATACTGATACCTATGGAGTACCCAGAGTATAGAATATGAGGCGTTACTGCTCCACAGCACAAAAAGCCACACCGCTTATTAAGCGATATAGCTGCTGAATTCTACCAAACCATTCGCTAAAGAGCATATTATGCGAAAGGTTATGTTTAGTTTGTATAGACATTTGTATAGGCATAATGACAATTCTGCAAAAAAGCCGAAAGTTTTTTGAAGTGGTTTATTCTGCACAATAATAGCTTGATACTTTCCTCGAATTGTGCTATAATAAAAGTAATGTAGGCTGGAAAATTTACAAATATCTCTTCAAAAGCTGTAGAAGTGCTAATTACAGTAAGTTGGTTTACACCAAAATATGATGACTGCATCATACAATTAGGAGGACAAATGGGCATTGCTAAAAAACTTGAAGAAGTCAAAAGTACTTGTTTCGCATTGAAAAAAGTATGACAAGTCGAGCTTTAACAGAGGCGTTGACGATGCTTCTATCTCAAAATGGGAGAACAAAAACGCATTAACCATACCGGATGAGTTGAAGATTTTGCTTTCTATTTCTAATGGCTTTCAGGTTTTAGGTAGGTCAGCAAGAGTATTCATACTTGATGACATTGGGTATAGATATTCATGCGTACCTGATGAATATGTCGTGTTCGGCGAACTTGTCGGTGACGGAGAAATGCTTTGTTTTCATGAAAAAACAAAAAAATAGTTGCAATATACAATGGTGTAATCAAAAACTACTCTGTTTCCGGCTTGCTTGATTATTGTCTTGATCAGTGTCTTGACGGCATTTTCATGTCGGATGCAGATATTTCAGGATTGAGCGTGGAAATACAAAGTACTGTCCAAGGCTATAGAAACAGGTGTTCAGAAAAAATCTCTGTTAAGAGGAATGCGGAGAAGATCGATTGATAATTTCTTTAACCGCGAACGCAGCTTGCTGGATAAGGGAGAATGCACTTATAAATGGAGTGTAAACCAGATGAGAGAGCTTTATAACTTTGATGAGGAGGGGATGAGCTATCAGAATGCCGGTGAGGTAAACAAGTATGATATGATGGATCATCCCGTTTTGATTCCTGTTCAGGGCAGAAACGGTGACACAAAAATGATGACCTGCAAGGTCGAAATAGCCTATGTGAATGATATTTCATTCAATCCAAGACTTGTTGGAAATCCAAACAATAATCAAATAAATATGTATATCGGTAAAGAACCTGAATCAATGCAGGAGTGCTTTGAGAGAATACGATCAGCGGTGGAAAGACTGACCGGTGAGTTGGACTACTGGCCAGAAGGTCATTGTGTTTTCAACCCACCGGCGACAGAGCATGAGATTGAAACGCTTGAACGGCAGTATGGACTGATGCTTCCGGATGAATATAAGGAATTTCTCCGATTTTCCAACGGTGCCAAAATCTGTGGACATTCCTGCACGATTTATGGAACGGATATGTTTGGTGCCGGAGATGCGATGGTTCCCGATCCGCTCTATGCAGTTGGTAAACGGATCGGGGACGGCGAACGAATCGCACTTGACCCCAGGGTTGGAGAACTGTATTCCTGTTATAATTGGGCGGTAAAACTGTTCAGCCTTGAAATCGAAATGTGTCGCTTGGTCGAGGAATGCGAGGAAGGTGTTATAGAGTGCGAAAGGCAGATTGCTGAGGCGAAAAAAACGCCGGAACAAAAGCAAAAAGAAGCAGAAGAACACGCTGCGTTTTTAGCAGAATTGGATAGACTTATCGAAGAAGCAAGGAGTAAAAATAAATGAGCAACGCTGAAAGGATGATAAAATGTTTAATACAATGTGAACCAACTATATCGGAGGACTAATTGTTTTAAAAAAAACAGATAAACAAATATTGTGCAACTTCAACTTTTTTTAGATTGATGAAGCATCTCTTAAATCTATTAGATGGGTTCATAATAAACTAATCATAAGAAAGGGTGTTGGAATGAGTTTTATTAATGAAAAACTAACATCAGAACAGCAGAAAGAATTTAATTCTTGGGGTATCACTTATCCGCTTTATGGCGGAGGTCAGCTGTTAAGGGAGATTAAAATGAAAGATCCCCGTAATTGGACAATTGATAAGGAACGGAACATTTATCTCTTAGGGCTTTATTCACTCAGAGATTACTACGAAGAAAGAGTTTTTGCTTTTTTATGGGGCAATAAAACGTACATTGTACAGTTCAGGGAGAGCTTTGAAAACGGAAACAACGTTATCTGGAATATTCCTGAACACTATAACGGAGTGGGTTTTGATACGAATGAAGAAAGAAATGACGGCAGAACACATATTGGAATCAGCAATATCCGCAGCCGCATTGAGAATATGTGCGGAGGAACACTTGAAGTCACAAGCAAAATTGGAGTCGGTACTACTGCAATCATAAAAATTCCGAAAAGTGCCTGTAAAAATTCACATAAATAGTTTTATAGCTTGTCATACATTTGTCACTCACAACTTGTTATAATGAATTTGTACGAATTGGAGAGGGATTATAGTAAAACAGAGGTAGTGATTCAAGTATGAGAATCTTGGCAATCGATGATGAACGAAGTGCATTAAATGTTTTGGTAAGAGCAATAAAAGAAGCACTTCCGGATTCGGAGCCGGTTTCATTTACTCTTCCGGAAGAGGCTTTGAAATATGCCTCTGAAAATAATTGCGATATTGCTTTTGTTGATATTGAAATGGGCGAAATAAACGGAATTATGACTGCCCGGGAACTAAAAAAAATAAATCCTAAAATCAATATTATTTTTGAAACAGGCTATGTTGAATATGCACATGATGTGATAGCACTGCATCCGAGCGATTATCTCCTCAAACCTGTTACCAAGGAAAAAATACAGCAGGCGCTGGATAATCTTCTGTATGTTCCGGAAATACCATCGGACAGAATCGTTGCATTGACTTTCGGAAATTTTGACTTATTCGTGGATGGGAAACCGGTCGTATTTGAACGTGCAAAATCGAAAGAACTGCTTGCGTATTTGATTGACCGGAAAGGTCGCGGAGCAAGCAAAAGGGAGATTGCTGCTATTTTGTTTGAAGATGCCGGGTATACTCGAAAGCTCCAGAATTATATTACAAAAATCGTTTCTGATATGATGAAAAGTCTCAGAGCAGTCGGTGCTGAGCAAATGATTATTAGGAGTTGGAACTGGTACGGCGTAGATATAACAAAATTTGCCTGTGATGCTTATGATTATGACTGCGGTTCTGCTTCTGCATATAATGCTTTTAACGGTGAATATATGTCTCAGTACAGTTGGGCAGAGAAAACGCTCGGTCGATTCTACCGTTAAGATATACAAAACTGTGAACAGAATAAGTAAAAAATCGCCTTAGATTCCGAATGTAAATGTACATTTGAAATCTAAGGCTTTTTTGTCGTACATTTGTCATGCCTGCTGTTTTATAATTATTTAAGATGATTTTAGTGAATTGTTTTGTTTTAGTTTAACTTACTTTTTGCCTGTAAGTCCGAAATATGTAGATTATCCTTTTGGATATATTTGGAAAGGAGCAACTCAATGCAGGAAAAAAAGAGATCCGGTGTTTTGCTTTCGGTTATTGGGGCTATTATGTGCAGTGTTTTTGGGATTATGCTGTTGTGTAACCTCATTATAATTATAAAAGGTGTTATAAATCCGGAGATTCCACCTTCAATTTTAGGCATTACTCCAATGGTTGTACAGTCAGGTTCAATGAGCAGCAATGCCGATGACCATATTGAAGTTGATGACCTTATTTTTGTAAGCAAGATTAAACCTGATAAGCTTGAAAAAGGTGACATTATCTCTTTCATGGAGAACGGATTTGTCGTAACTCACAGAATTATTGAAATAGATACGAATGAAAACGGCGGATTAGTGTTTACTACAAAGGGCGACGCCAATAATATCGAAGACGAAAATCCTGTGACCGAGGATATGATAATCGGCATTTACCAAACAAGACTGCCCGGTGTTGGAAGGTTTGCAATGTTTCTGCAAACACCGCTTGGAATGATAGTGTTTATTGGAGTCCCACTATGTGCGTTTATTATATATGATGTTGTAAGAAGACAAAGGGCTTCTTCAAAGGAACGCAGGAAAACTTCTGAGCTTGAACAAGAAATAGAGCGTCTGCGCAATATTGCCGCAAATCAGGAAAATGACTCGGATTCAAAGGCAGAGTAAAAAACGGTATCTTCTGCATATCTGCCGCCACAGTCGGTTATGCAGTGATATAAAGGTTTTGTCATCAAAACCATAGGTGTAGTTTAAATCTCACCAAAAATCTTTAATAGGAGGGTGCTTCATGGAAAAAATGAAGAACAATCTTGTGAGAACTGGAGTTCTTATGGCAGTTCTTGCACTGGGTACGAGCTGTTTTGCAGGCGGAACACTTGCAAAATATGTCACAAGCGGTAATGCAACAGATACCGCAAGAGTGGCTAAATTCGGCGTTGAAATAGCCGCAACTACTGCTAATATGTTTTCAACAGAGTATGCAAAAGATGATACTGCTTATGAGGGAAAACTTACCGTACAATCTTCAACTACAGATAAAGTAGTGGCTCCCGGTACTAAGGGCGATGTTGCCGCATTTACTCTTTCAGGGACTCCTGAGGTAGCCGTAAGAGTATCCTATTCTGCCGATACAGTTGATTTTGGCGATAACTGGGTTGACGCAGATGGCGGTTATTACTGCCCGATCATTGTAACTGTAGGAGATGCAGACGTCAATGGTCTTGACTACACAAGCATTGATGCTTTTGAATCGGCTATTCAGACGGCTGTTAATGCATATACGGTTGATTATGACCCTAACACCGACCTTGCTGCTTTGGGGACATCAGCTCCAAATGTTTCCTGGAGATGGGATTTTGAAACAGGCAATACAGATGCAGAAAAAACTGCAAACGATGTAAAGGATACATACCTTGGAGATCAGGCTGCTGATGGAAATGCGGCTACTATTAAGATGGCGATTACAGCTAAGGTAACTCAGATCGACTGATTCGGGAGCGTATTTTTCCGGAAACAAATTCTAAAGTCATGGAAACAGGTTTTTAATGTGGCTAATTAAATCTGTTTCTTGGCTTTTGTCAGACTTTGAATAGATTGAGGTCTGACAAAAGTCAAGAAAAATCATGCTGAGAAAGGAGCGAATGTATTATGTTAAGCAAGGCAAAGGAATATCTTTTTTTGACGACTTTGATTCTCTTTATTCTTGAAATACTTACGCTTCCGCTTGTTATGGGGGTTACTTATGCTGACAGAAGTGACAGCCCTGAACATATACTCACTTTTTCCGGTTCGCACCTTACATGGAATCCGGAAACCAAAGTTGACGGACAGGGAACAGCTTTGATTTCTCTTTTTGATAAGATATATCAGAATGTTGAAGCGGAAGATAACGAAAAACTCATTGCACCCGGTACAAATGGCATTGATACTGTGCGTGTTAAAAATGATTCCGAAGAAGTCCTTCGATATACAGCAGTTCTGTATTTTGTTGAATCTACTGATGACCTTTCTGTTGACGTGAATCTGTCCGGAAGCGACTTTTCGGATACTGAGAATTATTCACTTCCGAAGAATATAAGTGATTCGTCAGTAATACGTGCTGTGACGGGAACGATTGGCAGCAGGAAACTTCAGGATTTTGATATAGAATGGGAATGGATTTTCGAGGAAAGTGATATCCAAGATCTGACCGATACGAATTTAGGTGATAAGGCGGCGGAAGGAAGTCCTGATAATATTACCGTCGGACTTTATATTACTGCGGAAGGTGATTCCGATGAAACGATCGTGCCTTCTCCGAAAACAGGAGATAATTTGTTTATGCGAGGATATTTCGTACTTCTGTGCATTAGCGGAGTACTGGTTATAGTTCTTCCAATTATGGGAAGACGAGGTGCGAAAAATAATGAGGATTAAAGGGATTTTTAAAAAAACTATCCATATATTCAGTATATTGGCAACTGCTGTGCTTTTGGTACTTCTTTGCATGAATGTTTATATTATTTCTGCGCACAGAATTTTTGGCGTTCCGTATCCTGCGGTTTTTGGGTATTCCTATGCAGTTGTGATTTCAGGAAGTATGTCTGGAAGTATAGAGGTCAACGACATGGTGATTATTCATCATGAGGACAGTTATACTGTAAATGATGTAATTTCCTTTCAGAGCGGTAATTCTCTTGTGACTCACCGTATCGCCGACCAAAAAGACAATGGTTTTGTTACAAGAGGAGATGCAAATAATACTGATGACTCGGAAATTGTACATACTGAAGAAATCGTTGGAAAAGTGGTTTTTGTAATTCCGAAAATTGGAGTAGTGATGCAATTCTTCACTTCGTATGCAGGCATGGCGTGTCTGTTCATTGCAGCTGTTTTTTTATTTATGCTGCCTTTATTCAAAAATAAAAAAAGAGAAACATTTACGGGAGGCGCTGGTGATGAAGAAAAATCTGAATGCAGAATCTGCGAAGAAGAAAATTAAACTTCCGATTTGGGCATATCTGATTTATTTTCTTGCAGCATTATTTCTGTTGACTGGTGTAACATTATCTAAATATGTTGTAGGTACGAATGAAAGTGATTCTGCACGTGCAGTCACATTTGAAGATATTGATGTTTCTGAAAAAGGCGATTTTTTTGAAAACGGTAAGTTGTTGCTCCAACCCAGTGTAGATCTTGAAAAGAAAGCCGTTGTAAATTTCGGTGGAAGCGAAACTGCAACCTATGTATTTATAGCAGTTAATCCTGCCGGATGGACGATTGGCAGCGATAATTATGGCTATACTGCACAAGACGGCAAAATCAGCTATAGCATTGATAATTCTTTATGGACGTATCTCATGAATGATGACGAAAAATACATCTATTATATACCATTAAACGTAAATGAAAAACTGACTAATGCAGATATAATTAAGGACGGGAAGGTATTCGTCAGTGATATGCTGAAAAATTCTGAACTTCAAAGCCTGACCGAGCTTACTGTTGAATTCAGAGCTGTGGCTGTACAATCTGCTGGTTTTGAAAATGCACAAGATGCATGGAAAGCAGTCAGCACGAAGTAAAATATTAATATAATATGCGGCAAAGGGAGGAAAGATTACAATGATAAAAAAGATAATGTCTCTGATGTTATGTGTCTCTTTGATGCTGTCTTTTGTATTGCCAAATATATTCAGCATTACAACAATTTCGGCATCGGAACTTCCCAGTGTGGCAATTTTGTATAAAGAAACCGAAATTACAAGCATTACTGTTGCTGAAAATGAACGGAAGAAAATAACGGCATCATGCAGTACGGATGACAGTTCGTATGAGTATCAGTGGCAGATCTGTTCTGATTCAAATTCATGGGTGAACATAAATAATGAGAATGGTAAATGTTTGGAACTTTCATATGCACTGACCATGTCAATGTTGGATAATGGAGCAGGTACATATGTACGCTGTAAGGTATTCTCAGACGATGTTAAGGTATACAGCGAACCTATAAGCGTGACAATTGTTTATAATGTGCCTGATTACAGCCAAATTGAAATCAGTATACCCTCAGCACCTCATAAGTCTATAAAAGCGCTCGGCAAAGCGGCAGATAACGAGATCATGCCGCTTGATGACGGTGAATATGTAACCATTACTGTTAATTATCTTGACGGAGTTTCCAAAGACCAGCTGTTCTCGCCTTACACGGCAACTATTGAAAAGGGTACCAATTTTCTTAATCAAAAAGTAATAAGTCCGACTTTTCTTGGTTATGCGCCGTATTACAATTCGGGAAATCCGGCTTCTGAGGATTTTTCAGCAGCAACAGATTCAGCTGCTGCTCTTATACTGAATTACTCAGACGTGAATCAGAATATTACTATTAATATATATTACAGGGCAATTGATGTTCCTTTTGCAGCTCGGTATTTCTTTCAGAACATTTATAATGACCAGTATACAGAAAATGTTGCTTTATACAAAACCGGAACTGCAAAAACAGGTACGATCGTTGCCGATGATTTGCTGACTGACGGAATCAGTGCAGAGGGATTTACCAAACTGTACCATTATCCGGAGGCAGTTGCCGCAGACGGAAGTACAGTTTTTGAATGCTATTATGACCGAAATTATTACCTTATTAAGTTTGATATGAACGGAGGATACGGTGTAGACCCTATTTATGCCCGTTATGACACTCCATTTGCTGTACATAATCCGACGAAACATGGCTATGTGTTTAAAGGCTGGGATAAACTTGACGCTGATGGGAATGGAGATGGTCTTGCCGATGCTATTCCTGGTACAATTCCTGCCGAAAATCAGACATATAGGGCTTTGTGGGGAACAGAGAATACTACATATACCGTGGCTTACTGGAAACAGAACTCTGATGATGACAACTATAGTTATTGGGGCAGTGAAACAAAAAATGCCAAGTCTAACGATCAAGTCAGCGGTGAGGAAATTTCAGCTGATCACGCATCAATCCTGGGACTTTCGGATTTCAGATATTTTGAATTTGAAAAAGCAGATGAGAATATTACAGTAGAAGGTGACGGTTCTACTGTTGTGAATGTTTATTATAAAAGAAAAGTTTATAAACTGAAATACTATTATGCGATGTCCAGCGGAACCGGTTCAAATACGAAATATTATGTAATAGGAGGCAGTACATACAGATTCGGTGCAAGTGCTACAATTGCTGAGACTGACAAAGGCGATGAGGTTAAGCTCTTGGATCATTATATGAACTCCTATGCCAGTCAGCGTGGTCAAGTTGATGAGCTGCCGACTCTGAATGATAAAGGCATAGCCAGGAATTATAATCAGGGTTACGATACATCTACAGTAAACGGTACTGAATACACCTATTATTATATTGATTTTGATGCAAGGTATGGTGCAGCGATATCTGATTTGTGGCCATGTGATGTGTTCAATTCTGTTACCAGAGTGGGAAAGAACAATGCGAATGGTTGGTCGGGAACCGAAGCTTTTGTGAGTGCATGGAATGGAGAACATCATGTTTATTACTCTCAGCATAATAGTAATCAGACCATAAAAGGAAATTATAATCATCTTGATTCAAAGATTCTTTGGGACTATGATAAATACGGTGACAATGATACGATTGCATATCTCTGTTTTTGGGAAAACGGTGCAAATGTCAATTGGAGTGTTCCGGAACTTTATCGTTATAACGTTTATTTACCTGTGCTTGATGGTCAGAGCATAGACGGCATTACAACTAAGGTATATAACGGTATAACATATTATCTTATGGAAACGTATGATATCTGTGATGATTCTAATGTAAATAATCAAACGCCTCCGCCGGTTGACGGATTTACGTATTCTTCGTTTGATTCTTC
>ENA-UOJL01003339-UOJL01003339.1-human-gut-metagenome-genome-assembly--contig:-P47-NODE-3339-length-11459-cov-29.123904_pt1 | contig 11459 bp, 13 predicted proteins | sample MGYA00242347_ERZ723894 | MGnify/ENA metagenome assembly ERZ723894
GTTAAAAATTTTCGTTAAAAATTAACATTTTGTTTAGTATTTACGCGTGTGTACTGGCGCGCGTAAGAGAGAAAACTTTCAGTAAAACATAAAATCTATTTTGGAGGTGTACCCCATGACAGAAAATGAAAATAAAGAGGGGGAGGTTAAAAAATCAAGCAAATACCCCCCTACATTCACTCATATTGTGCAAATTGAATATTATGAATTTAGTTATATGACACATGCCCAATTAATGTATATGCTTAGAGATTGCAAAGACAATACAAAAATTATAATACAAACTGAATTAGGAGAAATGGCAATATATAAACGTACGGGATATTATACGGTTTCTTGTTGTAATGAGGTCTTAGAAATTGGAAATTGTAATTATATATCAAGAATAGCCAGAATTATTTGGAAAGTAATTAATTTGATCGGGGATGTGGTATCCTTCAATGAGATTTCCGACTAAATTCAATAAGGTATTAAAAGAATTATATGCTCCAGATGAAATAAAAGAAATTAAATCTTTTATAAATCAAACACAGGTTTTTAAGGAAAGCTATAATAAGCATGCAAATAAATTGAATTTACCAACGCTCCCTAATATAACAAATTACGGAATGCGTCAAAAAGAATATATAAAAAATGCGTTGCAAACATATAAAAGCGAAATTAAAACATATTCCGAAACAGGTAGAACCACAACAGAAATTAATGATATTCAAAATTTATCAAACGATTTATATACAGTGGGATTTGATATTAGTCCAGATAATTTATCAAATTTTTCAGATAATGACTTAAATCGTTTATATAATCTTGTTTCCGATTTTTTGTTTTACGTTGTTATGGATTTTTATATGGAATATAAAAAGCAAGAGATATTATCAGAAATTTATGATAATATAGCTCAAATATTAAAAAAATATGGATTTTGATTTTAGACGGTATAAACATATATATGCAGCAGACTTTGAGACATCAACGGAAGCATGGAATTGTGAGGCGCGTGTTTGGCTGTGGGATATATGTGATAAAGACTATAAACATAGAACAGGAACAAGCATTAATTATTTCATGAATTATATTATACGTACGTCATATAAATGTTTATATTTTTTTCGTAATTTAGCATATGACGGCAGTTATATAATAACGTGGTTGTTTAATAATGGTTATAAACATGTTAATAAGAAATCCGATGAAATGTTGCCTTTTGAATTTCACACAGTAATAAGTGATATGGGATTGCATTATGCTTATGAAATTGTGGGGCGAATGGGGCAACATGTTACAATAATGGATAGTCTTAAAACTGTTAATATGAGTATACACGATAGTGCTATAATGTACGATTTACCGATAAAAAAGGGTGAAATTGATTATGATAAATTTAGAGAAATAGGCTATAAACCTACCGAAGAGGAAATAGAGTACATTCATAACGATACTGAAATAGACATGAGAACAATACAGAAAAATATTGAAATGGGAGGCGTGAAATTTACGCAAGCAGGAAACGCAAGAAGCGAATTTATAAAGGGAATAGGTAAGAAAAATTATGATATTAATTTCCCTTTTCTGCAACAAATAGAAGAAACTAATATACGAAAAGCATATCGCGGTGGATATGTATATTGCAATCCTAAATATCAAAATAGAGTAATATATAATATGTTGTCATTAGATAAAAACAGTATGTATCCTGCGCAAATGTTACATGAATATATGCCGCATGGTTTTCCTATGTGGTATAGTGGAAAATATGATGATAAATATTCAGGTAAATATCCGATATACATACAGCATATTAAAGTATCATTTGAGTTAAAATCGAAGGCAGTACCTACAATAGCACGTCGGAATGGATTTTTGTCGTCGGATAATTTATATTTGAACTCATCTAACGGTTTAATGTTCGATTTATGGCTTGCAAACCCTGATTTAGAATTATTATATATGTGTTACGATATAATAGAAATAGAATACATTGAGGGGTATATGTTCAAAGCTGTTAAGGGCATAGAAATTACACCGAATGAAGCTAAAAATATGGATAAGTTTGAAATAATAGATGAGGACGGAAAAGGTAGTTTATTTTATGATTATATTCATAAATGGAGATTAGGAAAAGAAACACATACAGGGGCAGCGCGTGCATATGATAAACGTATGCAAAATGCACTTTACGGTACATTCGGAACGAACCCGAAAAGAGATAGTAAAGAGCCATATTTGGAAGATGGGGTGTTGCGTTTTTCATTAGTAGAAGGGGAGTATTCAAAAACAAAATCATATATCCCCATAGCTGTATTTGTAACAGCGTGGGCACGATATAATCTTATAAAATATATATTAAAAAATATTGATAAATTTGTGTATTGTGATACAGATAGTTTATACGTTTTAGACGACATAAACTTAAATAATATACCTATACATTCCACTTTATATGATTATTTTAAGATTGAACATTATATCTATAAGTTTAAGTGTGTAGGAGCAAAACGGTATATCTATTGGGGGTGGGAACCTAAAACTCCCACTGTATGGAATAAATACGTTACATGTTGCGGCGCAGATGACAATATAAAGAAACAAATGGATTTCGATAATTTTAATTTAGGTCAAGAATTTCAAGGTAAAAAACAGGTTAAAAGTGCAATAGGCGGTAAAGTAATAGGAATAACAACTTATAGATTAGTCAAAATAAAAAAAGAGGGATAAAACCCTCTTTTATTGTGTAACTAATTTAGATATTAATAGGAACATTGAACCAATCTTTTGAGAACTAAACCTCACCATTCCGTGAGAATACATTATTGACCATGTAATCATTTGTCCGTTACAATCTTTAATGAAATTAGTATCTATTGACATATCACTTGTTGTTACCGATATAACTGGATATGCAGGATTAAATTTATATTTGTCCGTGAAATATAATATTCCATGATTATCTCGCCATACGGTTATTTTAGTTGATAGATATTTGATATTATAAACCATTGTTGAATGTAAAGGCCTATCAGAAATAAAACTCTCGTCAATACTATCCATAGCGATATTTTGAGTAGTATAGTTTTCATATTCAGTATTTTTAGAAAGTTTCCCTAAAATACTATCTTGTTTTTCTTTTACGGTATCCTCCGATGTATCGAAATAATAGAATAAATCTCTATTACGATTTTTATAGTATCGAGTTGTGAATGGTATATTAAGTTGTTCATTATACGGATTGGTCAATGTGTCATTATTTCCTAACATGATAATCCAAAATTCGCGTCGCCTGAATATTGTTTCCATAAGTCGGAAGAATATAGCAGGCTCGTGTATTCCGTATTCACCGCCTTTATATTTTCCACGTGATTTTGCTACATATTCATCAAATAACACAACATCGCAATCCTCTATCTGAACACCTTTAACATTGTTCAATGTAGTATAATAAGCACATTCATGCCATTTATTATCAACCTGTATAGATATTATATTTGACCTATGCTTTTCATCTTGTATCCAATCAAATCTATCTCCATAAGCATTCCGTAATGAAGGGAGTAACCCCATATTAAGGGCTAATTCCATTTCAATATCGGAACGTCTAAGATATAAAAATTTTTTACCTGTATTCTTAAAACGGTCAAATAGATATGCAAGCCAATAAGTTGTTTTACCTCTCCCTGCAATACCGTTAACGATATGGCAATGATATTCCTTATTTCCTATTTGATAATTCTCTTGATTAATATAAAATAAATTTTTATCCATTATAATTCAGTCTCCATTACAAAAAACATTACCGTGGGTAAATCAACTTCACTGTTTTCTTCATTTAAGCAACGAATTGATAGCCCGTCCTCTGAATATATACATAATATATCTTTCCCCGCTAATCTACCATATACTGCAAGTCCTTCATTACTATTCGTATATAAATTATCGGCCAGCATTACAGCAAACTCTGGATTAGTCTTTTGACCTGTTCCATACAAATTTTTTGACATCATTGTACCTATTAAATGACAAGGCTCGCTGGGGTCATTTGCATAAAAAGAGATAAAATATATGGGATCTTTTATAACATCAGTAGTCATAGCAAACGTGCCACTTTTATTAGGGAAAGAATAAGTATTTGAACCCTTTGTTATACTATTTGCACCGTAATTTGTGGTATCTCCTGCTACAATACCACTTTTTGCATATATAGAATTATTAAATGTGTTAGTGCCTGTATATGTGTTGTCCTCTCCTAATCTGGGTAAAGTGTTAAGATTTGGAACGTCGGCAGTAAGAGCAAAAATACCGCTTTTCTTAGGAAAATGAAATTTGTAAATATTATTTCCTTCGGGTTTATAAGTAATTAAATCAGCGTTTATATTCAATTCATAATAATTATCAGTCCCTACAAATTTTTGTATATTAATATGGTTATCATCAATATACAGATAATTGTAACCTTCGGTTGTTTCATAATTAAAATTCCCGAATTGTATATAACCTGCTTCCGACTTCATTGTATTAAATGTTATATCATTTGTAAAGGTATTTGTACCAGTGAATGTGTTATTCCCCGCGGCCGTTACGTCGCCAGCTCCGCCACCGCCTGCCGCGCTAATGACGATTTTCTTATTATCCTCACTTGCGTCAATAGTGACATTCTCGCCAGCCTGCAAGGGTATATGGATTTCATGCGCTCCGTCATAGGCGATAATAGCGCCGTTTGTAGTGTCATATATTACACTGTCAACTGATGTATATTCTGGAATATCATTTTTAAATGCTATATTAGATGTATTCTCACCTATTTTAACTGTTGGACGATTAGAGGATAATATATTAATATCATAGTCCGCATTTCCGACATCAAATTTGAGATTAGAAACGTCTAAGTCAATTACTTTTGACCCGCGTAATAGATAACTACTCGTATTAATAGGACCTGTTACTGTTAATTTGCCGTTAATCGTTCCGCCTGATATATCTAATTTCTCCGACAACTCACTTTTTGTAGCAAATCCGCTAACGTCTGGGATTTCGTCCTTTGTTGCAAAATTAGATACATCGGGTATTTTAGCTTCAACGTCGGCGATATTTTCCATATTAGCCACATTTTCACCGGAAATGCCTTTCTTTACGTCGGACGTTCCGTTTGCACGTCTTGCCATAATATTTGTAGACGTTTTGTTAGCTAATTCGCTATACGGTAAATTACTTTCTAATCCATTTGCTTGGGTATACACTACATAGCTCGACGCAGGAGAAGATATTACACTACGTTTATTATTTAATTGTTTTGTGACACTTGTCTTAAATTCCTCAAATTCTTGATTAGTTACAAAGTCATTATGGTCTACTGTAATAACAATAGGTGTAAACGCTTTTCCGTTAAGTGTGTTGCCCGTAATCGTGAAAACAATGTTTCCGCCTTCTTCTGTAACAGCTACTTGTATTGTATTAATGTCGGCAGTAATTTTCAGAAATTCATTAAAATATTGCACAACTGCATTGCACAACTCATCAGGAGCAAGAGGAACACGCGAGCCCTTTGTTGTTGCATATTTAATTGCTATTTGCTTCAAATTTTCTATTGTCATTTTTTGCTACCTCACTTTCAATATTTTGTAATTGTTCGTTTATATAATCAACAATAGCATTGCATGCTTCGTCTGCTTGTAACGGTATCGCACTGCCTCTATCGTATGCGTAATCAATAGCAATCTCTCTGAATGTTTTATATGTTAACATTTATATCCTCCCTAATAATTAAGAGGGGTTATTCGCCCCTCCTAAATAAGTTACTTTGCCACGTTAACTTTTTTAGTCATGGCTACTTCTTTATTAATTAATTTCGTCCAATAATCAGCGTCATATTCGATACTTGCGGAAATACAATCGTTCTTGATTTGAGACAATACCCACGATTTCTTGCTGGTACCTTCCGTGAACATCTTTTCGGCGTCCTGTATATACTGCACAACATTATTATAAATGTCAAGTAATACAGTAGGCTTTTTGTCGGAAGGTGCTGCAATCAATTCTTTGACTTTCTTCCAAAGATACAAAATCATAGGAATAATGACAACTACAAGAATAGAAAGACAAGTACCTACAAGCTGGACAATTTGAAGAAATTTATCCATTATAAAACCTCCATAAATAAATTATCAAAACAATGTATCCAATCATTACGGATTGCAGTATTTTCAAGCACTTTTCTTATTTCATCGCCTGTGCTATAAATAGTAGTATTATTGTTGCTATGCACAAGACTTTCATCACGGGTGCGATTATCTGTATTATTATCAGTTGAAGTAGTAGTCCCTGTTGTATCAGTAGTTGTATTCATTATTTCAACATTTCTACCTTTATTTACAGTTTTACTATTCAAATCAGGTGTAACAGTGTTTTCTTTTGTTTGTATATTATTATCCTGTATTTTATTTGTATCAGTATAATTTCCTGTCGTTGTCATTGCTGGATATTCAAGATTATTTTGTATAAGCAATTCATACTTATCTATATTTCTTTCCCAGCATGAATTAAGACGTTGTACAAACATGTCATCACTATCAAAACCTATTTCAGAATAAAACCAATAATTAACGAATATATTATATAATTCAGTTTGTATTTCGTTTAATTCTTTTGGAGTAAACTCAACACTATCTTGCGAAAAACTACCTATTAACAGAGTTGTTTTATAATCCGTGTTGAACTTTGCTATTACTCTCTTCAACGTTCTGCCTATTGAATAAAGAATCTTGAACATTTTTAGCAAATTCCTCCTTATTATCTTTCAAGCTAATATTTACTTTGAACATTTTGTTAACTTTTTCTATCGCTTTTTCACGAGCTGTTTTAGCGGAATTATAATAAGAGTTTATTATTTCGTTACCTGCATTAACTTCGTCTACAAGCAATCTTTCTTTCTTTTCTATTGCAGTATTATTATATCCAAAATATTGAAAAATTCTATTCTCATATACTTGAAAATCCGTTGTGAGTTTATCTCCAATAAAGTCTATTTTACTGTCAAACGCATAAGAGTTAAACGGTCTACTTTCAGTAAGTATTTTTGTTTTCTTATCCGTTGCAGTACCTCTTATACGTATTTTAATGTAGTCACTAAATTCGCTAAGTTGCCTTACAAATGTTTCCGCACTCTTCTTTTCGTCCTCGTCTATCTCCATAATAAGCGGTTGACGTTGACGTCGTATATTTTGCAAGTGCGTTTTATCCAGTTCCATGATATATTTCAGATTATACATCACGTGTAAAAACGGAATAGAAAAGAAAGCGTCATTCGGCATTATTACACTGTTATTTTCAGTAAGGTCTTTTCGGAAATTATTAAACCCGAATACAGTCCATTCGGTAGGAAATCCTGTAATATTAAATTTCCATTGCCCTGTTACGGGTAAACATTGTAACCCTAATGTGCTATCCTCAAACCACGCAAGAGCAGGCGAGAAAAACATCATAACCTCTAATTGCGAATTAAATCCAACAATTTTTTGCGTATTATCAGGTAACTTATCATATCCGAAACGGGAGCAGAATATATCAATATATTTCTGAACAAACAACCATTCGTCTATGCCAATATTTGGCAGATATGGATAATTTTGAGCACCAAATATAGCAAATATATTGTCAAAATACATTTTACACCTCTATTCCTAAATTAGCGGGCATATTAACAACACCGTCTAATTTGAAAATACTTTCATTATTCACGTAACTAAACAGCCATACCCCATTCAATAACATTTCTTTTATGCTATCAATTACATTTTGAGGTTGCGATATTGTAACTCTTACAGTATTACAACGTATATAGTTAAAATATCTTCGCTTATGATTAGTTAATATATCATACGGTTCCAAATATGTAGTATAGCCATATCTAATTAAATGTTCTTTTATCTCATTAATATTGCTTACATACAAGGGCTCAGTTGTGCATATACATATAGCACTGTTTCCTACAATAGAACCCTCATAATTGGGGGATATTTGAGTATCACCTCCAAGCATAACATCACGCACAATATCAATAGATTTTATTGTATTACCAACTACTTGCGTGGCTGTATTATACGAAGCTGCAAACGTATCTGCACCAGCAGTTGACGATACCTCTCCTTTACTGTTTGGAGTATTTATTTTATTTACGTTCGTAACTCCTCCTACTATCGGAGATAATACACTTGATATGGATTGGAATACTGCGTTAGATTGGTCTATCCAATTTTGAGTTGAGAAAACTTGAAATACATTATAACTTTGCAGTATCTTAACTTGATTAAATCCCGAACTTCCTACCTCTGAAATGCCAAAATAATATCCACCTGTATTTGGCGAAACATTTACACAAAAATTTTGAGTGCTTTGTAATAAATGATAATGTACTATAAATCCACCTTTTTGAGATATAACTGCATTTGTTACATACGGCTCGCAATGTAATTTAGAAGGTCCATTTTCAAAAAACCATTCATAATCAACATTACTTTTATCTGTATATGTATCAGCCATTAACGGGAATATTTGAGATATAGCTCCAAATGCTGTTAAATTTTTACTTTCAAATTCAACTAATTTATAAGACGGAGGAACAATAGCTGTGCATTTATTAGATACTCCGTCAACGTCAAACTGTATAGTATCGCATTTTTTAGTAAATATGAAAGCGCCTGTATCGCTATAACTCCAATCATATCCGCATATATCTGAAATAAACATTCCCGCTATTTCGTCGCCTGTTATTGTGTTAGCAGGATAATTAGCTATTGATGAATTAAAGCCATTTGTTTCCCTTGAAAAATCATATGTAGCAAAACAACCATTATAAATCGGTAATACTGCAACACCGAAAGGCGTGGGAAGAATATTAAACCCCCATGTATTATTATCCAAATTATATGAAGTAGGCTCACAAAACAATGCAGGAGTTTGAGTTGTTAATAAATTACGCTTGAATATAATGTATAAAAACTTAAATGCCCTTTTATTTGCGGTATTCTTCAATACAGCTTGATTGAGAACTTGTTTAGTAATATGAAAAGCATTTACGTCTTCTTCCATTGTATCATCTGTAAATGTCATAGTAGCTCTAATCAAATTAGGCTGTTGAGAGTCTTGAACCCAATCATTTACATGCGCACGTCCTACTTCTCCGAAAATATTCTTAGTTATAACATTTTCAAAATCACTACCATAATATGCTTGTAAAGTAGTCCACCAATCTATTGTATAATATATTCTAAAACAATCAGTGTTAAGCTCATTTACTTCAAATCTGTCTATAAATGCAGCATAATAATTACGCTCTTTTGTTACTTTTATAACATCAGGATAAACAATAAAATAAGCAAAATTCTTTTTGTCTAAATTAGGAAACTCAACATCAATAAAATTGCATGCTTCATAAAATCCGTCAATCTTTATAGTATTATCAGGATTATTATTGTTCGATTCCCAATTACGCAAATCTCCGCTTGATATAAAACGTTTATCCCGTGTAGGACAATTATCACTATAAAATTGTAAATTAAGTGTTGCCATAATAAATTACCCACCCTAACCCGCGCCGTGCATTAGCGCACACCACTACACAGGAGAACTTATGAGACGTTAGTATATTAATTACTACCGTCTGAAAGTACAAACCTGATTATATTCTTATGCAACGAATAACCAAACAAATCACCCTGCGTCAAGAAAGTATTCCAATATCCAACACCATAAGGGTTCCAGATATTATCAAAACGATTTTCAAGCCAACGATAAATTTTAATACCGCGTTTATCAGCAAGAGTAGCAAACTGTCCGGTTGTTGCAGCGTCAGTTCCGAAGCCGTCAATAAGCTGCACTTCGCAACCGAAATCAAGGTCCTTATGATATGCATTATACTGTGACGAAACAATTTCGTTATGAATACCTGCTGCCATAAACAACACAAGGTCATCTCTCTTAGACGATACAAGTTTACCTTGTTTATTGTATTTAGTAGTATTCCACTTAAATGCTTCTACATAATTACGAATCGTCTTTACAATTTGAATACTCTCAGCAGCGGTCATTGTAGAGCCTGCTACAACACAAGAAACATCAGTTCCAGAAGGATAAATAGTCGAACTTGCAAGCATGTTTCTAAAAATCAAATACTTATCAAGTTTAGCACTTTCAGGAAGAACGCTTCTAATTGTCTGAATGAAATTCATTGCATAGCCTTCACTGATGAAAGCACGCTTGAATACATCATAAGCAGTCGTTACATGATATTGCAAAAGAGTTTTGAGTGTATAATACGACGGAGCAATAGAAGCATAATTAATTTTGAAAGGGTCATAATTAACAAATGCATAATCCGACTGATTATCAAAAGTAGGCAGATTATTTACTTCATCAGCTTTCATTGCTTCTACATAATCGTCCTCAATGATACCACCAAAAGGCAAATAACCTTTATCATACTGTGAAGCGTCAAAATTATTATACTCAAACTTATAAATCTCTTGCTTCCCAATCTTATCCACTAAAACATTATAAACTGCATTTTCAATTTCAGTAGGAAAAGTAGTTGTTCCATAATTACCTGCTGTAATTACAGATTTTACGCTATTAGGAATACGGTCAGCATATTCCGGTGTCGCGAATATGCTCTGCATAGCTGTAATAAGTCCACTAACTGTCATTATTAACCTCCAAATTTATCTTTACAAATTTTATCAAAATCATCTACCGAAGGTATCGGTCGATTATCTCCACTGTGACCTGTAAGAAATGATATATAATCATCTTTTAATTTATCGTGATTAGTCTTTTCGCTATCGTATTTAGACTTAAAATCATCTCTTTCAGCTGTAAGAGCTTTTATTTTTTCTTCGCTCTCTGTCTTATATTTATTAAGTTCTTCATCAAATTTATCTGATTTAGCTTTAAGAAGCTCATATTCTTTATCGTCTATTTCCATTATATTCCTCTCCTACTTTTTCAGTATTTTTACCGTTAATTCTAATAGGCTCACCGTGATTAGAATAAATGTACTCTCCGACACTCTTATGCTGCAAAGTTGCTTTACGTGTTTTATCCAGGTCATTACCTACACATAAATCAAGCAATTCCTTTGCTACACCCTTTTTATATTTCATGTTGCACCTCTATTAATAAAATTTGGTTAGATAGGAAGCAGGCAAGCATAGCACTGCTTCAATATGGGTGCGGAGCTTCTACCACCGGCTATCACCTATCATTCATATTGTTTACTGCTTTCCTATCCTTCCTGTTTCTATTGTATCACAAATTTTCAAAAAAGTCAAGCGTTTTTCGTATGAGAATACTCATATTCTGTGAAAATTCTGTGAAAAAACACGAAAATTGTTTAGAGAGCTTAACAAAATGTTCGAAATTATCATAAAGTGTTAGTTTGGAATGAAAAATGTGAGAAAAAGTTGTATTGGGCG
>ENA-UOJL01003340-UOJL01003340.1-human-gut-metagenome-genome-assembly--contig:-P47-NODE-3340-length-11458-cov-8.963781_pt1 | contig 11458 bp, 8 predicted proteins | sample MGYA00242347_ERZ723894 | MGnify/ENA metagenome assembly ERZ723894
TTTTTAATCGGATCAGAACAGGCCGGTGATCTTGCCGTCGGCGTCCACGTCGATGCCCACGGCGGCGGGCTTCTTGGGCAGGCCCGGCATGGTCATGATGCTGCCGCAGATGACCACCACGAAACCGGCACCGGCGGCCAGACGCACCTCACGCACCTCCATGGTAAAGCCGGTGGGGGCACCGGTGAGCTTGGCATTGTCGCTGAAGCTGTACTGGGTCTTGGCAATGCACACGGGCAGGTCGCCGTAGCCCATCTCGGTCAGCTCGGCCAGCGTCTTGCTGGCGGCGGCGCTGTAGTTCACGCCGTCGGCACGGTAGATCTTGGTGGCAATGGCGTTGATCTTGTCCTTCAGGGGCATGTCCAGCGGGTAGGTGTACTGGATGGGACGGTCCTCCATCACTTCCAGTACCTTCTCGGCCAGAGCCTTGCCGCCCTCGCCGCCCTTGGCGAACACCTCGCTCAGCACGCAGGGCACGCCCTGCTCGGCGCACACCTGCTCCACATAGGCCTGCTCTTCCGGGGTATCGGTGGGGAAGGCGTTGATGGCCACCACCACCGGCAGACCGAAGCCGTTCTTCAGGTTGTCGATGTGGCGGATGAGGTTGGCCGCACCGGCCTTGACGGCTTCCAGGTTGGGCTGGCTCAGGTCTGCCTTGGCCACGCCGCCGTGGCTCTTGAGGGCGCGCACGGTGGCCACCAGCACGCAGGCGCTGGGTGCGATGCCAGCATAGCGGCACTTGATGTCCAGGAACTTCTCGGCACCCAGGTCCGCACCAAAGCCGGCCTCGGTGATGGTGTAGTCGGCCAGCGACAGGCTCAGCTTGGTGGCCAGCACGCTGTTGCAGCCGTGGGCAATGTTGGCGAAGGGGCCGCCGTGGATGATGGCGGGGTTGTTCTCCAGTGTCTGGACGAGGTTCGGGTCCAGGGCATCCTTCAGCAGGGCGGTCATGGCACCGGCGGCACCAATCTGACCGGCGGTCACCGGCTTGCCGTCGTAGGTGTAGGCACACACGATCCTGGACAGACGCTCCTTCAGGTCGGAGATGCTGGTGGCCAGGCAGAAGATGGCCATCACTTCGCTGGCCACGGTGATATCAAAACCGTCCTCGCGGGGGGTGCCGTTCACCTTGCCGCCCAGACCGTCCACGATGAAGCGCAGCTGGCGGTCGTTCATATCCATGCAGCGCTTCCAGGTGATGCGGCGGGGGTCGATGTTCAGCGGGTTGCCCTGCTGGATGCTGTTGTCGATCATGGCGGCCAGCAGGTTGTTGGCGGTGCCAATGGCGTGGAGGTCCCCGGTGAAGTGCAGGTTGATGTCCTCCATGGGCACCACCTGGGCGTAGCCGCCGCCGGCTGCGCCGCCCTTGATGCCGAACACGGGGCCCAGGCTGGGCTCGCGCAGGCAGAGCATGGTCTTTTTGCCCAGGGCGTTCATGGCGTCGGCCAGGCCCACGCTGGTGGTTGTCTTGCCCTCACCGGCCGGGGTGGGGCTGATGGCGGTGACCAGGATCAGCTTGCCCTGCTTTTTCGCGTTGTGGATCAGGCGGTGGTTGATCTTGGCCTTGTAGCGGCCGTAGGGAATCACGTCCTCGTCGGCCAGACCCAGCTGGGCGGCGATCTGGGTGATGGGCTTCATGGTGGCTTCCTGTGCGATCTCAATATCGGTTTTCATCAGACATCCTCCTTGATAGCAAAAAAGGACAGCTTTGCGCAGCAATTGCGCAAGGCTGCCCAGACGGTCGGCATTGACATCCCCGCAGCCCTGCACTGTGGTGCTCCACAACGTTCCGTCAGCAGGGATGCGGTCTCTATGCTGTAAAGATAGCACACCGGCAGGGTGTTTGTCAAGGAAAAACAGAACAGATAGTTTTGCGTTGCACAGATGATTGTGGTATACTTACTCTGGATTATTATAAAAACAGAAAGCAGGAATCCCTTTATGCTGCAAAATCCTGAATTGCATTATCTGGACAATGCCGCCACCACCATCGTGGCACCGGAGGTGGCAGACGTCATCGACAAGGCCATGCGGGAGCACTGGGCCAACCCCTCCAGCCTGTACGGCCCCGGTGCCCGCAGCGAGGAAGCACTGAACGCCGCCCGCGCTGCCGTGGCCCGGACCCTGGGCTGCAAGGCAAAGGAATTGTACTTCACCGCCTGTGGCAGTGAGAGCAACAACCTGGCCCTGCTGGGGGCCGCCCGCACCCGTACCTTTGGCAAGGACATCGTGGTGTCCGGCTTCGAGCACCCCAGCGTCCAGCGCCCGCTGGAAGATCTGGCAAAGCGCGGCTACAACGTGACCGTGGTGAAGCCCCGCACCGACGGCACGCTGGACATCAACGAGATGCTGGAGCATGTGGGCAAAAACACCATCCTGGTGGCCTGCATGATGGTGAACAACGAGGTGGGTACCCGGAACGATGTGGAGCGTCTGGCGGCCGAGGTCAAGCGCCGCAACAGCCGCACCATCGTGCATGTGGACGCCGTGCAGGCCTGGATGCGGGTGCCCATCAAGCTGGACAACATCGACACTCTGGCGGTGAGCGGCCATAAGATCCACGCGCCCAAGGGCATCGGTGCGCTGTACCTGAGCGACCGGCTGGTGCAGGCGTTCCAGCCGCCGTATCTGGGCGGCGAGCAGGAGCGCGGGCTGCGCCCCGGCACCGAGAACCTGCCTTACGCCATGGGCCTTGCCGCCGCGGCCGCCCGCCTTGCCAAAACCATGAAGAGCCGCGACACCGCCATGCGGGCGCTGAACCAGCGCCTGCGGGACGGGCTGGCGGCCTTCCCGGAAGTGGTGCTCAACAGCCCGGCGGATGCCGTGCCGGAGGTGCTGAACTTCAGTGAAAACTGCATCAAGAGCGAAACGATGCTGGCATTCCTGGCCGAAGCGCAGATCTACGTTTCCTCGGCCAGTGCCTGCGGCCGGGGCCAGCCCAGCCACACGCTGGCGGCTATGGGCCGGGACCCGCTGGCCATCGACACCGCCATCCGGGTGTCCTTCTGCGCCGACAACACCCCGGAGGATGTGGACGCCTTTTTGAACCGCTTTGAAGATGGCATGAAGCATTTGCAGAGAATCAAAAAATAAAGAGAGAGCGGACCAGAAGCCGAGAGTCACTCCATAAGAAGAAGCGGCCTGCCTGTGCGGCCCCGATTTGTGAAAAGGTGGATGGAAAAGAACCGCAGTTCTTTTCCATCCACAGATAAAACTGATTTTTCCGCTGAAGATGGCCAGAGCGCAAGCGGCGGCCATGATAAATCGTAACACGAGGAGTACAACATTTATGCATGAGATCATTCTGGGCTATCAGGGCGAAATGTCCCTGAAAGGCCTCAACCGCAACCAGTTCGAGTCGGCCATGATGAAGATCCTGCGCTACCGGCTCAAGACCGTGGGCAAGTTCAAGGTGTACTGCACCCAGTCCACCTTCTACATGGAGCCGGAGGAAGAGGACGTGGACATGGACCTGGCTTTCGACCGGGTGAGCAAGGTGTTCGGTCTGGCGTCCCTCAGCCGCGCCGTGGTCTGCGACAAGGACTTTGACACCATCTGCCAGACCGCCGAGGAGTACCTCGGTGCCAGCCTGCACGGCATCCGCACCTTCAAGGTGGAGGCCCGCCGTTCCGACAAGAGCTACCCCATGACCAGCCCGGAGCTGATGCGGGAGCTGGGCGCCTACCTGCTGGGCAAGCACAACTACCTCAAGGTGGACGTGCACAACCCGCAGTTCAAGGTCATCGTGGAGATCCGTGATTACGGTGCGTATATTCACGGCCCGAAAGTACCGGGTGAGGGTGGTCTGCCCGTGGGCACCAGCGGCCGCGCCCTGAATATGCTGTCCGGCGGCATCGACAGCCCGGTGGCAGCTTACCGCATGGCAAAGCGCGGTCTGGCCCTGGACCACATTCATTTTGCGTCCCCTCCGTATACTTCGGAGCGTGCAAAACTCAAAGTTAAGGCTCTGGCCCAGCTCACCAGCATCTATACCGGCAGTTCCAACCTGTTTGTGGTGCCCTACACCAAACCGCAGGAATACATCCGGGATAACGCCCCCGATGTGCTGTTCACGGTGCTCATGCGCCGCAGCATGATGCGCATTGCCAACGTCATCGCAAAGCGGCAGGGCTGCGAAGCACTGGTCACCGGCGAGAGCCTGGCTCAGGTGGCCAGCCAGACCGTCAAGGCCCTGCAGTGCACCGACGCCGCACAGGACCTGCCCATCCTGCGCCCGCTCATCGGCATGGACAAGACCGAGATCGTGGAGACGGCCCGCCACATCAATACCTTTGAAACCAGCATCCTGCCCTATGAGGACTGCTGCACCATCTTCACGCCCCCGCACCCGAAGATCCGCCCGGAGCTGGAAGAGATCCTGGAAGCCGAAGCCGCCATGCCGGGTCTTGCCGCACTGGAAGCCGAGGCCGCCGAGAACGCCGAGCGCATCCGCATCCGCATCACCGATCAGGTAGAATTCGAGGGTTGATTTGTCCATGACTGCAGAGATCATCAGTGTCGGCACCGAGCTGCTGCTCGGCAACATTCTCAACACCAATGCCCAGTACCTCAGCCGGGAGCTGGCCGCGCTGGGCATCACGGTCCAGCGGGAGAGCACCATCGGTGACAACCACAGCCGCCTGGCGGATTTTGTCAACGAGGCCAAGCAGCGCTGCGACCTGCTGGTGTTCACCGGCGGGCTGGGGCCCACGGCGGACGACCTGACCAAGGAGACCGTGGCCTCCTGCTACGGCGACACCCTGGCCTTTGACGCGGAAGAGTGGGACAAGATCGTGGCCTACTTTACCCGCACCGGCCGCACGGTCACCCCCAACAACCGCAAGCAGGCCATGGTGCCGGTGCACGGCCGCAAGGTGGTCAACCACCACGGCACCGCGCCGGGTGCCTGGTTTGAGCAGGACGGCCGCTGCGCCGTGCTGATGCCCGGTGTGCCCCACGAGATGAAGGCTATGTGGCAGGAGGAAGTGCGCCCGCTGCTGCTGGCGCGGCAGAACTGCGCCCTGCACAGTCTGACGCTGCGGGTGCTGGGCGGCGAGAGCAACCTGGAATATCAGGTGCGGGATCTGCTGGAAAATGCGAACCCCACCGCCGCCATCTACTGCAAGACCGGCGAATGCGAGATCCGCATCACCGCCCGGGCCAAAACCGACACGGAAGCCGAAACAATGTGCCGCGCCTATGCCAAAAAGTTCTATGATCTGCTGGGCGATGCGGTGTATGATGAGGATGTGGCCGGGCTGGAAGAAACGGTGGTGCACACCCTGCAGCGCAAGGGGCTGACCCTTGCCACAGCAGAGAGCTGCACGGGCGGCATGATCGCCCAGCGCATCACCAACGTGTCCGGTGCAAGCGAGGTGTTCGGCTACGGCTTCGTGACCTACTGGGAGCAGGCTAAGGCAAAGCTGGTGGGGGTGGACCCTGCCGTGATCGAGCAGTACAACGTGGTGTCCGCTCCGGTGGCGGCACAGATGGCGCTGGGCGCGGCGCAGGCTGCCGGGGCCGACATCGGCATCAGTGTCACCGGTGTGGCCGGGCCGACCGGCGGCGATGCCGTGCGGCCGGTGGGCACCGTGTATCTGGGTGCTGCCTGCGGTGATACCGTGTATGTGGAAAAGCTGTTCGTTTCCCGGCCGGACCGGGCGCTCATCCGTGCCCGCGCCGCGCAGGAAGCACTGGTGCTGGCCCTGCGGCGGGCGCAGGACAAGGTGCCTGCTGCCACAAAGCCGCTGGCCGCCGCCGACTGCCGCGATGCAGCCGCGCTGGAGGCCCTGAACGCCGCCTTTCTCGCAGAATAATACGGTCCCCTGCGGACCGCGGGGGTGAAGAACTTGAGCTGTGAACAAAACGAACCGGTCCGCTGTGTGCTCCGGCTGTTCGGGGTATCGGCGCTGGGGGTACAGCAGGCGGCGTCTGCTTTCCCGCCGGAGTGGTGTGTGACCGCCCAATGCCGCAGCCGGGGCGCGGAAACGCTGATCGCACTGCGGAGCGAAAATGCCGCCGGGCTGGACAAGGCCCGCCGCAGTCTGCACGGCTGCTTTGCGGCTGACTTGTACGGAGAAGGGGACACGAACCTTGCCGCCGCCGTGGTGCAGGCGCTGGAGCACCGCCGTCGGCTGCTGGTGTGCGCGGATGCTGCCGCCGGGGCCCTGATGGAAGCCCGGCTGGAAGCCGTGCCCGGGGCCGAAAAGGTGTTCGACTTTGGCACCCAGAGCTATGCCGACCCCAAGGTGGGGGCACAGATCGCCCGCCGGGCTGCCCGCAGGCAGGACGCTGCCGCCGCATTGGCCCGGGTACAGGCGGCACAGCACCTTGTGGGGGCAGAGCTGTCCGCTGGGTGCTGGGAGCAGGACGGGAAATTTCTGCTGCTGCTGGGCACCCGCAAGGGCTGCTGGCTGCGCACCGTGTACCGGGAGGATGGGCCGGGCCTTTGGCTGCTGGACATGATCCGCCGGGCAGCCTGCGGTCTGCCGCAGGTCCCCGGCACGAGCTGGCAGCACTACCGCGACCCGGTGCCGGAAGCTGTGTCTGCCCCGCCTGCAGCGCAGGCGGAGGCCCGCCAAGCTCCGCCCAAAAAGAAGCGCCGCTGGCTGCGCCGGGTGCTGTTGCTGCTGGTGGCGCTGGCCCTGGCCGCGCTGGCGGCGGGCTGGTGGTTCACCGGCGGTGACCTGACCGCCCTGCCGCAGCTGCTGCGGGAGACCCTGCACGCCGACCGTCTGCCGCACTCCGGCGCAAAACTGATCTGAATCAACCGGAAATACCGCATGGGTTTACGCCTGTGCGGTATTTTTTTGCGGAAAGGGCTTGAAAATGGTGCGGAAACTTGTTATAATTCGGACGTTGATTAGTACGCTGTACTAGAACGATGCAAAGAGTAAGGAGAAACAACCATGAAACGAGCAGTATCCCTGATCCTGGCGGGCAGCCTGGCCTTGAGCCTGGCAGCCTGCGGCAGTTCCGCATCTTCCAGCGTGGCAGCATCCTCCACAGCAGCCACCACCCTCACCGGTAAGGGCAACGGCTTTGGCGGTGTGATCACCGCCACGGTCACCATGGAAGGCGACACCATCACCGCCGTCAGCCTTGACGGCCCCGATGAGACCGAGAACGTGGGCGGCGCAGCACTGAGCACCCTTGCAGAGCAGATCGTGGCCGCAAACGGCACCGAGATCGACGGTGTTTCCGGTGCGACCTACACCACCAACGGCTGCAAGGCCGCTGTGCTGAACGCCATCGACCCGGACGCAAACCCCTATGAGGAGGACAGCGCCGAAAAGACCGAGTGGCCCACCGGTGCCGAGCCGGTGGAGATCCCCGCAGGCAGCAACATCGTCATGGCTTCCACCTACGGCCTGTACACCAAGAGTGCCGATTCGGACCAGGATGCCGTGATCAAGGCCACCCTGTACTGGAACGAGGAGGACAACACCTGCTTTGCCATCCGCTTCAAGGAGGCTCTGACCCCGTGGATGGACACCGGCAGCACCAGCGGCTGGGCCTGCGTGCAGGACGCTGACGTGCTGGCAAAGCTGGGCGATGCCGTGATCCCTTTCAGCGCTCCGGCCACCGAGTACAGCGAGGCGGTGGAGACCAACTACGCCAAGTACATCCAGATCGGTGACATCGTCTGGACCGGCGCTCTGGGCAGCACCGCCGCCAGCGAGAACGCCGTGGTCTACTCGGCTGTGATCGACGGCACCGAGACCACCCTGTTCGACTACTGCGCAACCGAAGAGGGCGGCAAGTGGTACATTGATGCCACTGACGGCAAGGACTGCTACCTGCTGACCAGCGACGAAGCCGCTGCCTCTGCCGATGCAGACAACGTTGCCTCCACCTACACCATGGAGTACAAGGAGGGCGACGGCCACGGTGTGGACTTCTGGTCCAGCCCCATCACCTTCCCCGGCAACATGCAGCTGCTGAAGGAGTTTGCCGAGCAGACCAACTTCAGCTATGATTACTACGCCGACGGCGGCCTGACCCAGAATGCCGACGGCTACTGGCAGACCGCAGACGCCGTGTCCGGTGCCACCATTGCCGAGGGCTGCACCTATCTGGACATGCTCAAGACCCTGTATGACCGCATCCAGAACGGTGAGTACGAGCCCGCTGTCTGAGAAGATGCGCTTCCCTTTTGACCAGTTTATGGTATACTGGAGCAAAGGGGAGAGATACCATGGAAAACACCAGAGCAAGGATCCTGACAGCGGCGGCACAGCTGTTTGAACAGCAGGGTTACCGCAGCGTGTCCATGCGGGCCATTGCGGCACAGCTGGGCATCAGTGTGGGCAACCTGACCTATCATTTCCCGCACAAGCAGGACATTGCGACCGCACTTGCGGAACAGGAGCTGACCACCATCATCCTGCCGGAGGAAGCGACCCTCCCGGCGCTGGACGGCTATCTGCGCCGGATGCTGCTCTCGCTGGTGGACCACGCCCGGATGTTCGATGACCCGCTGCTGTTCGAGGACCTGCCGGGGTGCCAACAGGAAAATGCAGACCGCATCACGCGCCTGCAGCAGAATCTGGAACGGCTGCTGAGCCAGCTGCGGCAGCAGGGCAGGTTCCGGCAGGAGCTGCGGGGCCAGACGCTGCAGGATGTGATCACGCTGATCATGTTCAGTCATGTGGGCTGGCAGCAAAAAGTATCGGTCAGCCGCCAGCCTGCGGGTGCGGCGGTGGAGGACATGATGCGCATCCAGTGGCTGCTTCTCCGGCCGTACCTGACCGAAGAAGGGCGCGCAGAACTGGCGCAGCTTACAACCGCATAAGAAACAAGCAGGACCCCGGAAGGAAAACCTTCCGGGGTCCTGTTGTTGCAGAGAAAAATTAACCGTTGTGATCTGCCAGCCAGCGCAGGGCCATATAGGTGTAGGCGGCAGAGCCCTCGTACAGGACGCTGTCGTCAAAGCGCACCTTGGGGTGGTGCTGGCCGTAGAGATAGCCCTCCTTGGCGTTGCCGGCGGAGAGGAACATGCTCACGGTGGGCACTTCGTGGCTCACAAAGGCGAAGTCCTCACTGCCGCCGCCGGGTTTGCCGCCGGTGAGGGAGGTCATGTCCATGGCACCCTTGCCCAGCAGCTCGGTCATATAGGTCAGGGCGTTCTGTGCCAGGGGCTTGTCCACCACCATGCAGGGGCAGTAATCACTGAAGGTCACCTCAGCGGTGCAGCGGTAGGCCGTGGCCACACCCTGCGCAATTTCGGTCATGCGCTGATGGATCTGGGCGCTGACCTTCTGCTCCGGGTCCACGGTGCGGATGGTGCCCCACATATCGGCACTGTCCGGGATGACGTTGGACGCCTTGCCGGCCTCGAACCGGCCGGTGGTAAACACGCCGAACCCGGCGGGGTCCAGCTCGCGGCTGTTGATCTCCTGCAGGGCAATGTGGATGTGGGCCGCTGCGGTGATGGGGTCGATGCAGGCGTTGGGCATGGAGCCGTGGCCGCCCTTGCCGTGCACCACGATGTGGTACTGCTCGCAGCTGGCCATGGTGATGCCGCCGCCCGGCACCAGCACCATACCGGCGGGCAGGGGCATCCCGGCCAGCACGTGGAACATGACCGCAGCATCCACCTTGGGGGCCTCCAGCAGGCCGTTTTTCAGCATGTCCAGCGAGCCCTGGAAGATCTCCTCGGCGGGCTGGAACTCCAGCTTGACGGTGCCCTCGATCTCGTCCTCATGCTCCTTGAGCAGCTTGGCCGCACCCAGCATCATGGCGATGTGCATATCGTGGCCGCAGCCGTGCATCTTGCCGGGCACCTCGGAGGCAAACGCCTCGCCGGACTCCTCCTGCAGGGGCAGAGCGTCCATGTCGCCCCGGAGCAGGATCACCTTGCCGGGCTTTTTGCCGCCCGCCAGTGCAAGCACGCCGCACTTGCCGCAGTCCTGCGGGGCGTAGCCCATTTCGGTCAGGGCTTTCTGGACCAGTGCCTTGGTCTGGGGCAGGTCGAACCCAACTTCCGGGTGACGGTGCAGGGTGCGCCGCCATTCCTGCAGCTGGGGTTCCAGCTGCTTTGCAGCTTCCAACAGCTTTTCCGGTGTGATCATTCCAAATCAGCTCCCTTTCATTTTATCAAAAGTCTCCCAGACCCCTGCCAAAGACAGGAGCCGGGAGGCTTTTCAGCTTAATCTTCGTTTGCGTCGGTGGGCAGGCCTTCCGGATGGAACTTGGCGCAGGTGCACTTTTTCCACTTCAGGCCGCTGCCGCAGGGGCAGGGATCGTTGCGGCCGATCTTGATCACCCGCACGGGCTGGCCCTTGGGGGCGCCCTTCACGCCGGGGGCACCGTTGCCGGGCACAAAGCCCTCACCGGTGGGCTTAGCAACTTGCTCCCGCTTGGGGGCGGCACCGGCCTGCCGGATCTCGATGGTCAGCAGCATCTTCACGCTGTCCTCGCGGATGGAGTCCACCATCTGGTCGAACATGTCAAAGCCCTCGATGCGGTATTCCACCACGGGGTCCTTCTGGCCGTAGCCGCGCAGAGCGATGCCCTGCCGCAGCTGGTCCATGTTGTCGATGTGGTCCATCCACTGGCGGTCCACGCACTTGAGCAGGCAGATGCGCTCCAGTTCCCGCATCAGGGGCGCACCGTAGCGCACCTCTTTGGCTTGCAGGATCTGCATGCCGCGGTTGTACAGCATGTCGGCAATGCCCTCGCGGGAGATGTTGTCAAAGTCGGCCACGGTGTAGCGGAAGTCGGCGTCCGTGGTCAGCCAGCCCTGATAGTGGCGGCGCAGGGCACCAAAGTCCCAGTCATCCTTCACGTCACCGGCCAGGAACTGACTGCAGCTGGAGTCGATGTTCTCCCGCAGCATGTTGTGCATCTCGGCGCTGATATCCTCGCCATCCAGCACCTTGCGGCGCTGGCCGTAGATGATCTCACGCTGCTGGTTCATCACGTCGTCGTACTTCAGCACGTTCTTGCGGATCTCGAAGTTGCGGCCTTCCAGCTTTTTCTGGGCGCTTTCCAGCGTGTTGGTGATCATGCGGTTCTCGATGGGAGTGTCCTCATCAATCTTGAGGGTATCCATCAGGCTGGAGACGCGGTCGCCGCCGAACAGGCGCATCAGGTCATCTTCCAGGCTCAGGTAGAAGCGGGAAGCACCCGGGTCGCCCTGACGGCCGGCACGGCCGCGCAGCTGGTTGTCGATGCGGCGGCTCTCGTGGCGCTCGGTGCCGATGATGAACAGGCCGCCGGCGGCGCGCACTTCCTCGGCCTCGGCCTCCACGGCTGGCTTGTACTGGGCGTACAGCTCCTCGAACCGCTTGCGGGCGGCCAGGATGTTGGCGTCCTCGGTGTCACCGTGACCGTTGGCCTCGGCCAGCAGCATCTCCACGGCAGCGGGGTCGGCGTCCTGGGGCTTTTCGGGGCTGAGCAGGTTCTCGCAGAAGTGCTCTTTGCGCATCTGGGCCTTGGCCATGAACTCCACGTT